>Ga0190360_1001162_pt1 | contig 13830 bp, 10 predicted proteins | sample 48721834_MG_FD_161271 | JGI IMG/M metagenome (GOLD analysis project Ga0190360, IMG submission 161271) | Hydrothermal vent microbial mat bacterial communities from Southern Trench, Guaymas Basin, Mexico - 4872-18-3-4_MG | ecosystem: Environmental > Aquatic > Marine > Hydrothermal vents >... | reverse complement strand
GTTGAACTTTTTTTTGTGATGTAATTTAAAAAAAAAGGATAGGGGTGATGTATGATGAGAAAATAAAGTTTTCAAAACGGGAAATCTTTAATCCCTTAACGAAATTAAGTTGATGTTATTTTTATGTTCAATATAGTCTGATAAACTTCTATATCAGGATAAACACTTGAACCTATTTTTTCAAACGTTAATGTTAGATCATTACTATTAGAATTTTTTGTATAACTAATTTCTGTGTTATCTTTGAGTAAATTATCAAAATATTTTTCCCAGGCCATGATATGTGAATTGTATACAGTAATCGATTTTACAGATTTTATAGATTGCGATAGTTTATTTAAAAAATATAGTTTTATAGGGTATGTTCCAAAACCGGTTATTGAATCTTCTTTTTCTATATTGTTTAGTTTAATCAAGTTACATGTTATTTGATTTCCACTACAAAAAATGTTAGGTTCTAAAAAGGTTATATCTCCCTCATTGGGTTGACTAAGAATTATTGCACCATTTTCAAAATTATAAGATTGATCTATAAAGTATGCGTTTTGAGATTCGTATTTTAGGGTTCCTAGCTGGTAGGAATAGATAGTGTCATTTATGTCCTTAAACTCTATTTTAAAATTATTTGGAAGTAATTTAATTGAACCGTAGGCTCTTGATGATGAAAAAAATGGTATTTCTTTGTTCCCTAATGTGATTGATGTTGAAATCGCTGATGACTGTGTTGCAGATATAGAAAGGGTATCAGCTGCAAATTTTAATTGAGAGAATTGTTTTGCAACTTCATCCATATGCTCTGCTTCTTTTTGTTCCATCCATATCGGGACAAATGCTGTTTGTATAAATGTTAAAAAAGATATTATCAATCCTATCATTAGAATAGCTATTAGTACTCCTGCAACACCGTTATCTGAGTTTGCTAAATTTCTGAGTTTTTTATTTTTCATTAATTTTTTTCACCTCAAAAAATTTAATTTGAAGCTGGTGTTATTACGATTTTATATTCGTTGTTATAAATATTAGGATCTGGTGTATCAGAAGTAACCCAAGAAAAAATTTCTCTTCCTACTGGTATATAGTGTATCTCCTGTTCTAATGACTCAATTACCTTGTTAGAATTATCAACTAGTCTTACCCACCCTGGACCGGTAGGGGGCCAATTGTCATAACCTGGTTGAGGGTAAACAACGTTGTCTCTAAACCAGTTTAAATTATTACCATAAACACCATTAACAATTAAACCATTGATTTCATCTTGATCTTCTGTCATTTCAAGTGTCTCTATAACATAGTTTCTATATATACTTATATCATATAATATATCTATATCTGGTTCATCTAATTGAAATGAAATGTCAGGCTCAGGGCTATCGCTATCAATACAAACAACTCTTCCATCCTCCAGTTCATAACAGTTACTTGAGACAGATGGAAATTTTTGATAGGGTTTTAAAGTGGGATAACCATCTGTTATAAAATTAATCACCTGTCGGTTATTTGGACTATAATTTGGTGAGGCTTTTAGTGTATCTGCTGCAAGCATCATTGCAGAACAAAGTGGGCTGTATCCTCCAAGTTTTGTAATGCTTTCTATTTTATTTGCAATAGTTATATAATTCGTATTTGTTAAAACAACTGGTCCTACTTCAACTACAGCCGGAGTATACGGATATGGATATGGTTCTTCTACTCCAAACTGGATGACAGTTAATTCTATTCTACCATTATTTGGTATACTGTTATTACGAACTGCACTTGCCACTCCTTCAATCATCATTTTAAACGTATCATCATCTACACTATAAGAACCATCAAGTATTATACAGAGTTGTGTAAATTCGATTTCTTCAGGTATAGCATCTATTCTTACTTCGATGTCTAATTGTGCTGTTTCTCCAAGGTTAAGAGAATTAATGTTCCATTTCCATTCACCAGGGGAATAAGATCCCTGGGTTTGTGAATGAGATATATACGTTAAACCTGGAGAAAACTTCAATCTTGTGTTTACATTATCTGAACTTCCTGGTCCATTATTTGTTACTTGAGTAGTAATTGTTACAAGAGTACCGAAACCTGGGTTGTAATCACTCGAACCAAGTGTTATTTGAAGATCAGCTTTAGGGGCAACTGGATTTAAAGATACATAGAATGTGTCATAATTGTTCTCAGTGTTTGAATCGCCATCTGATTCATAGATAGTTCCTAAAACAGTTATTTCAACTGTTATATTATACGAGCCGCCGTTCGACGGTTGATTTGAGGGCAGAGTAACCGGCGTTGTGATGGTTTTACTCTCACAACCTGGTTTAAGTGGAGAATCAAAATCTTTAGAACCATTGGTTGCTTCTATTCCATCGATATATATGTGGTACTCAAACCCATTAGAAGAATTTAAACCATAGTTGCAAACTGTGAACGAAACATTGATGTCTTCACCTGTATTTGAAACAGTACTAGGTAAGCAAATAAGGGAACTAATGCCAAGATCTGCAGATGATTGTTTCATTATTTCTTGGAGTATACCACTCATTACAACTGAATTACTAACTATATCTATTACAGTTACACCGACAGGGTTATATTTCTTATAGCCAGATATATTATTCAAGTCTAAACAAAAATCTTCTCCAATATTCCATTTGCCATCTTGTTTTTCACTATCTTCTAAATAATTTGCTTCGTCGATTGTTAGAGATATACTATTGTTTCCATCTAAATTAAAATCCAACATTATTTCTGTTCCTAAAGATAGTGGTTTTCCACCATAGTGTTCAAGATATAACATATCTGATTCAATGGTCCCAATGATATTAACAGATGGCGTTGATGGCTGAACCTGTATTGCAAATAGTGATAAATAAATAACTGAAAACAGTGAAATCGAAATAGATAACAATAAAATCGAACCTAAAACTTCAGAGACTGCTTTATTATTCAACCCCAAATTTTGTAACCTTCGTTTCTTCATTATATATCCATCCTATTTGTTCAAATCCTTACTTTCAAGGTTCTTTTATCTCTTAATAATTCAAATTATATATTAATATATTATAATTATTTGTATATAAATTTATCTACAAGATTTTATTTACAATATATATTATCATACACCAATTAGAAAAAATCCCATGACGAATGGCTAAGTTACCAATCAATGAATGATCCTCTAGACTGTTATACTAGGATTCGTTACAAAGGACAAAAGTTTCTTAAATCAGCATCAATAACAATTCAAGATTTTGAAAAAAATCTAAAACATCTAAAAAAAGTCAAAAAAGAGTATAAATTTAAAAAAATAGAAAACTAAAATTATGAAAAAAATCATCCATATAACTTAAATATCAATTGAGATATTGTTCAAAAAAACATAAACTCAATGGCCCGAGTAGTGTAGCCTGGTAACATATAGGACTGTGGATCCTCTGTCCCGGGTTCAAATCCCGGCTCGGGCCCTTTTTTCATAAAAAATAATAAAACAAATTCAATAAAGCCTTATTGAGTTAAAACATATGTTATCCGTATTTACAACTATTTCAGTGATGCAGAAGAAAAAAAGAAACACAAAATTTATTGCTTCCCTGTTTTACAAACATTACAAACCCTATGAACACTATCAAAACAACTATTACAGACAAGACGCCCGCATAAACTGCAGGTATGCAAAGCACTTGGCTTACCACAGATACTGCAGAGACCCATTAAATCCATTTTTTATTCCCCATCCTCTAGTTTCACAAGTTTTTTCTTCAACTCTTCAAGTGGAAGATTAGTAACTACCAATGGTATGTTTTCACGATCAGCTAGTTTAATAGCAAGTGAATCAACGGAACCAGGTCTGTGATATACAACAACAGTTGGTTTAACAGGATGTACACGTATAGCGATCATAGGGCTACGTCCATACCGTATACCTGTGAAAATAATAGCTCGCTCTGTACTCCACCCATAAAGACGGTTGTAATCCCCTGAATTAAGTGTTTCAATAGTTTTAACGCTATCAACGAGAGTAAAACCTTTCACATTTTTTTTAAGGCCAAGCTCGTTAGTAGTTAAAACTTTTCCTTCTATTTTTTTGATAAATTTTTCAGCTGGAATAGTAAAAGGGTATTCCATTATTTCAAGTATACCCTCTTGTGTTTCAATCATGGAATCATATTTATGTAAAATTTTCCCACCATGTTTTTCATCGATTTCTATAAATGCATCAATGATTCGTTTAACAGTTTGTATACCTGGGGATCTACGTCGCCCTGATTCATAGTCGCTAATAACACTAGGTGAAAGTTTTAAATATTTAGCAAGATCTGTCTGACTAATACCAAAGATGCTGCGCCATTTACGAATGGTTTGACCAGGTTTAGGACTAAGTGTTATCTCCCCTGCTATTTTTTCAGAAAGAGCATCTTTTATATTCATTTTTTATCCTCTACTGGTTTGAATTTATACCCATAGTAAATAGCACCAATATATCCATCTTGTTGTATTTTACGGAATGTTGACTCTACTTTCATACCTATTTTTATATCCCCCACGTCGCAGTCTACAATCTGAGCAGTAACCCTTGGTCCCTCATCTAACTCTATTATACCAATAGGATATGGTATCTGCCCTTCAAAGTTTTTAGGAGCGGTATGTATTATAGAATATGCAACTAATTTACCTCTTCCACTGAGTTTTATATCCTTCATTTTACCTATGCTTTTCCTACGACATTCTGGACATGATTCACGAGGTGGGAAAAAAATCTTTTTACATACCATGCATTGATTCCCTATTAGATTATATCTCTGTGGTATTTCACGCCAGAAACGAGGTACAGCTCCATCTACCATTTTTTACATCGCCTCCAGTATATGAACAAGACAGGTTGCACCTGCACCACCAACATTGTGAGCGAGACCAATTTTTGCATCTTTCACTTGTCTTTTATCTGCTTCACCACGGATTTGCATCACTATCTCAGCTATTTGTGCAACACCCGTAGCGCCAAGTGGATGCCCTTTAGCTTTTAAACCACCACTAGGATTAACTGGTATCTCTCCATTCAAAGTAGTGACCTCGTTTTCAACTGCTTTACCACCTTCTCCTTTTTTTACAAAACCAAGATCTTCAATAGCAAGTATTTCACCTATAGTGTAACTATCATGTACTTCTGCAACATCTACATCCTTAGGTTTGATTCCTGCTTGTTTATACGCCATTTTAGCTGCATAAACTGTTGATTCAAAAGTACATATGTTTTTTCTACCATGAAGTGGAAGTGTATCTGATGCCTGTCCAGAACCAATGATTTTTATAGGTTTATCTGTGTATTCTTTAGCTTTTTCAGCTGCACATAGAACTAATGCTGCTGCCCCATCACTCACTGGTGAACAATCCATCATAGTGAGAGGATATGCTTCCATAGGTGCTTTTAAAACGTTTTCAAGTGATATCGCTCTTTTAAACTGTGCATATGGGTTAAGAGCACCATTTGCATGGTTTTTAACTGCTACCTGAGCTAGTTGTTCTCTTGTGGTACCGTAGTCGTGCATATGTTTAGTAGCTATCATAGCATATGTACCTGCTAATGTGGAGCCGAAGAATGCTTCCCATTCTTGATCTAGGCTGGTAGCGAGGGTATCTGTAGCTTCAGCACCTATCACATCTGTCATTTTTTCAACACCACCTATTACTACGATATCATTCATACCTGATGCTACGGAGAAATATCCTTGTCTAAAAGCGAGACCACCAGATGCATCAGCGCTTTCTACTCTAATCGATGGTATGTGCATATGTGCAAAACCTGAGCTATCTGCGACTAGTGCACCAACGTGTTCTTGTCCTATGAATCTACCTGCGCTCATGGATCCGACATAGAGTGCGTCGATTTCTCTTCCGCTAATTCCTGAGTCAAGGATTGCTTTTGAACCTGCTTCGGCTATTAGATTACGGAATGATTTATCCCATAGTTCGCCAAATTTGGTTAAACCAATACCTATTACAGCTACATCTCTCATAGTTTTTTTCATCCTCTTTTTAGTCATAATATAATAAATCTCTATATTTTGCATATACTGCGTAGTCAATGTATTCTTTATTGTTTAGGAAATCAGAGATAAGAGGAGCATTGTTACGTGGGAGTTCTGATATTAGATCAGTTACTGTTATATCGAAGGCGTCGCTACCGGCTCCTGAACCATAGCTTGCGAGGAATATTCTTTCACCAGGTTTTGCTACATCTAATACTGAGGAGAGGCCGATCATTGTTGCACCAGAGTAGGTGTTACCCACGTATGGGCAAAGGAGTCCTTGTTTGACTTGTTCAGGTATGAAACCTAGCATTTTCGCTACGCGTAGGGGGAATTTACCATTGGGTTGATGAAATATTGCATAGTTGTAATCTTCTGGTTTTGTACCTGTCTTTTCCATGAGGTTTTTTGCGTTGCTTATTATATGTCTAAAATATGCTGGACCACCGGTGAATCTACCACCATGTGCAGGGTATTTTCGTCCTTCTCTTCTCCAGAAATCAGGTGTGTCAGTAGTAAAAGAACAAGTATCATTAATTTTAGCGATAATATTATCACTACCTATGATAAAAGCTGCTCCTCCAGCGCTAGCTGCGTATTCTAAAGCGTCACCTGGTGCTGCTTGGGATGTGTCTGATCCAATTGCTATACCATATTTGATCATCTTAGATTTTACTAGCGCCATGCATGTTTGTATAGCTGCTGTTCCTGCTTTACATGCAAATTCATAATCTGCTACTTTTATAATGGGTGTTGCGCCGATGGCTTCAGCGACGATTGTACCAGTAGGTTTAACAGCATATGGGTGAGATTCGCTACCTACGTATATCGCGCCTATATCTTGTGGGTTTATTCTACATCTTTTTAAAGCGGCTCTAGCGGCTTCTACGGAGATGGTCGCAACATCTTGATCCAAAGCTGGTACTGATTTCTCTATTATCCCTAAACCTTTTGAAATTATTTCAGGGTCTTTCCCCCATGCTTTTGCGATGTCCTCGGTTTTTATCCTGATTTTTGGGATATATGCTCCATAGCTTACAATCCCTACATTTTTCATAGTTTTATTACCCCTAGGTTAAAGAAAAACAAAGAGATATACTTAAAATTGTCGATTTATTTATCGTTTATTAACGTAAAAGGGGTTTTTGATACAAACAGTTAAGGAAAACTTTTAACCTGTTTATATTCACCACATTAGATTACGTTTCAACTCAATCATATGCAGGTTAACACCTAACTCCTCGATTCTAAGGAGATAAGCTTTACCAAGGCGTTTTTTAAGTTTGTCAATAAAATATCTACCAGCATCTTCACCAAGTGAGATAGAAATATCCTCAATAATCCTCTGGATACTTCTACCAAGTTCAGATGCTCGAACTGAATCAATAACAGATGGGATATCTATACCATTATCATTCTGAGAAAAACTTGTACTTTCAAGTTTTATCTCTTTTAAAAACCCAAATTTTTCATCATATTTCCTAAGAACATTATTTACTAAAACAACTGCATAGTTTTTACTACTTGACTCACTTAAAATGTCAACTAAAGCCTCTATAACATGTTTCACAACAAGACTTTGACTTAACTTAATCACATCAAGGTTTACACCAACATCACGTAGTTTAAGATTATAATCCACATTAATATTTTCTTTTAGTTTTTCAACAAAAGAATGATCTCCTTTTTCTTCTAACAAGTTATTTAGTTCTTGTATAACTTTCTGGATCGCAACACCTACCTCTGTCGATGCTACATTATCAACATCTAGATTAACTGTTACAATGTCAACACCTTGAACAGCTCGTATATCATTGATTTTAACATGTTTCAACACAGGATGTTCTATAGTAAGCCTTTGAATAAGTTCATTTAAAATGTTATAAGCAGAGTCTCTTCCTTCACTTCTATCTAGGATTTCAAATAGGAGGGTAACCATGTATTTCAGTATCTCAGAGTTTTCAATTTGAAACTTGAAAGATTCTTTTACTTCTGTTATAAACTCCACCTGCAGGTAGTCTAAATCAACACCTATTTCTTTGATAGTTTTTTCATAGTTTGATGGTAGGCTTTCTTTGATTTCCCGAAGGAAATAGTAACCTGCGTTTTTACCCATCATTTTTGTAAGTTTAGTTAGGAAATGCCTAGCTGCTTTACCAACTTCTAAGGGGTCGATGTTGTTTATTTCTTCTTGGATTGTGACTATTTCAAACGTTTCTTCATATTGTGTTCCTTGGATTTTGACATATTTTAAAAAACTGTATCTTTCTGTAAGTTCTTGAAGGGCTAAACCTATGGTAACATTAGCATATGCCTCAGATGTTCTTCTACCGATTACTCCTATTGTAGATTTTAATAACTGCTCTATTAGTTCTTTGTTTTCTAACTGAGGCATCCACAACTCCACTTATTTTTTTTGAAAACACAAATTCTTTCTTTTATTTTTTTTATTTATCAAAAACAAGTTAATATTTTTAAAACTTCTTATTCTATCTATGATTTTTTTTTAATTCTCCCAGAATCCTCTTGTTCTTGCATAGTTTACCTCTGCTTTGAGTATATCCCGTAGGAATTTAATCATAGTTTCTTCAGAGTGTTCAAGTTGTGTTGTGTTGTATTTACGTAGTATTCTAACAGCTGTATCAGGCCCTATGCCTCTACCTGCCAAGGCTAGTATAGCAGGTTTTCCATAGTTTAAAACCAAACTAGCGTTTTTATGGAGACGTTTAATTTCTTTGATTTCACTTGTTGTCCTGTTTTTCTTTTTTAAAAGTTTTATCATAGCGCTACTGTTATATCTAGGTACCATAGCGATTTTTATAGCACCACAATGTGAACATTTTGGTCTATCATCTACTCTCTTAACACGGGTACTCCAAGTTTTGTTACAGTTGATACATATAAATGTAGCCTCTGTGTCTTCAAGGCGTTTTTTTAAAGCTAACAAGATTGATCTATCTGCACGTTGAGGTACCATAAGTCCACGTATTGTTTCTAAACCTGCGAGTGATAAAGGTGAAAGACCTTGTATATGAACTTGTATTTCACCGTTTTGTATATCCTGTAGTATTTTTTGTGTATTCTCTATATCCATTCTATCCCATATTGTTTTGTCAACTGCTTCATCAAATATTAGACTGTTTTCAAAAAGTGTAAATAACTTCCGTATCCCTAGGTTTTTATAGTCGAAATCTTTTTTTATTGCACCAAATTTTCTAGCTACGTGTATAAGCTGCCATCGTATAAATGTGGAGTTTTTTGAAATAGTATGAAGTAGATGATATAGAGACTCGGGTTTTACCTCAAATAATATATCCCGGATTTTTTTAATTGGGATTCTACCTGGTAATTCTAGGTTAATTCTATATGGATCACTATTGACACCTATGCTTTCTCCAATTGACTGAGATAATATAGCAGATATAATACGCCCAAGTGTTTCGTTTACTTTTGTCCCGAAACAACAGTTTATTACTATGGTTCTATCTTCAACATCTATTGTAATATTTTTATCATCTGGAACAATGAAACCTTGTTTCTTTTGATTAATGATGTGTTGTAGAAACTTGTTAAAGGTTTTTTGATCACAAGGATAATCTTTGATCTCTATACTATTTGAAATGAGTCTTCTAAGTCTCCCTACTTCCTTTGCAACCTCGAACGGTACAGGTATGTCTTCACCAGTCCATGATGGAACATTTCCTATTTCTTTAGATTGAGAAACCAGTATTTCTTCGTCTTCTCTTTTTACAATAACCCATGGTCTACCACGTAGTATAAACTTTGCTCCTTCGAAACCATAGTTTAAAACAAAACTCTCATCTAGTTTACCTATTTTTTTCCTTGAACTTATATCAACAGCCATGTATGTTTTTTCATCTGGGATCATAGAGATATTATCAAGGAAATAACGTCTTGAACTTGTACGTTTAGTAATATATTCTCCTTCAACCCATATACTCCGTTGGTTTTTGAGTTGCTGCAGTACATCTTCAAAGGTTTTCTTTTGGAGAGTATGAAAAGGATATGCTCTTTTGATTATATTGTATATTTCTCCAGTTTTTATCCTGTTGTATTCTAGTGTTATTGATATAATTTGATTAGCAAGTACGGACAAGGGGTTTTGTCTAATTTTTAATGTTTCTATTTCACCATTTAATGCTTTTCGTGCTATAACCAGGCTCTCAGCTAAATCCTCGGGGGTCGTAGTGAGAATTACACCTTTTGAAATTTTACCAACACGGTGACCTGAACGTCCGACTCGCTGTAGAATCCTTTTAACCTCTCTAGGTGAGTTATATTGAACTATGAAATCTGTATCACCAACATCTATACCTAGTTCTAATGATGATGTGCAGATTAGTGATTTAACTCTACCATGTTTGAAATCTTCTTCAGCTTCTACCCTAGCGATTTTAGAAAGTGAACCATGATGAACACCTACTGGTATATTTTCATCCCACATATGAAAACGTGATGCTAATATCTCCGCACCATCACGAGTATTTATAAAAACCAAGGTAGAAACATGTTCATCAATAAACTCCTTACATCTCCTAAGTGAAGCAAAAGAAACAGGTTCAATATGAAGACGATTTGCAACCATATAGTCGCTTTTTTTAACAATAGGCAACTCTACTTTTATATCAACAAGTTTTGTAACATCGACTTCAAGAATAGTAACACGTCTAGGTTGATTATTTTCAAAACCCCCCAGGAAACGCGCCACCTCCTCAGGTGACCCGATAGTAGCTGATAAACCTATCCTCCGAAAACCTTTAGGGGTGTTTTCAATAGTTAAATTGTGTAGTCTTTCTAAACCCACAGCAAACTGTGCACCTCTCTCATCATCAGCAAGTTCATGAATTTCATCAACAATGACCCATCTCACACTTCTAAGATATCCTCTTAATCTCTTACCTGTAAACATTATCTGAAAAGTTTCAGGAGTTGTAATAAGCATATCTGGAGGATTCTTCGACTGCCGTGCTCTCTCACTCTGCGATGTATCACCATGTCTCACCGCGATATCAATACCTAACTCTTTACCCCATTCAATAGTTCTACGGAGCATATCCCGATTTAACGCTCTAAGAGGCGTAACGTACAAGATAAAAATACCTCTCTCCTTCAGATTTTTATAAGCTTCATTTTCTTTCAATTTTAGAAAATTATGAAAAACTGGTAACAACGCAGACTCTGTCTTACCTAAACCTGTTGGAGCTATCAGGAGAACGTTTTCACCTTTTAAAATATGAGGTATCGAAATATTTTGAGGCTCAGTAGCTTTATGAATACCTCTAGAAGAAAGCAAACTCTGAATTTTTGGATTCAAAATAGAAAAAACTGATGTCATTCAATTGAAAAATACAATAACAACCTGTATTTAGAATTTTTTCCTCAAAAAAACAAGGTAGGATTAAAAAAACTAGGAGGGCGTAATCTAGTCTATTGCACTAAAAAATATTAACCCAAAGGCAAACCATGTAACAGCTCCAACATAATACCAGGCATTTAAAATATTAAAAACAAGTCCCGCTCCGATAATAATCAACGGCAAAACTATTAGCAATAACGCTCCAATAAACTGTTTCGTTGTATCTGTAAGATTTATCTCCATATCTCATCACAAATTTTTTTTTCAAATTAATTAAACTTTCAACCCCTGTTATCAAAAACGGGTTATTTAAGCTTAACTTGGTTTTTTATCTGATATCTTTTACTAAACCTAGAAATACACCATCAAGAAGATAAACTTGAGCATTCTGGATATCTATAATCTTTCCAAGTGGACCGGTAACACCATCTTTATTTACTGCGATTCCACCACATAATGGGTTAAAAGCAGGGAGTATCAATAGATGAGAGTCAACTGAAACATCAGGATATCTTTCTTCTAATGCATCTTCTATAAAAACGGTTTTGATCCAACAAGGTTCAAATGTTTTGTATCCTAATCTATCAACAAACATTATAGTTGGATGTGTATGACCCATAACTATCCGCCTAGATGACATAACTTCTTGAGTAGGCCACCGATGCCCATGAATAAAACCAATATCATCAATTGAAAAACCACCAGAGGGATGAATAATCACATCCTTAGGGGATAGTTTATCTATGTTTCCATCATGATTACCTGGTATTATATGAACAACTCCATATCTTTGTATCTTTTCTAAAAAAATTTTTACATCTCGTCTTTCTTGTATCGTAGATGAAGGAATGTTATGTTTAACATCCCCTAGTAGAATAATTTCATCTGGTTTAAATTTTTTACAAAGCGAAAAAAGACGGGTGATCATATTATGTGTCTGAGAAGATACATTTAAACCTTGTTCTTTAAGTTGATTTTCTACTCCAATATGTAAATCCGCTATTACTAGTATTTTTTTATCTTTGATAAAAAGCGCAGGTTCATTAGGGATTGGTTGAACCTCTGAAAGCCTCATATTTAATTAGACTCCCCTTGACAGCCTTATTTAAAGATATTTTTTCAAAACATTTGGTATTTCATCGATTATATCTGTTGCGATTAAACCATATGAACGTTTTTTAAATGCGTTGTTACCAGCGGTACCGTTTATAAACACGCTTATTCTCGCTGCATTGTATGGTCTAACTTTTTTTGATAGTAATGCACCCGTGATACCTGCGAGTACGTCACCGGTGCCACCTACAGTCATACCTGGGTTGTGTATATCATTTAACTTGGTTTCTTTACCGTTGCTGATTATATCAACTGAGCCTTTTAAAAGAATGGTTACACCTATTTTTTTTGCATATTTTTCAACAGTTTTTTTTCTACCCTCAGTTTCACTTGGTAGTTTCACACCGGTTAATTCTTTGAATTCACCTGCATGTGGAGTGATCACAGTAGAGGTGTTTTTTATCAGCTCTGTTTTTTCACCAACAACTTGTATCGCATCTGCATCGATTACCATTGGTTTCAGGTTTTTTACACATCTGTTAATGATTTTTTCAATAGCTTTTTTTGTTATATTTTCAGATCCTAAACCTGGTCCAATAACAACAGCGTCAACTTTGGATAGTATTTTTTCTATTAAACCAATATCTTCTGGGGTTAAAATTTCATCATGTTTTAGTTCTTTTACAATTAGATTAGGGGATAATTTAGCGATACCTATAGCTAGTCTCTTGGGTTGTATGAATGGTGAAAAAGAAGTTATTGCTTTTGCTGCTCTTTTTGGTGCAGCGATAAAAACAAGGTCTATACCTGTTCTCAATGCTGCTAAACCTGATAACGCTGGTGCACCAATGTATGGTCCACCACCGATGACTAAAAGTTTTCCGTTGTCTCCTTTATGTGATGTTTTTTTTGGTTTAGGGTAATATGTTGATAGTTCTCCTGGTCCAACATATTCTACAGCTTTCTTTGGGATTCCTATATCAGCTATGATGATCTCTCCACTATTCCCCGGATTCATTCCTTTTTTTATATCATGGAAGGTAATTGTGTAGTGTGGTTTCACTGTGTTGTTAGTTCCTAGACCTGTGGGTGTATCAACTGAGATAATGGTTTTATTTTTTGTTTTATTGACTTTTTTTACGATCTCTGAATAGGGTTCTCTAAGGGTTCCTGATAAACCTATTCCAAGCATTGCATCAATGATTACTTGGTTCTCTTGGAGTAGTGTATCGAGTTTTTTTAATGATCTAATGTCGTAGATTGTTATGTTTTTTTCTTTTAGTTTTTTGAAATTGTTTTTTGAAATCTCTGTTTTTATATCTTGTTCTTTTCCGGTTAGGAAAACTGTGACGTTATATTTTTTTGATAGGTACCTGGCTGCTACGA
>Ga0190360_1001160_pt1 | contig 13840 bp, 12 predicted proteins | sample 48721834_MG_FD_161271 | JGI IMG/M metagenome (GOLD analysis project Ga0190360, IMG submission 161271) | Hydrothermal vent microbial mat bacterial communities from Southern Trench, Guaymas Basin, Mexico - 4872-18-3-4_MG | ecosystem: Environmental > Aquatic > Marine > Hydrothermal vents >... | reverse complement strand
CTCTTTTGATAACTATTTAGTTCCATATCCACCAACATATTAACATATTAACTAATTAGTTAATAAGTTTATTGGTGAGATGTGGCAAAATGTAAAAATAACAAGTATTATTTGTTTTCTACCATATTAGCCATATATTATTTTGATTCAATTTCTATCTATGTAACCCCCTCCACGTAATAAAATGTATACAAAATCAACAGGTGAGTTTTAGACGGACCTGGCGGGGCACCAACCAATTCTCCCCTGTTAAATGGTTCGTAAAAAACCTTTCTTTTACTGTTTTTGATTGTATCAGCATCTCATTAAAACCATTCTTTTTTCTTTCTATAAAAATAAATAGATATTTTATTTTGAGATGATAATCTTGTGTAAAGGTTCAATTTACGATAAAATGACATCTGCCGAAAAGGAAGTAGCATATTTACTGAAGGAAATGGGTATCAGATGGAGATATGAACATCCTGTTTTTGTCTGGGATGAAAATAAAAGACCAAGAGTCTGGGCACCAGATTTTACTTGATTCCTTTTGGAATCTATATAGAAGTTTGTGGTTCAAAAGATTTTGATTATCATTACCGAAGAAAGATATTCGATAAAAACGGGTATCGAGTGATTTTTTTACACTTGTATAAAGATACAGACAAATGGAGGAATCATTTAATGAATTATCTTCGAATTTTTACAAATTATAGAAATCACAAATTAAATGAGATACTCCAATGAAATTTAAATAATATAGTCATATCTAGTCGAAAGTGCAACCTCAACAGGGGAAAATTTGTTGGGTTAAAAGTTATCTTTCAGCTCAACTTGAATGTTGACTCTTACACCGGCATGTTCACAAAAGATGAACGCAACGTTCATAAATTGTGAACACAGGGTTTGTGTGTCACTATTTTGGTTCTATATCAGTTTCATTTCTGATTTCTTTTTCAATGATCTTAATTGGATGCAACCCCTGCCATACCACTTTGTAACCTATATAGTCGAGAACGAGTGTTGTTAAATTATGACTGCTGAGGATTTCTTCGACTTTTGCATAATCTTGATATGGTTTTATTTCTTCTTTTATTTGTTCTAAAAAATTCTTTGATATAATCTGATCTCCTATGATAATATAGTCTGGAATTTCTATTGTTGATAATGTCTTTGGGTTTATATTCAATTTATTAGCTAGTTTTTGTAGTGAAATAATATCTTCTGTGATTTTTATTTCTCCTAATGTTTGGCGTTCTTTTTCTATTTGTTTTTCCTCCATTTCTCTTAAAATTTTGACTATAGGCATAATAGGGATTTTATTGTTGTAAAAGAGTATATCTCCTGGGAAGTCTTCTTTTTTGCAATTCAGATTTTCGTTTACTGCAACGGTAATGGGGGCTTGTGCCTCCTTGAGTTTAGAGATCTTCTTTTCGAGATATTCGGGAGTCCAAAACCCAACGATTTCAAGAAAATAGGCCATATTGTTTTTGTAAAAACCAAAATCTGGGATGACTACAGAGGTGCCGGCTTTGACTATATCTGGTTCTCTTTTTATTTCCCAGTCTAGGTTTAAAGAAGTGAAATCATTATAAAATTGTTGTTCTACATCGCTATCAAAATGAGAAGTTGGCTCGGCTATATCTGGTAACAGTATGTTGTTTTCAGAGCTAAGGTCGAAGTCTAGGATTCGCGGTTCCTTATTTACTAGGGTTTCTATTTTTGCATGGATTTTCCAGTGTTTTGCTTTCATGATCACGGGTAGTAGTTTTGCAAGGGATGTCCCATATTTCCTGTTTTTCTTGAACAAAGAGGCAGGACCGGTCACGTGTATTCCGTTGTTGATTTCATACATTAAACCGAGGTATTTGATCTGCCGGAAAATGTGCTGGTAGTTTTCTTCTACTTTGAAATTGAATTCTAATGCGTCAAACAATAAGGTTTGGATGAGAGACAAATTATACCGTCTTACTAATTCTTCAGGTGTCAAAGGTTTGAACTCTGAAACTAGTTGTTCCTCTTCAAGGTCAGAGAACATTGCTTCTTCTATTTGTTGTTTTGAAACCTGAAACTGTTGAGCAGCTTGTTCCAGTAGTTTCTCTCGTTCCTGTATGGTTTTGGTAAATCCGTGTTCAAATAAGAAGGATCGTACTTCTCTTCCAGAGAGTTTAGAACTTGGTGTAAACGTGCACCGTCGTTCCAACAGGGCACTAAGTCCTCTCACCACTTTAAAATTATCGCCTTCTAGGCTTTCCAGTTTCAAAAGTAATTTTTTGTATTTTTTATCTAGATGGTGTTGAAAAATTTGGATTACCTCTTCTGCTAATTTCATGTCGGTCAGGTAGCGGGGCCTGATACTCCCCTTTCGCTTCCAAACCACGAGTAATTCTCTTGGTAACATTATTTTTTCCTCCTATAGGATGTCCGTGTTTCTTTGGTTCCCTTGGTCACCAATTCATACAGTATTGCTTTTTTGTTTTCTCGCGGCCGTAATAGCCGTCCTAGTCGTTGAACATATTCCCTGCTGCTCCCAGTACCGCTCACAATGATACCAATATTTGCCTCTGGGACGTCAATGCCCTCGTCAAGGACTTGTGAGGAAACCAACGCTGCGTACTCACCGTTTTTGAATTTGTTGAATATTTCTTCTCGCTCATTTGAATCAGTTTTGTGGGTGATACAGGGGATAAAAAACCGTTTTGATATTTCATAAACCATATCGTTATACCGTGTGAAAATAATTGTTCGATCATCCTTGTGTAAAAGTTCCTGAATTTTTTCTATCTTAGCTTGAGAATTATAAGCGATTCGCTCTGCTTTGTTTCTCGCAAGAATTGCCTCTCGAGCCTTCGGGTCGTATCCGGATCGCATAACTATCTTTTTGAAATCCATTGGTCCTCTCATCCTGATATGTCGAGAGATAAGATAGTTTTTAAATGTCTCATGATATTCCTCATACTGTTTTTGCTCATCGGCAGTGAGTTCCACATCGATTTTTTTGGTTTCATACTCGGACAAATGCTCCCCAGCAAGATCCACTGCATGTATTTCGTAGACTTTCCCTCCGATCAATCGAGGTAGTTCTTCATGTAACTCATCCTCTCGTTCATAGGTAGCAGTCAAACCTAGTCGATAAGGTGAAACGAACATTTCTGCTATCTGCCGGTAGCTTTCTGCTGGGAGATGATGGACTTCATCAAAAATCAAGAGTTTAAATTGGTTACCTAAGAGCTCAGCGTTGATATATGCAGAATCATAGGTGGAGACTGTGATTGCCTGAAGATTCTTTTTCTCACCAGTGTACTCACCGATTTCAATATCAAACGCTTTTGATAATGTTTCTTTCCACTGTCGGACTAGATCAAGTGTTGGAACAACGATAAACGTAGGTGCATTAATACTCTCAATAATTTTTAACGCCAAAACAGTCTTCCCAGAACCTGTGGGCATTACCACAGTTCCTCGTTTCTGAGTGAGCCAATGTTTCATTGCTTGGTGTTGGTAGTCCCTCAGTTTTACCTTACTAGATATATTGGGGCAGGGGATGAGATTCATCACATGGTCCTCAAATGGAATTTTGGAGTTTTCTAAATATTCAACAATATCTCTATAATGTAACGCTTGGCTTCTATAGCATCCGGATCTAATATCCCATTTCGTATTAGGAAGGCTAAATTCCCCTTTTACCAAAATAGTCCCCCTATGATAAATAAGCCTCATAATACGTTTCCAATATAGAAAAGAGAAAGGTTTATTTCATGGTTACGGTCTTATTGCTCATTTGTTTACTGAAGGGTTCGTTATTGAGTGAACAGTTTGATAGATTGAGCTATACTTTTTCTATGATTTCCATGAGAGACCATTTTTTCTTATGCTTTTGAATTATTTCTTGTTTCGTTTCCTTGAAAAAATCCCCTTTTTTATCGATTCTCTTAATGGCTTCCAGCATTCTTCCTGCTTTTTTGTATGGCCATCCAGAACCTGCATGTATCGATTCATAGCAGAGTTTTTTGAATATGTTGCATGCTAATTTGGGATGTTGGGTACGGAGTTTTTTTGCGAGAAGTTCTAAATAGTTGATATCTGTCATGCTCTGAGCATATTCGTAAGCCTTCTTATAATCGCGTTCATCGTAATAGATTCTGGAGAGCAAAGCAGATCTTTTCTTATGTTTTGCATCAGATATAATGTGCTCAAGAATTTTTTCCCATTCGTTTTTGGATGATTCCTGTTTTAATTTGATGAAATAGTTGAAATCTCCTGTTTTTTCTAAAAGATGCATTACGCTCTTTTGAAGCTCGCTTTTTCTCCCTAATTTTTTTAAGATCTGTATTTTCTTGTTTTCGATTGTCACTGAAAAATGTTTTTTAGTACTTTCTTCACATGCCTCTAATGCTTCATTGAGTCTGTCTAATGATATTAATTTATCAATAAGTTCTATGGTCAAGCCTGACTGCTTAGCAACTTCTATATATCTGTCATCCATACCGATTTTGTCATAAAGCCGAAGCAAAAATTTCTCATAGTAATTATCATAATATTCAGATTCTAATTGTTGGGTATATTTTTCAATAAGAACAATATCTTCTATGGTGGTGCACATGCCAAATAACGCTTGTTCGTAGCTTCCGTCAAGCCCGTAATCATCTTTATCTATCCAGTCAACGATTGTCTGTATGAATTCTTTTTTCTGTTTAACAGTTGGCCTAATTTGTGCAAAGATTTCTCCATATGTCTGAAACCAGTCTCCAAGAAACATAGAGAGTTCGCCTTCATCATAAACATTTTCAACATTATCCATCATAATCGAAGAACACACTTTCATCTCATTAAACAAATCCTTGTTCCATTGGTTCTTGTTGTTTTGGATGCCTTCTAGTATAGTTTCTAATTGACTGATGAGGTTTCTTACCTCGTGCCATTCCCAAAAATTTGAAAACAGTTTTTTTACCCTCGTAACAATCTCTTTTCTTTCTATAGTGACATATGATTTTAGTTCTGGATTGTTTTCAACTATCGTTTCCACAAGCTCAATCAGTTCTGTTTTGCTCTTTTTCGCAAGGATTTGACCGAGTGTCTCTTTTACATGGGGTTTGACTTGTTTTAACTTTTTCCTATAGTTCTTCTTAATTGATAACCATTTCAACAATAGAGCAGCAGCATGTTTACAATTGAAGTCACATGGGCAAGAACAATCACATAGAATATCGCCATCGGCATCAATTGAAATAGAAACGTTGTAGGTTTGATTACCTCTAACAGTACCTGTTATTGTACAGGAGTTGATAGGTTCAATTAATGTAACCAGACCCTCTTCAAAATATTCTTCTCCTCGTAAAAATATAACGCTATCAAAGAGATCATGGACATCTTCAATTTCTATATCGTTAATAGTTTTCACACTTATCATATTAATCTTTTCGAACATATTTTTTGATGATATTTACTGTTTAGCATTTTTTTTCTGCAAGATACTTCTCCATTTCATCAAATACTTGTTGTTTATCTACAGAAGAATCAACTGGCTCATAAGCAAAACAACAAAACATCTCCCCCTTTCTAATTTCCTCCATTTGATCCATCCGGTTAAATAAACATGGCGTTTCTTCTTTTGCATCGTTATGCTTCAGACATGAATTACATAACGCGGGTAACGGGACAGATAATGGATCGATTTCTCTTCCATCATCGAAAAAATACCCTCCTCTCACAGTTTCGGCCTTATCTTTCATGATCATCAAAAACCTCCTTTTTTTAATACGTCATATCGTATATAGAAACAACATGATTTATCTTTATCGGCCGTTTAGAATATACGACAATCTATATGAAGAAAAACATTGAATCAACATAATAAAAATAAAGATTATAACTTTAAAACATATTCGTCTTCCTCAAAGATGAATCAGACAAATGTGAAGATTATACGTAGTGCAAAGAGAAAAAGAACTATTCAAGCAAAAATGGTGAGCGGTAAACTCTGGATATATCTCCCTAGTGGTATGACAAAAACGGAGGAGCAAAAATGGATCAAAGAAATGACAAAAAGATTTGAGAAACAGAAACACCGGCAGAAACTAAACAGTAATGGTTTGCTTCAGAAACGTGCTAAACAACTCAACAAGCAATATTTTAATGATGTTTTAGATTTTAATATAAAGTATGTGACTAATCAAACATCAAAGTTTGGGAGTTGTACTCCTGGAACGAAGATGATACGGATATCTGATCGTATTGCAACAATGCCACAGTGGGTACAAGACTATGTAATCATCCATGAGCTTGCACATCTTATCCATCCAAATCATTCGAAGAAATTCTGGGAAAAAGTATACCAGTATAAATACACGGAACGAGCAAAGGGATACCTCATCGCAGTTGGTATGAAAAGTGATAAAAAAATCTAGAGGATATTGGATTTGGTTGGTGTTTAAATGGGTATGAATTTAAGTAACTTTATTGGGAAGGACCATCGGTATTTGGAAAATGCGTATAGGTTTACTCATTATCTTGAGTTGGAGGATAGGCTTACTTTGGGGAGGAATCAGGATCAGAAAAGTATCGTTGACGCTTTCCTGAGGTTTGTTGGTGATAGGGATATAACAGTTGTAAAAACAGATAATGGTGTCATGGAGGAGGTTGTTGATGTCTCACAATATGATATTAGGGAGCAGTTGTTGCTGTTGGAGAACAATAAAGGTTTTTTCTATGATGATGACTTAGCGATTAGTTACGCATTTGTAGGAGATGATTTTTTTGCTTACGTGCTGTCCAATATGCTAATGTTATCTGGAGATAAAGATACTGTGCAGAGGATGGCAAAGATTTTAGACGATCTTTCTCTTAAGTATGTAGAGACTGCGTTGCGACCAGATGTTAATATTATTGAGAGAGCACAACAGCGTTTACAGTTGAAAATCACATTAGGTGGAATCGAACCAAAGATTTGGAGGCGGTTTGTTGTTGATGATTCTCTCACGTTCCATGAGTTACATCAGATTATTCAGAGGGTTATGGGTTGGGGAAACTACCATGCGTATGAGTTTATGGTAGATAAGGTGCGTATTGAAGGGGAAGGAGATGCTGGTTATTGTGTTGATTTGATGTGGCGGAGTTTTCGATCAAAAGCAAAAACAGTCTCTGCAGCAACAACAATGATTAAAGATTTTTTGAAAAAAGAGAAACAAAAATTCACATATTTATATGACTTAGGGGATTGTTGGAAGCATTCGGTTGTTGTTGAGAAAATACTCCTTGGAAATGATGAGCAGTGTCCTCTTGTTTTAGATGGAGCACGGATATGTCCCCCTGAAGATTGTGGAGGAGTTCATGGATACAAAGAACTATTGGAGATACAAAAAGATAGATCTCATCCTCTGTATCAGGAGCGAATTATGGAATGGCTTGGTGGACCATTTGATCCTGAATATTTTGATGTTGAACGTGTGAATAAAAGTTTGAGAACAGGTGATTTTGAAAATGCATATGAAATTTTTGATGAAAGGGGTACAAAAATTTCTCAATACACCGGGCTGAAAATGCGGAAGCTTGGTAGGAATGAACCTTGTCACTGTGGTTCAGGGAAGAAGTATAAGAAATGCTGCTTACAAAAAGATTTGCAGGAATTGGGGAAACCTGTTCGGGTTCGTGAAAAAAGGATGTAAACCATGAGACAATAGGATGAAAAATATGATTTGTAAAATATGTGGTGTGAACGAAACTGATAATCCTGACGGGATTTGTGATGATTGCAAGTTTAGTATCATTAGTAATGATGATATCCCACCAAGCTTTTAATTTAAAAAAACATTTGCTGACTCCAGGTGGGAGATAAAAGTGGGAACCACTCGGTGATTTTAGTCTTTGGAATTGGAGCCATCCCAGATGGAGGTCTTGCAAAAGCTCCTGCAAATTTAGCCAAAGATTTCCTTTCCAGCAATACGGCGATTAAATGAACAAATGTTAATAAAGTATTTACTCGTCCATAGTCTTTGCTAAAATCTGTATGGCCTAATGTATATACTTTTACATCTTCGTTCAAAGAGAGAACTTCAAAAAAATATAAAAAAACTCTTACAGGTATTTCCGATATAGTTGGTATCCTACCTTCCAACATTTTTACAACTTCTTCAGGAGGAGTGTATCGCCAGTTTCCCTCATCGTTTTTTCTATGATCCAACATAAAAGCTGCTCTAAACAGCAACATACCCATAAGTTCCAAACCAAATAAATCAGAATGCATTAAACCCTCTATTCTCTCAAACATATCTGAAAAAGAAAGATTCTCTTCAATTCTCTTACCATATTTAAAAATCTGTGGATGCATATCGTTTGGATTATTTGTTTTTTCCCCTGTGATATAATGTCTACAAGATTTGTAATCATCAGCAGCCTCTTTTCCTGGTTTTTCAACAGCAATTGTATATTCGTCAACGAAATATAGCTCAGTAGTTATTCTTTTATCTTGAGAGGGGCCTTTTTTCCAACTAATTGCTTCCTTTAAAGCTTCTAATCTTCGATGTTTGGCAAAAGAAGTAAGTCTTGTATCAGGCAATTTCAACATAGAATTTATTTCATCTAACTTATTTCTAGGGATAGTCGGTAAAATGTATTTCTTATATTGTTGTATTATTTTCTCGTTCATTTTTATTTTAGCAACATAAAAAAGATTTTAGAATTAGTTATAGATTAATTACAAAATATTGTAACTAACTTTAAATTAAAACGTAAATATAACAATACTAACAATGGATTGGAATCTAGTAAGTTTTGTAACAAGCAGTAAACTCCGATTCAAGTTACTGATAGAATTAAACAGAGGAAAAAGAATACCTTCTGATTTGGCAAACCTTACTCAAAATTCTATTAGTCATGTCAGTCAGGCACTGAAAGAACTTGAAGCTAAAAAATTGATAAAATGTTTAACGCCAGAAAGGAGAAAGAGCAAGTATTATGAAATAACAAACTTTGGGCAAGAATTACTAGATTTTATTAACAAAGAGACAAAAGGACAATAAATATCTATTTTTCAAAAATAATCACGGATTCTCTCCTAATGTTACCCACACTTGTTTTTTGTAAGTTTCTTCTGATGACTCTTTCTTCTTTAAAACCAATCTTTTTACCAATCTCAACTATAACATCATCATTGGGAATTTCTAAGTATTTATCATCAACCAAAAAATGATTATTACCTAATATTATTGCACATTTTGAACCTTTTTTCATAACTCTATACATTTCCTGCAAACTAAACAACATATCAATAAAAAATTTATATACCCTCAATCCAGCATCCTGCCTATTTCTTGTTAACAGAATATCAACATACTTATGAGCCAATACTGACATAAATAAAGGATCTTTTTCTTTATCTTTAACTATATTCAACAATTCTTTTTTATCATAGTTTTTCCTTGGATTTCCCATCATATTTTTTTCTAATTGTTCGATAGATTCAACCAATCTTAAAAGCATCAGTTGTGGATAATCATTCTTAATATAATCTAGTGCGGTGGAGTATGGTGGTGAATTAACGATACCATCTATTGATTCATCACTTATAACTTTCATATCACGTGTATCAGCAACATACGTCTGAGATTTAACTTTGGGGATTTTTAATATTGTATTTAATTTATGAAATAGATATATCCTCAAAAATAAATCATTTATCCTCTCTTTAAATACCTTCTCAAATTCATTTTTAGTTCGTCTTGAAATATCACTAATAGTTCCACTCAAAGCCAACAGCAGAAATTCTCTAATGCTTTTGTCTTTAATCAATTTAATCAATTCTCTAGCAATAATTATTTTTTGGACAGTATATTCACTGCTCCTAAACCCATTTTTCCCCTCAATTTCGGCTAGAATCGTTTTTGCCTCATTTACTATCATTTCTGCATCCAGTTTATTTTCAAATAGGAGGTTTTGCCCTTTGATTATATGAGTAAAACCATTTATTTCATCTTCTAATATCTTTAAGAAAGTATTTATTTCATTTTTTAGTTTTTCAACTGGAATCATAATTGAATGGCATTTAACGTTGCTCATCAAAACAGATAGAGGGTTAATTTCTACCCCAACATTATCTAGCCCAAGATACCCTGCTTCTACCAATAATGTTCCACTTCCAGCAAAATTATCACATACCAGTCCTTTATCATATGGATAGATATAGTTTATTAAGGAGCGGACCATCTTTGGATGAAACTTACCTTTGTACGGGTGCATATAATGATTCAGATATAATGATGGTTCTTCTCTAATTGCAAAATAATCCTCTAATCTTTTTCCAATTGATAATGTAGATGAAGCAGGTATCCTGTAAATATTCTTGATTAGATGATTAAATAAAATTTCAACATTTTTATCAATTTCTTTTTCATTTCTGCTAACTTTTGAGATATATTCTGATTTTTCTAAAAAGTATTGATTAGTTATAAATCTAAAGAGTATCTTGTTTTCTTTCTTAAAATATTGAACGTTCTTTCCAATAACTCCCTGCGGAAAAATCTTTTTTAACAATGCAGAAGGAGTATCTTGGCTCTCCATTACGACAAAAATCTCTCGGGTATACGCCAATCTTTTTATTAATCTGGTGATATCATCTATTCTAAATTTTTTACCATAAAACCCATGGATTTTACCGTATGGTAATTCATTTATTACTATATCCTGAATTCTTGTTGAGTTGTCAGTAAATGTCTTCAGTGGATATTGCTCCAACACATCATAAAAGTTGTAAATTTTTTGAACTTTTCCAAATAAACCTTCAAGTTCTAAGTTAGCAAATTCTGTTACTTCGTGTTCACTTTTAATATTATTAAAAATTTTGAAGTAATAATAGATTGCATTATTTTTAGCCATTTAGCATCTCCTTAAAGTTGGTATATATTTTTAGTAGTATCGTAATCATGAAATTTCGGTAAATATTAGATTACAAAAGATACAAATCGAAATAAGGTTAAAACCTTTTTGCATTTTTATAACCATTGTGTATTGGAGGGGGTTATAAGGAAATCTTATTTTGGAATCTTTGATGTCTGTTTATTAAAGAACAAAGAATTTAAAACCAGTTGTTAAATAATGTATTTCATTCAATTATTTACTTTTTGATTCTAATTTCTCTCTAAGTAATGTCAGTCCCCACTCAATGGCATGGGACCAGGATCCTAACTCTTTTGATTCTATCTTAGATTGAACCCAATCATCTAGTTCTTTATCGATCCTAACGGAATGTGTTTCACCTTTTTTCCTGCCTTTTTTACGTGGAGACATGTTGTATACAAATACCACAGAAACATTTAAATATTTCGATTGCATACACTATATTTGTGTACATTTACCACAAAGTATACAAATTAACATTAGGTGAAACAAACCGTGTACAACAATACACAACTCCTAATTAAAGATTCGCAAAACTCTCATTCATCTAATTCACAAAATGAATTAGAAGGAGGTATCAGCCAAGAATGGAAACAAATATTAGAAATAATAAGCAAAAAACTTGTAGAAAAACAAACACCCCAAACATTTGGGGAGGAGCAAGTGAAACAACCACAAGTAAAAACACAACTCAATGCTGAACAATTAAAAAACCCATATATCCTTAACCCAGATGAATACAAAAACCAGGAAGAACTCTTCAACGCCATAGAACACTGGTGGATCTATAAAAAACGAAAAAGCAAAGAAACAATCAAGAAACGACTACCAATAGCACGAAGAATGAGCAAACACCCTGTTTTTCCAATAAACTGGCAAAAAATAGTTCCGGAACAAATCATAGCATACCTCGAATATCGAGAATACAAAGAAAACGCAGGAGCACACGCAATCATCAACGAATGGAAAACAGTAAACACTTTCGCCAAAGCATACGGTATAGACACATCACTCTGGGGATATGTACCACCACAACCACCAAAACCCAAAGTCAAAATCGTACCACTACCAGACACCGTATACAAAATCATACACCACCAATACTCAAAAGACAAATACACCAACGCTCTCGTACAATACATCCTCACACATGGATTCATAATAGGATGGAGACCAAGTGAGATCGTCATACAAAAAACAGATGACGTCTATCTGGAAGACGGATACATAATAATCACAGAAACAAAAAAACATGGACAACCAAGACAGGTATTCCTTGAAGAAGAACTCATGACAAAATACAGACGAAAAAGCCTGAAAAACTGGATCGAACACTGGAGACCAAAAGTCGCAAACAAACACTCAGAAAACTATCTCTACCTACAACCAAACGGAAAACCATTCACAAAAGACTACCTACGAAAATACATAAACGACTTCGTCAAACCAGTATGGAAAAACTACCATCTCTACATCATGAGACACTGGTGCGCCATCGCAAGACTCATACAAAGCAAAGAAATCACTAAAAAATGGGATATATGGGATGTGAAAGAAAGGCTTGGTCATGAAAAAGTAACCACCACTCAAAACTATGTACGATTCGCCAAACGATACTATGAAAACGCAAAATATGACTGGATCCGAGCTGTTCTGAAATTCCATCAAGAAAAATATAACATGGAGCAGATAAATAGCTCGACCAAGGGTATAAACATCATAAAATCGAAAACACCCATAAAAACCTACGTTTCGAGTGGAAACAACAGGAGTGAACTGGTACGGACCTGGCGGGATTCGAACCCGCGATCTACAGCTTAGGAGGCTGTCGCCCTATCCAGGCTAGGCTACAGGCCCTTCATCATTGTTATTTAATAATATGATAAGAGCCTTTCCATAAGTAAATATTATTCCATATATCATATGAAGAAATAGTTTTTTCATTTCTCCAATGGATATTTTTCCTAGATCATATTGACAAAATATAAATAATATAAATATGTATATTTAATTTATGCTTGGGTTCGTAGCAGATTTAATCAGGCTATGTAGACTCCCACACATGGGAGCAATAGCTCTCATCCCCGTACTGGGTGCCCTAAGTATAGGGATCTTCAATTTAGACCATCTGATTATTTTATATATTGTTGGAATGTTTCTAAATATCTACTTGTTTGTTTCAAATGATGTGGTTGATGCCGAGTTAGATAAGATGTCTAAACTGTCACGAGATTTTCATGCTCGTGCTATCGCAAAAGGTACAATATCAAAAAAAACTGGCATATTAATATCAGCAATTTCCTTAATTCTCTCGTATCTCATTTCTTTTATGTTTTTTTACCGTAACAATATTTGTTTTTTACTAGGAATCTTAATATTATCTATTGGTGTCATTTTATGCACCATATACAATGTATGGGGTAAACATTTTGCTAGCTCTGCATTTATCGCAGCCTTTGCAAGTGGTCTAGGAGTATTTTATGGAAGCTATATGACCGCAGAAAACATCAATTTAAACATTCTCACAATAGTTGTTTTTTTTCTAGTTTCAGGTTACATGCTTTTTTTGACTGCAGTAGTAGGCGGTTTTAAAGACGCAGGTAACGACTATAAACAAGGCGGACGAACTATTGCTCTTCTACTCGGTGTAAAAATCAACGAAGAGAAAAAAACTGTTCATATCCCACTAAAGTTTAAAATATTCACCCTGGGTGTTGGTTCTTTTTTAATTATATCTGTTTTTTCTCCTTTTTTATTTTTTAACATAAACTATAAACTCTGGCAGTTACTGATGATGTTCACAATAAGTATTATGACCTTGTTTTTTTCTTTTGAATTCCTAGGTGTAACATTCTACGATACAGTACCTCCGCAAGTAAAATAGAATAATTTTTAATTCCCACTTCCAAATGTCAGAGAGTGAGGATGCACTCTATGAATGTAAGAAGTGGGAACAATAAGAAAATACTTC
>Ga0190360_1001159_pt1 | contig 13843 bp, 17 predicted proteins | sample 48721834_MG_FD_161271 | JGI IMG/M metagenome (GOLD analysis project Ga0190360, IMG submission 161271) | Hydrothermal vent microbial mat bacterial communities from Southern Trench, Guaymas Basin, Mexico - 4872-18-3-4_MG | ecosystem: Environmental > Aquatic > Marine > Hydrothermal vents >... | reverse complement strand
TATCGCAATAAATGGAAGCTTTAAGCTATACAAAACAGAAATTCTCTCACAGCTCTCTCTGGCAATCTCATAACCGGCATATAAAATCAAAACAGAAACCATCAAAGAGACAAGATTTTCTGCTTTATAAAATCCATAAGGAAATTGTTCTGTTGGTTTTCTTTGAGATATTTTAAAACCAAGCCATACAAAAAAAATAGAAAAAGCATCACCAATACTATGAATAGCATCAGATAGAAGTGCTACACTTCCAGAAATAATACCTATCAACATCTTTAAACCCGCCAACAAAAAAACAACCATATTTACTTTTTTTGCTGTGGCTTCCCCTGTTTTTAAAATTTCTTCCTTTTTCATATATTTACTTCTTTTTTTATTTATCTTCCTCCTCTATGTCTGTGCCTATGTCTTCGTCTTTTTCCAAACCCAGAGCCAAAACCTCTTTGAAAATGTCCAGGAACACTTGGAATCTTAAGCTGGGTTAATTGATTTTTCTTCCACATTAAAAACACCTGTTTTACTGTAAGATTAAACGGGGCAAAGAAAATCTTTACCCCGGCTGTGCTTAAAACATCGAAAGCATTGGGACCAATATTCCCTGTAATCAATACTCCTGCCTTTTTCGAAGCAATCTCTTGAGCAGCGGCGATTCCTGCTCCTCTCATAGCCCTTATTCCTGCATTCGGACATATATCTATTAAATCTCCATTTTCATCTAAAAAAAGAAAATAAGGAGCTCTTCCAAATCGAGGGCTGATAGGAGAATCCAGTGTTTTGCCTAAAGAAACTACACAAATATTCATATTGTTTTTATTTCTTTTTTTTCTCTAACCCTTTGAGTCTTTCTTCTATTGCTTTCATTTCTTCTCTTAAAACCTCAAGTTCATCTTTTAATATTTCTTTTTCTTCCTTTAATAACTCTTTCTCTTCTTTCGGAGTCAATTCTTCAACAGGATAGTCAAAATAAGGAAACATCCAAGCTGGAGGATATCCCCATCTTCGCCCCCATCCAAGACCCCATCCTCTGCCCCAACCTCTTCGCCAACCGAATCCTCGACCCCATCCTCTGCCCCATCCTCTGCCTATTGGGTTTAAATATCCAGGATACGGATATCCAGCACAATATCCCAATCTTCTCCCAGTACCAGGACCTAATCCCAAGGGACCTGTTTTATCTCCTAATGGCATATTTTTCAAAAAAATAAATTATTTTAAGAAAAATCGACCTTTCTTCCGCTACATTATGAGTATATACCCATAATTATTCCTTGTCAAGAGCTTTTCTCTCTCGAAGCCTCATTCCAAAAAGAAAACGCATAATTCCTATTCTTTTAATAAATACCTCATAGATAAGAAATATTAAAATTAGAGAAAATATATCAATAAAGAAAAATTTAGCTAAAGCAGAAATATTCCATTTTATCACATAAAATCCAACCCCAACTATTACTGTTTGATGCAATATAAAAAAGGGCAATACTGTTCCATTGAAATACTGTAATACTTTATTATTAAAGCTCATAAATCTTTTTCCAAGATATAATACAGCCAATGTCCAAAACCAAATATTTATTCCTCGTAAACTCTCGAATATGTATTTTTTAACTATAAAATCAAAAGAATATCTCTGTTTTGTGGCCAAAAATCCTATTTCTTTCCATCCAATCTTAAAAAGAATTAAGCTAAATACAACCGCTAAAATCAAAGAGGTTTTTCCATATTTTTCAATTGTTTCTTTAAATCTCTCATCTGAAAAAAGAAAAAATCCATATATAAAAATAGCAATATATAAAAATGGATTTTGAAAAAATGACCATCCTTTTAGGGCTCGGGCTATCACCTCAATCACTGCCAAAGGAACTGCCAACAAAAATATACCAGCTGATGAATTACAAAAATCTGTTATTTTGGAAAGAATTTCTCTTCTTTGTTTAAAATAAATAAAAAACGGAAGAGTGATAAAGGAAAAAATAAATAAAATAGCCAGAAACCATAAATGAGCCAATTCAAAACTTCCAGAATAGCTCCCCCCTAAAGGATATTCTCGATTAATATTAAAAAAATAATAAGAATAAAATTCTAAATAAGACTCCTGATATTCTGGAATACTTTTTAAAACAAAATAAAGTTGCGGAGGAACAATTATCAATACCCCGAAGATGAATGGAACTATAAGACGTTTGAATCTTTCTATTATATATTCTTTCTCTGTACGATATCTCAAGGAAAAACAAGCTGCAGCACCAGCTATAAAAAAAAGAAAAGGAAGCTGCCATTGGTCAAGAAAAAAAATAAGGGTGTCACAAAAAGAACATAGATTTTTACTCTTGATATAAAATGGAGCCACAGAATCAAAAATCCTAGCAGTATGAAAAAAAAGAAATAAAAATACAGTTAAAACCCTCAACCAATCTAAATAATAAACTCTGTCTGGTTTATTTTTAGTTTTCTCCATAATCTTTTATTTTATCAAAAATAAATTAAATCTTAATTTCTTCTCTCACCCCTTCTAATGATAGTTGTGTGTTAATAAAATAAACACCATTTTTTTGCCATTCTTTTTTTATTCTCTCTGCGTCTTGTTTGTTAAATACTATTGCTATCCCACAATCCCCTCCTCCAGCACCTGAAAGTTTTCCTGCTCCCCTGTTTCTATTCGCAATTTCGCTTAACTTTCTTAAAGTAGGAGTCTCTATATTAACATTAGATTTTTCCCCAAGCTCTCTCAAATAATATTCGTTTTCTCTTATCAGCTTCAAGATTTTTTCTTTATTATTTTTTTTCCAGTGTTTTAATAAATCTCTTACTAAATTATTTATCTTTTTAATTATTTGTTTGTACTCCTTCTGATTTTTTACCTTCCATTTATTTAATTTCTTTACCATTTCTGCTGTAGAAGAAGATTTTCCTGTCCAGCCAACAAGTAAATGAAAATCTCTTGGAGTTTTCAATCTCTCAATATAAAAACCAGGCCACTTCATTTCGATTATTTTTTTTAGTCTCACTCTTTTCTTAATTCTATTAATCAGCCATTTTGAACTAAATCTTTTATAAACAAGTACTCCTCCAAATGTTGAAGCTGCAACATCAAAACCAGAACCTATTTTCCCTTGGACAAAAAAATGTGATATAGCTGCTAATTTAAATATTTTTTCTGATATCTTTTTCTCAATTTTCTTTCCATAAAATCTAAAAAGACCCGCAATAACAGCCACAGTAACAGCGGCAGAAGAACCAAAACCAATCGATTCTGTTTTCCCTCTTTTTTTTATAATTGTCTCTCCCCCCCATGTTTCTATCTCAAACGGCTGCGTAATCTCTAAATAATTTAAAACTGTCTCAATAGCGCGCCTTACAAAAGATACATACTTTTTCTCTTTTTTGGTTAATCTTTCTTTAAACCTAAGCTCCCCCTCTTGAAAATAAGCCTTAAGGTTTTTAATGCCAAAATCTCTAAGGGTAATGTGAATATATTTGTCTTTTGATTTTTTTATTTTCACAAATACCCTTTTTTCAAGAGCTGCCACAATCAAAGGATTACCTGTCTCTAGCACAGCCCATTCTCCTGCAATACAAATCTTTCCTGGAGCAGATATTTTTATCATATAAGATTAAAACAAATGCTTATTTGTTATTCTTGCTCCTCTTCCCGGTCTTGTCACAATAACTTTCTCTACCCCTTTGATGTACCTGCATCTTTTGATAATTTTTTTTATGTCTTTTTCCAAACAAATAATTTTTACTTGAGGACCTGCATCAATAGTAAAATAGCATTCTATTCCCTGGTTTTTCCATTCAATAATTCTATTAATCAAATCTATGGTGGTGCTGTTCCAATAAAATATAGAGGGTTTCGATGTCATTGTAAGAGCGTGCATCTTTAAGCAATTTTCTTGAGCAGTCTCACCTACAAGTGTAAAATTTCTATCTTTTATTCCTTTTTTTATTCTTTTAATATCCTGGTCTATGGTTTTTAACCAAGCTTTATACATTGGAGAAGTGCGCACTGTTCTTTCCATTCCAGTCCTTGAAGACACCTTCTTTTCCCTACTCGAAGTAATACATATTATCATTCTAAAATCCTGCCAATAATCTGCAGGTACAATCTGGTGTGCATAGGAATCTAAACCATCTCTTCTTTTACCTTTTTTCCATTCTACAAAACCGCCAAAAATAGACCTCGAGGCAGACCCAGAGCCCCTTCTTGCAAGAATACTTAATTCTTTTTTGTTTAGATTTAAACAAAGCGCCTGATTTACAGCAAGAGCTAAGGCTGCAAATCCGGCAGCTGAAGAAGCTAAACCAGCGGCTGTAGGAAAATTATTATAACTCATAATCTTGGCTCTCAAACGAATACCTGCTTTCTTTCTAACAACATTTAAAAATCTCCCTACTCCATCATCATATTCTTTCGAACCTTTTTTAAATGTTTTTCCATTTAAAATAAACAAATCTTCTTTATATTCTTTACTAAATTCAATTGTAGTATGAGTCATCAATCCTTCTGTTGTCATACTAATACTGCTGTTATAAGGCAGCTTTAATGTTTTGTTTCTCTTCCCCCAATATTTTACTAATGCGATATTGGCATTGGCAATTGCTGAAGCCTTCATAGATAGTTTAGTTTAAAATTAAAACAACCTTATGGGCTGTCTTTGGAGATTAATATAATACATTTTTTCTATTTTTGTTTTTTGAGCTTCTCTTCTAATTCTTCGATTTTCTTTTTTAACTCTACCATTTTCATTTCTCTACCCACGGCGAACTTTTGAAATCTTTCTAATTCTTCTACCTTCTCTTGTAATTCAATTGTTCTTTCCTTCACCTGCTGTTCCAGACTTTTTGCCAGCTCCTCCAATTCCTTTGTTCTCGCTCTCACCCTTATTTCTAATGTATCTCTTGTTTCTTCCAATTTAAATTTTGCTTTCTGTAATTCCCTTCTTTCTTTGCTTAACTCCCTTCGTATTCTTCTAAATGTCTTTGAAAAATGCCTAACCAAAAAAGCAACATAATGAAAACCAAAAACTGCCCCTGCGCATATAGTCACAAGCAAATAATTAAGATTTTTATAGGGCTCAGTGGCTGGAATAAAAAATTTATAATGAGGAAGAATTCCGAAATACTCAAGAAATCCTAAAGCGGCATAAGAAATTGTAGCCAATACAGTAAAAAATACTGCCTTTCTTCTTGAAAGAAAAACATTAGCTTCTACTATCTGAAAAAAATATATAAAAATTCCAATCCATTCCACCCCTCCAATATAATGAACAATTCCAGAATAAATTACCAAATTAGCCACAAAATAAGCGAAACATAAATTTTCTATTTTATATATTCCACCTTCTTTTTCTTTTAATAAAGCATTCAGTGAATATATATAACCTGAAAGCACTACGCCAAATAAAAAAAGAAGGGCTAATACTCCTATTGAAATGGGTGCATCAAATATAAATTTAAGAATAGAAAATCCAATAAAAGCAATGAAAATTATCAAAATTGCTTTTTCGTTGAGAACAGTAAGAGCCTTCAATATCTCAACATATTCTATCAACTCTCCCCCTGCAAGTTCTTTTACCTTTTTCTCTTTTTTTTCCATTTTATTTTATCCTATCATATTCTATTTTTAAATTCTAATACCAATTAAGAATGAGGCTTAATCCCAAATTCCAAAGCTGTTTTAATCTGAGTCAGTTCTAAAGGATTAATGTTTTTTAATGAATTACCTTTAAAGTTTTGGATGATTTTTATACCCTCTATATCTATAGCAATCCTGTCTGTAGAGGCTAATATCAATCCTGGTTCTTTTACCTCTCCCTCAGCCGGTCCTTTTTTGATAAAACATTTTCTTGCGTCCATAATTATTAAATCAGGATGTATAATTTTATTTAATTCTGCTATTTTTTCCTGTAAATATCTAAAATGAAAACCTACTCTCTGAAATGGCTTCATAAAACCCATTGATAATTTTAAACTTCCTGTAAATTGAGCTAAAAAATGCGTTTTTAAACAAGGAAGAAGTATTAACTTATCAGCTCTGTCTAAATATTCTGTAACAAAAACATTTTTCAGGTATTTCGCGTTTGGTATCTCTTTTTTTATCCATCTCCGTTCATCAAAAACATAAATCCTTGGAGGTATTTCCATTTTTTCCAATTCAAAGACCCCGAGCTCCTCCATTACTTTTCTTGTATTCAAACTCATAGTGGAAGAATCTCCAATCATAACTATCTTTGGCTCTTGTTCATAAGCAAGTTCTACTACAGCTTTTAAAAACTCTAAATCAGTAGATCCTGGAAAAGGATGAGATGTATTAAAATTCGGTTTTAATAAAACAACATCTCCCTTGTTAATAAACTTTTTAAAACCCCCTATCTCTTCTACTGCTTTTTTTATTGATTCTTTTAGATTCTCTTTAGCCTCTATTTTTGATACTCTTTCCAACATAATAATATGAATAGTTTATCAATCTCTTAAAAACAAAACCTCCTTCATGGTTTTTGCTTTTAAAAATGAAGGAAACACAAATTAATCTTTTTTAAAAATGTTTATTGACTGGGGAGGTAAGGAGCGCACATCTGCTGAAGATTTGTCAAAGCTTGTTGACATTGTTGTGCTCCTGTCATACATTCATTTAATCCCGACTTCAGTTTTTCTACTCCTTGCGCACACTCCAACGCCTTGGACTTGCATAGTGTTAAACCAGAATACAGATAATAGCATAAACCAGCCAACACCAGTACCGCCACAATCAAAAGAATATCTTTTGCGTTCATTCTTAATTTTTAATAAATATTAATATCCGACCTTTTTATTTTTCTATCTCAATCTCTATTCCTATTGGACAATGATCTGAACCTTTAACATTACTCAAAATAAAAGCATCTTTTAGCTTTGGAGTCAATTTCTTTGAAGTAAAAGCATAATCTATTCTCCAACCCAAGTTTCTCTCTCTAGCATTCGCAAAATAAGGCCACCAAGTGTAATATCCTCCTTTTTTATGAAACTTCCTGAAGGTATCTGTAAAACCCAGGCTGATAATTCTATCTATCTGTTCTCTTTCTTTTGAGGTAAACATTATATTGTTTTGGTTTTCTTTTGGTCTTGCTAAATCAATCTCTTGATGAGCAATATTGAAATCTCCAACCAATATTACACTTTTGTTTTTTATATCTTTTAAATAATCAAAAAGAAAATTATATACCTGAAGCTTATAATCTAAATTTTCTTTCCCCCTCCCGCCATAAGGAATATATAAATTAATCAAAATAAAATAGGGATACTCTAACCTCAACATTCTCCCTTCTTGGTCAAATCTCATCATCCCTATCTTCGTTCTTATCTTCAATGGTTTTTCTTTCACATACACTGCCACGCCGCTATATCCCTTTTTAAAGGCGGAATTAAAATAAGAATCGTATCTATAAGGAGAAAGCAGCTCAGAGGGTAATTGCTCTGGCTGCGCTTTTGTCTCCTGGATGCATACAATATCTGCTTTTACTTTCTTTAACCATTCTAAAAAACCTTTTTTGTATACAGACCTCAACCCATTAACATTCCAAGATAAAATCTTCATAGCAAAACAGGTTATAACCCTTGAAACACTACCATTTTAACAAAAATTCATGATATTCATCTCCTTTAAATACACACTTTATTTCTTCACATTCCACCTTGCCGCCCACTACCATTCCTAATACACTGGCGAAATATCCTTTAAGCACCTGGCATTGCACAGGCACCAATCGGTAATTCTGAAGTCTCAACACTCCAGAAGATTCATCGAGCTTTACTACCTCTAAATCTCCTACTGTAAATGTCTGTCTCCAGATTTTAGGAGCCTCTCTTGCTGCTCTTTCAAGAGAAATAAAGTATTTCATAAAGATTCTTATAATAAAAGAGATTTTTGGCTCAAACCTGCCCATTTCCTGAAATTTCTTGTCGTCGTAATTAAAAAGCCGTTCTATTACTGTCAACAGAACAGCATCATACCATAAAGGATAAAAAATCATCTCTTTCAGGTTTTTATATGTTATAGGACAACCAAAATCTGCTAATATCTTTTCTAGTTTCTCCAGATTACCCCTTCCCTCTTCCTTTAATATAAACTCCATATTTTCCTTCAAAGCCACCCCCTTTACTTCTCCCTTTATCTTTTTAAACTCTTCTAATTCTTCTTTTGAAATTATTTGTTCCATATTATTTTAGTTTATTTTAATTGTTTAATTTTATCAAACATTATCCCAACCTTGAAGTTTTATTTTATGATTTTTAATATATTCAATTATTCTCCTGTCTATCAAGGTTTTGATTTCTTCTTCTCTTTCAACTGAATATGTACTAATCTTCCTCAACTCCAAATCTGCAAATCCCGGATGACACATTAGTTCATTAACACCATCTGCTAAATTAGATAGAATATCCAAAAGAGAATTTGTGCTAATTCTTTCTAAATCTGTTTCTCCGGATTCATTTTTCCCAAAAAAAGATTCGATAAGATGGAATTTCCCTAATCCCCTTACAGGAATATTGTTCTCTTTTGAATATTCTTCGAATATAGGTTTAATTTGGGAATGAAAATGAATATGATGGTGGGAATCTAAATGGTCTGGCGGTTTTCCTAATATTTTGGCAAACTCATTAATTTGATTTTTAAATTCTTTTTTTATATTTTCTATTGTCAAAGAAGAAAGTATTTCTCTTTTTATTAATTTTGACCTTAATCTTTTATCAAAAATATCAAAATGAAGACCAACAGAAAGCGGATATTCCAATAATTCCCTTGCCTGCTTTGCCGCCATTCCATACACCATTACTGAAGTACTAGTAACAATGCCTTGAGTATGGGCTTTTATTATCCCTTTATTCACTCCCTTGCTATATCCATAATCATCAGCATTAACCACTAAAACTTTCATGTTTGAATTCCTTTATTAATAACTATATCTCATACCAAGCACATACCAAGGTATCAGGTCCCACTATAGCTCCAACTATATTATTAATGATATTTATAAAAATCACCTCTGCTTTTGGAAAATTATCTTCTATCATTTTTTTTAATCTCTCAGCTCCTTTCAAATCATCGCCATGTGTTATCACTATTTTTAAACTATTCTCCTTTTTTCTCTTTTTCATTTCTGTCTCAAATTGCTTGAAAAGGGCTGTGGGAATATCTTTAGCATGCATCTTTACTCCAGAAGGCACTAAAACTCCATTTTTAAATGTAAGAAGAGGTCGAACACCAGCACCAGCTAATCTTCTCAACAACCCAGCTACAATAGAAGAAATTCTCCCGCTCGCCTCTAACCACTTTGGGTCCTTAAACATCAAAAAAAGCCTAACTCTTGAAATTAGCTTTTTTAATTCCTCTATCACATCCTCTATCCCTTTTCCTTCCTTTATCAACTCAACAGCATACAAAATTAAAAGCGCTTCTCCAGCGCTGGCGTTTAATGTATCTACAACAAATACTTTCTCTTTTTTCTCTTGTGGAAGAAAGTTCTTTGCTTGAATTGCTGAATTGTATGTTCCAGAAAGTTTCGAGGTAAGAGTAATACAAAGTACTATATCAAAAGATTCAAATTGTTTTTTATAAGCATCTAAAAAAGCTTTTGGAGAAGGCTGTGAGGTTTTACCAAAACTCTTTATGCCTCTTTTTTCTAATTCTCTCATTTTTTGAAATATATTCTCTCCTGGAAGATTCTCTATCTCTGGCCAATCGAGTTTAACTTTGGCTATCTCTATACGATTATTCTCAATTATATCTTGAGGTAAATCAGCTGCCTCTTCTGTTACAATGCCGATTTTTTGCATAAACTTGACACTGAATTAAACAAAAGTCTCAACCGCAAAAAAGATTGAAACAATATATTTTTATTTTAGCAAGAATCCCCTATATCAAAAAGCATATCTGTGGAAAAATTTCAATAAAAACCCAGCACAAAGCTGGGAAACAAAAAATTTTGATCTCTATTCTTATTTAATAAAACCAGTGAAGTTTCTATTGGTATTACTTAATATATAAAGTATAGCCTATATAAAAAACTATAATAGAGGCAATCGTTCCAGCAATAAAACCTGCTAAGCTGGAAGCTAGTGTGTTTCCAATCTTAAAAGTAAAATCTCTATTTTCGTTTGAAACAAACTCTCGAATTAATTTATTCATAAAGATTAAGTTTTAAAAATTTATTAACTCGACCTCAAAATTTTATACTATATTATATTATATATCAATAGAGGTTACAAAAAATGTTGTGGAAAATTATTATTTCTTTCTTTTGCTTAGATGTATGGTATTATCTTATATTTTTAGTAAAATAAAATAATATAAAGGTCGTATCATCAAATTCACAAAAATATGGTTTTTTCTTTAATTCTTCGCATAGTCAACGGAGTAAAAGAAGGAGTAAGAGCTGGTTTAAAAGGTGTCACTGATGTTGGTAGTGTAATTGTAGATGTTGTTAAAAATACTACCGTTACCACCCTGGAGAAAACTGGAGAATTTCTTGCAAAAGGAGTAGAAACAGCTGCTTCAATAGTAGAAGGGGCAATTTCAGGAGTTGCAGATATCGGTGTATCAGTAATTGAAACAATAAGAGGAATCGTCAGAGGAGCAGTGAGAGGTTTCATGGAAATGGGAGGTAAACAAGATTCTGCAGTAACAGGAGCTGTGTCTCAAGCAATACATAGCGCAAAGACGTTAGGACTTGATATTGGAGAAACAGCAGTAGAAGCAGTAAAAGGCTCCATAGAAGCTGTAAGAACAGTTGGTGGAGATGTGGTAGAAGCCACAAAAACTGCGGTATTAGCTGCTGTTGGAGCTGCAAAAGATATAGGAGGAGAAACAGTAGATGCAGTAAAAGACGCTCTTGAAAGCGGAGTGGAAGGAGCAAAAGATATTATTGACGCAATAAAAGAAGAGTAAAAAACTCTAGGTGGTTCAATCTTTGTTTTTAATAAAAACACCTAATTTGTTTTAGGTGTTTATCTATTTTTCAGATTCAATCCATCTTGTCTTTAACATTTCTTCTACCTCTCTACTTTCTCCCAACTGGTCATGTTCTGAAGCCCACAGATGCAGAAATACTCCTGTTACATTATATTCCTTCAAAACATCTAAGCTTAAATTGTATCCTTGTGCTCTTATCTCAGGAGAAGGCTCCTTGCCATACCAATAATCCATACCAAGTGTTGCTACAATCCTGCAGTCTGTATTATACTTTTCTCCTAAATCATTTAATAATTCAACTTGTTTCTGAGTATGTTGTTTTAAATCTTCGAAACTCCTAAGATCATGTTCTCCGTCATAATCCTTCCAGGGGAAAATTGTAATACCTACACAATCATATCCTTCAAATACATTATCTTTTTCAATAAACTCCCATTGTTCTCCGTATGGAATTTCAGCAAAAGTAATCTTGCCTTTGTACACTTTTCTTATTTCAGGAAGAATTGTCTTAAACCACTTTTTTGCCTCTTCTTTATCCATAATTATCGCCATCTCAAACCCTGGAGCAAAAAGTTCTACATTGTTTTCCTGAGCAAAACGAGCCCACTTCAATACTTTCTCAGTCCATTTTTCAACATCAAGATTCCATTTTCTTTTGGGCCAGAATTCCATTGATTCAATAAAGGGACTAAGGAAAATTTTAATGTCGTAATTGTGCGCTATCTCAATTGCCTTCCTAAGAGATTCCTCTGCCTTTCTATCATCTCCAATAAGTTTGCCTTCCTCAGTTCCACTATAAAAAGCTCTTATCAATAAATAATTAGCTCCTACATTTTTAGCTTTTTTAACCAAACGCTCATTAGCAGAAGGGTTGTATATTTCAGAATAAATAGATGGATTATAATAATAAGCAATAGATCTCCACATCAAACCTTGAATCTTAAATTCTTCGTGTCTTTTCGGAAAATGAAAATTAGTATTCTTTTGTGTTTTTTGAAAATAAAAAAAAGAGGTTAACCCAGCCAAACCAATTATTAACAAAATTATTGTCTTTTTTTTCATCTTTACAAATTGAAACCAAAAAACTTAGATACTTTGTTCTACCATTCCATTAAAAACTCATAACATTCATCTCCTCTAAAGGGAGATTTTATTTCTTCCCCTTTAGCTTTCTGTCCTCCTATCATCTGAAGGACGCTTGAAAAATAACCTATAAGAACCTGTCCTTGAAGAGGGTGAACTTTGAAATTCTCAATCCTTAAAATCAAGCGTCTCTTCTCCTCATTGTATTCCATTAGCTTAACTTGTCCTATAGTATATGATTTTCTCCACATCTCGGGAGCTCGCTTCATTATTTCTTTAACAGAGAAAAAATATCTTGCAAAAACTCTAACAAGTATTGAGCTTTTTGCTGAAAACTCTCCTATCTCCTGAAATGTCTCTGCTGTATAATTAAACATTCGCTTCATTAACTCCAAAATTACTGCCTGTAAACCTACAGGATAAAAATGCATTCCTTTCACTTCTTTAAATCTAAAGGGATACCCAAAGTCTGTTATTATCTCTTCTATCTCTTTTGTTTTCTCTTCTCCCTCTTTTTTAAGCAAATAATCCCCATATCCTTTTAGCGTCACCCCCCTCACCTCTCCTTTTATCTTCATCAGTTCATCAAATTCTTCTTTTGTAAGAAGAATCCTATCCATACAATTATTGTATCAAAAAACCAAAATCTTTAAATCTCAATATTATCTTGATTGCTTTTTTATATTAAAAAGGCGTCTTTCGAGACGCCTTTCAGTCTATTTCTTCTTTTTCTTTTTCTTCTTTTTCTTTTTCTTTGCCATTTTGAAAAAGATTTATCAAATAAGGATGCGGGAGACCATCCCCGCTATCTCTTTTTTTCTCTTATATAGAAGACGCATTTCCTATTAATTTATTACACTTTTCTAATCAAAATTAAAAACTTCTCAACCATTCCAAGGCTCTCTCTTTAGAAGAGAAAAGTCTTACATTTTTAATGTTAATTGCTGTAATAATAAACATTGCTATTGTTCTTGAAAAAACACTTTCTTCACAGATTGCCGCTCTCTCAAATACTATTTCTTTTAATTTCTCTCCTACCTTTCTTCTAAACCTATAAGAACGCAAAACCGAACCTTTCATTAAATTAACAATCAAAAGTTTAGGTTTTTTAGGAAATGACTCTGTGGTTTTTTTTGTTTCTTCAAGCAAACTCAAAATATCCTCTTCTGTCGTCTTTTCCCTCCTCACTTCTACATGAATAATGCCGTCTTTTTCTACAAAAACTTTATTTCCATTTTCTTTATTATTCTCTTGTAAATTATCCATACTCTTAATAGGTTATAATAATTATTTCCACCTTAAAACAAACTCATGATACTTATCTCCTTTATGAATACATTTTGTTTCTTTACAAACAACCTCACCTTTTGTTACTATCTTCAACAATCCTACAAAAGAACCTCTTAAAGAATGACATTGCATAGGAAGATTTAGGAAATTCTCAAGTCTTAAAACAGCGTATTTGTCTTTTTCGTTGTATTCTATTACCTTAATATCTCCTATTGAAAAATATCTCCTCCACATTTTTGCAGCTCCATTTACAATACCTTTAATAGAACCGAAATATCTCATAAAAAGCCGAGTTAATAAAGAAGATTTTGTATGAAACTCACCCATTTCAAAAAAATCTTTATCTTTAAAACCCAAAAATTTCTCCAGGCAAGTTAATAAAAGATTATCTATTCCTATGGGATAAAAATTTAAAGCCTTTATTTCTCTATATCTAATCGGATATCCAAACTCTTCCATTTTCTTTTCTATCTCTTCTATTTTTTCTTTGCCAAATTTTTTAAGGATATAATCGAAATCATT
>Ga0190360_1001157_pt1 | contig 13861 bp, 11 predicted proteins | sample 48721834_MG_FD_161271 | JGI IMG/M metagenome (GOLD analysis project Ga0190360, IMG submission 161271) | Hydrothermal vent microbial mat bacterial communities from Southern Trench, Guaymas Basin, Mexico - 4872-18-3-4_MG | ecosystem: Environmental > Aquatic > Marine > Hydrothermal vents >... | reverse complement strand
ACTTTAAAGGCAGTTCTATCACCGTATAGATTGACACTATTTCTTAACATTTCGTGTAGAGTTTGCATAGACATAATTTTATCCCCCTAATTTTAATTTAAATATTTGATTTTTATAATTTATAAAATGATTTTCTATAATCTAAAGGTTACATATTAATTTCACTTTTTACTTCGTCTTATGAAGGGCAGACACAAGGTCTGCCCCTACAACTATTCATTCTACAAAAAATGCCATCCAGCATATGTTATCTGCTTCTTATTTTCTCACTATATACTCGATACTCGATACTGTTTTCATCCACATATCCTATCTATCTCTTCTTTGTATTTATTATGTATCTCAAATCTCTTCACCTTTAAGGTTTCAGTCATTTCTCCGGCTTCTACGGTAAATTCATGAGGAAGTAAAGCTATTCCCATTACAGTTTCGTAGGGTTTATATCCATGTTCTTTGGATATTAGTCTTTTTTGTTCTTTTTGGTATAAAGAGACAACCTTAGGATGATTAATTAGCTCATCAATATTTTTACATTTAATATTTTCTTTTTTTGTATATGTTTTTAATGTTTCAAAATCAGGGATAATCAATGCTCCCAAACGAGGTTTGTCCTGGCCGACTATAATTGCCATATTGATATATTCACTCTCTTTTAATCTATCTTCCAAAGGAAGAGGTTCGACATTCTCTCCTCCTCTTAAGACTATGGTGTCTTTTATTCTGCCCATAATTTTAAGGTATTTTCCGTTATGAGTCTTTTTACCCAGATCTCCGGTATTAAGCCACCCATCTTTAATAACTTCCCTGGTTTTTTCCTCATTTTTGTAATAACCTTTCATTACCATAGGGCCTTTAACCAGCACAATGCCAACTTTACCATTGGGCAATTCTTTATTATAATCATCTTTGTCTACAATCTTTATTTCTACTTCCGGGATAGGAGGACCTACGGTAAACATAATATTATCTTTTTTGGTTCTGCCGGCAAGAATTGGAGAGGTTTCAGTTAATCCGTAACCTTCGGTGATAATTAGACCGATGGCATTAAAAAATTTATCTATAGATTCATTAAGTGCTCCTCCTCCGCTTATAGCAAATCTAAATCTTCCCCCGGTTAATTCTCTAATTTTTTTAAAGACTATTTTGTCGGCTAAGCGGTATTTCCAGCGTAATCTTTTAACCGTTCTTCTGGCTTGAGCTAATTCTTCAGGAGTATATTCTGGCCGGTCAAATAAAGGCCAGGTACCATTGAGAATTCCTTCTGCTTCTTTATATTTTTCTCCTATTTTGATGGCCCAATTAAAGATATGCTGTTGTAGATTACTCCCTTTTTTAATATTATCTAAAATTCCTTTATATAAACTTTCCCAAATACGGGGGACACTGACCATTACCGAGGGTTTTTCGTTAACCAGGTCAGGAAGAAGAACTTGTTTAAAAGGTTTGCTATAAGCAGTTGAAGCACCTACGCATAGAGCACAATATTCCACTGATCGTTCATAAACATGCCAGGAGGGAAGAACTGATAAAAAATTATCCTCTTTATTTATAGTAATAGCTATAGGAGCATTTAAGGCGTTATGCATAAAATTAGAATTAGTAAGCATAACCCCTTTGGGGTCAGAAGTAGTTCCCGAGGTATAGATTATAGTTGCCAGGTCATCAGGCTGACTGCTTTTGGCTACTTCTGAAAAAGAAACATCTCCCTGGGCTAATAAGTCTTCACCGATTTTATTTATTTTTTCAAAGGAATAAATTTTATGAGAATGAGTTTTATTATATTGTCCGTCTATTACCACTGCTCTATTCATAAGACTCTTTTTAACGGAATCGGCTGTATCTTTAGAGCGAGTCTCCTTTAGGAGATTTTCTATATTTTTTTCCAGGTATTTTTCTAAGAATTTTTTAACTTCAGCGGATAAGAAGATATGTTTATTTTTATTTTTTATTAATAATCCTATCTCAGATTTAAGTTTTTTACTTATTTCTTTGTTTTCTTTAAAGTTAATGGGGATAGTCCATTCCGGGGTATCTTCTTTTTCGGAGAAAACCTTAACTTTGTCATAGAGGATGATATTTTTTATCTTAGGAAGATCTTTAGCTATTTTATAAAAATTGGAAAATTGCCTTTCTCCTTCCAGTATAACAGCTTTAGCATCTGAATGGTTTAGTTTAAAGTAGATATCTTGAGGCGAGCTGGCTCCGCTACAGGGGACATCTGCTGCTCTTAAGCCTATAATTGCCATATCAGCTATAATCCATTCAAAGCGATTATCACTGACCAGTCCTATATGGTCGAATTTTTTTAGACCGATAGCAAGCAAGCCTGTTCCAAATTTTTCTACTTTATTATAGAAATCTTTGTATGTGACCGGCTCAAATTTTCCGTCTTTTTTTATTTTAAAAGCAGTTCTATTGCCATGAAGATTTACGCTGTTTCTTAGCATTTCATTCAGTGTTTGTAATTTCATAAAAATACCCCCCCACAATCTTTATTATATAGCTATTAGTTAATATTAATAGTAGTTATTAATACCAAGTATATATATAAATTTTAAAAAAGTCAAATCATTATTTGTATTGTATTGCGTATTGCGTATTGAGTATCGCGCGAAGAAGAAAAAAAATACAGAGAATAAATTCCAAATTAATTATTCGTTAGTGAATAGTGAATAGTCGTTAGTGCAAGAAGACACAGCAAGCTGTGACCCTACTTTTTCTTTTGTAGGGGCACAATGAATTGTGCCCTCTCTGTTTTGCTGTCTTTTTTTGCCTTGCTAAGCGAGTATCTATTAAAACAGGAATTACGGGAAAAGGTAATCCGCATACAATTAAATTATAGTATCGAGTTAAGAGAGAGAGAAAGAAAAGATAGGAAAAAGTAACCTTATTTTGCCGAGATAAAAAATATTTTAAAAAAAATTTATTGAAAAGAAGGATTTTATAAAATAATATAGAATAAAGCATAAAAGGGCTAACAAGAAAGATAGAATATTGGTTATTTTTATAAATTCTTTTCTATATTTAAAAAACTATGGTATAATTATATCAAAATATTTTGCTAAAAATAGATTCACTTTTATTCTTTTAGGGAGAAAGGATTCGTGCGGATAATATCTATTGCTAATCAAAAAGGCGGAGTGGCAAAGACTACTACTACCATAAATTTAGGAGCAAGCTTAGCATCATTAGGGAGAAAAGTGTTATTAATCGATTTAGACCCTCAAGCCCATACTACTTTAGGACTGAGTTTTGAACCGGATACTTTATCTAAAACTATATTAAATGTTTTAGAACCTCATCGCTCCAAGAATAAATTGCCATTAGAAGAAGTAATTATAAAATTAAAGTTAAATAATGAAAATAATTTATTTTTAGCTCCTTCTAATATTGATTTTGCGAGTGCAGAGTATAAGCTTATTGACCAAATAGGCAGAGAAGATTTTTTAAGTGCGAGCATTAGGGAATGTAAAGTCCCTTTTGACTACATTCTTATTGATTGCCCTCCTTCTTTGGGAATCTTGACTGTAAATGCCTTAAAGGCTTGTGATGAAGTTATTATCCCTATGCAGCCACATTATTTTGCTCTTAGAGGTATAGAAGAATTTATAGAGACAACCGAGATCGTGCGGAAGAATTTAAACCATGCTTTAAAAATAAATATTTTAATTACCATTGCTGACACAAGAAGCAATTTGGCCAAGGAAGTTATAGGTGAAATAAAACAATATTTTAGTAATAGGTTATTTAAAACGATAATAAGAAAAAATATAACCTTAGTAGAGGCGAGTAGCCAGGGTATGCCGGCTCTACATTATAGCCCCAATTCTCACGGGGCTGTTGATTATTATAAATTAGCTCAAGAGGTGATATCTTTTGAAAAAGAAGAGATTAGCGCGGGGATTCAGTAAAATTATAGATTATAAAGAAGAATTAATTAGGGACACTTCAGAGGGAATTAACGAAAGAGTTGAAATTCAGAATAAGGAAGAAGATGAATTTTCCAGTAAGCCCATAAGCCCTCCCCAAAAAGATGTAGATAAATTTGTAAACATTAAAGTAGTTGGCATTGGAGGAGGAGGAAATAATGCTATTCGGGAAATGACTCTACAAGGCATGAGTAATCTTAATCTAATTGCTATAAATACGGATTTACAAGCCCTATCCTTATCTCAGGCCGGACAAAAAATACAGATTGGTAAATCTTTAACCAATGGTTTAGGGACCGGAGGTAATCCAGAATTAGGCAAGAAAGCAGCCGAAGAAGATAAAGATAAAATTTCTAAAGCCATGGAAAATGCAGATATAATTTTTATTACCGCTGGTATGGGAGGAGGAACGGGAACCGGAGTTGCCTCGGTTGCGGCAAAGATAGCAAAACAACATGGCATTCTAACCATAGGGGTAGTAACTAAACCTTTCGCTTTTGAAGGTAAAAAGAGAAAATTGCAAGCAGAAGCCGGAATAGAAGAATTAAAAAATGAAGTAGATGCTTTAATTACTATTTCTAATGACCGTTTACTAAAAATTATTGCTAAAGATACTTCCATGAAAAATGCCTTTGAAATGACCGATAGAGTATTGTGTCAATCTGTCCAGGCTATTGCGGACCTGATTACCATTCCCGGATTAATAAATTTAGATTTAGCTGATGTAAGAACAGTAGCAAAAGACGCTGGTCTATCCTTAGTAGGCATTGGAACAGGTAAAGGGAAAAAGAAAGCAGCTGCTGCATCAAAAATGGCTATTTCCAGTCCCTTATTAGAAGTATCCATAAAAGGAGCAAAATCATTATTGATTAATGTTACCGGCGGTTTGGATATGAGCTTGTTTGAAGTAAACGAAATAGTTGATATCATATCTAAAGCAGTTGGGCAAGATACAAATATTGTTTTTGGGGCAATTATTGATGAGGAAATGCAGGACGAAATAAGGGTATCTGTCATTGCTACAAAGTGCGAAGAAAATATTGAAGAAGAAGAAGAGAAGGAAGCAGCAAACAAAAAAGAATTAATTAAAGAAAATTATATAGAAAAAGAAAATCTGAAAGTAGAAGATAAATTTAAAATTAAAGATCAATTGATAGATGATAAAGACTTGGAAATCCCTGCCTTTTTAAGGAAAAAGATGAAAGGGAATTTACCGAAAGATTCTTCAAAGCCGAAAAAAACTTTGTTTTAAATTAAAAATCTATTTTATCTGTAAAAGTTGCCAAAAGGTGCTTGGCACCTTTTGGCAACTTTTACAGACTTACCCCCATTTAGAATAAATTTTGGTGCAATTATTCTTATGAAAAAGGTAAAAGGTCGGCAGCTTTCTTTCATTACTTATGAAGCTTCCCAAAAAATCAAAAAAGATGATCCTCTGAAGATTATTTTCGAATCCATAGACTATAGCTTTATTTATCCTATAATCAAAGATAAATATACCACCGATAGAGAATTAGTTTATGATCCGATATCTCTATTTAAAGCCCAACTTTTAATCTGGTTAGGTGAAGTAAAATCAAACCGAAGATTGGCTGAGAGCTTACAATTTGACTCGCGTTTTTGTGTCCTTTGCGGTTTTGATAACTTTCTTAAAACCCCCGCTCATTCTACTTTTTCCTGCTTCAGAAAAAGAATGGGGAAAGATATTTATTACAAAGTTTTACACCGTTTAATAGCCCAAACAGTAGTTGCCGCTACAATAAATAAAATAAATATAAGTAGCAATATAGTTCATATAATAATACTTTCTAATAATAACAAGAAGAAACGTTGCAATTGCAGTGGCAGCAGGTGTAAGTTTAATAAAAAACAAAAATCTTCCAAAGATAAAACTAATATAAAATTAATTACCAAAAACTTTGTAGCTCTTGGATTTAAAGTAAAAATGGTGATTAACGCAAGTACTCAACTGCCAGTAGAGGCTACATTAACACCAAAAGAATAAGATAAAAATACCTTCTCTAAAATATTTATGTAAAACCAGAGGATTTATCAAGATATGAAAAGGATGTAAGCACTCTTTCTTGATAGAGGAATAATTTCATAATTTTCTTAATCAGTCTATAAAGAGAAAATGAAATATATAAAACAAAAATGAATTAAACTAAACTTAATAACCTTCTTCATTATTTTTCGGAGTAATAACTTCAACATTTTTATCTTTCAATATATCAAGATATTCATTTAGTAATGGTTTATCCGTTATAATCGCATCTACGTTTTCAATACCAGTTGTCCGGAAGATAGACGCCTTATCAAATTTACTGGAATCTACCAGAAGATAATGAAGCCTGGAATTTTCGAACATCTTCACTTTAATATTCCCTTCCATGACATTAGATTCATAGACACCTCTTGTATCTAACATCGTGCAGGAGAAGAAGAATTTAGTAACCTTTATATTTGATAACATTTTTTCAGCAAGCGGGCCAATCGTTGAGAAGTAGCCGTGTCTTATGTTGCCTCCAACAAGAACCAAATCTATTTTATAAATATTCATCAACTCAACTGCCATATATATATTATTGGTTATAATATGCAGGTTCTGTGCGGAGAGGGCTAATGTACGAGCAAACTCATAGCAAGTTGTGCTGGTATCCAAAAAAATCGTATCTCCTGATTGTACATATCTTTTGGCTAATTCTGCTATAATTCTTTTTTGTTCGAGATTAGTATTATGCCTTTCATGAAATCTTTTGTCGTAATCCCGAGCCATTTTAATAGTGTTGTACTCTTTTATTATAGATCTTTGGTCTGCTAATTTTTTGAGATCTCTCCTGATGGTAACCAGAGAAACATTCATTTTCTCAGCAAGTTCTGCCGGAGAGATAAAATTACTATTTTGGATTAAATCTAATATCTTTTCAAGTCGTTCTGCTTTGCTCATATACTTTTTCCACCTATTAATAAATGTTAATAAATTTTATTTATAGTATTGTATCGGTTTTACTTGATTAATATTATATTATATGATGAAAATAAAGTCAATATATGAAAAAATCTTGATAATGTATCTTGACAAAAAGATAATAAATAGATAAAATATTATCAAGTAGTTTTCATTTTATCTAAAAAAGGAGGTAAATAAAATGAAAAAACAAAAAGTAATACTCGCGATAGTTTTGATTGCAATTCTTCTCTCATCTGTGGTTTCTTTTGCAGGAGCAGAGGCAAAAAAACCCTACATACCTTTAATTTCTAAGGGATTCCAACACCAATTCTGGCTGGCAGTTAAGGCTGGGGCTGAACAAGCTGCCAAAGACTTTGATGTAACCATCACCTTTGAAGGACCAGAGAGTGAGGCCATGGTTGATAAGCAAATGGATATGCTTCAGGTCGCTATTGACAAGAATCCTGATGCGATTTGCTTTGCCGCCGTTGACTCAAAGGCTGCCATTCCCCTGCTTGAGCAGGCCAAGGAAAAGGGTATCCCCGTGATCGGTTTTGACTCCGGCGTTGACAGTGACATCCCACTGAGCACAGCAGCCACCGATAATATTGGTGCAGCCGCATTGGCAGCCGATAAAATGGCAGAACTGATCGGCGGAGCCGGACAAGTAGCGATTATCGCCCATGACCAGACCAGCCGCACCGGTATCGATCGTGTCAAGGGCTTTACCGATAGAGTTGCAGAAAAGTATCCGAACATCAGCATTGTAGCCACCCAGTATGGCGGTGGGGATCATCTGAAATCAACTGACCTGGCCAAAGCTATCATTCAGGGCAACCCTGAGCTTAAGGGTTTCTTTGGCGCCAACGAGGGCTCGATCATTGGTGTCTTGAATGCCGTGCAAGAATTGGGAATGAAGGGCAAGCTTGTGGTTATCGGTTATGACTCCGGCCAACAGCAGATGGAAGCTATCCGATCTGGTCTTCTAGCCGGCGCAATCACCCAGGACCCCATCGGTATTGGCTACAAGTGTGTTGAAGCTGCAGTGAAAGCCATTAAAGGCGAAACACTGCCTAAGTTCATCGACACCGGTTTCCACTGGTATGACAGCACCAACATTGATGACCCGGCGATTGCAGCGCTGCTTTATAAATAGAAACATCTTAGCCTTAACAAAAACGAATAAATTAAAATATAATAATAATGAGAGGCTGTCCAAAAAGATATGAGCAGCCTCTCATTATATAAATAGCTATTGATCTATTTATCAATAAAATTAATCTTTTGTTTTCGTGGACTTATATATGCTTAAAGTGAAATCTTTGGTGAAGAGGATAACCCATGGATGATCTACTGCTCTTGATGGAGGGAATTGATAAGTCTTTTCCCGGCGTAGATGCCCTTAAAAAATGCCGGTTTGAATTAAAGGCCGGAGAGGTGCATGCTCTGGTCGGGGAAAATGGTGCCGGAAAATCCACTTTGATGAAAGTGGTCGCTGGCGTATATTCAAAAGATGCCGGGCGTATTTTTTATAAGGGTAAGGAAGTGAATATTCCCAACCCCCGGGCAGCACAGCGTCTGGGGATTAGTATGGTTCATCAGGAACTTAACCTGATGTCTCACCTGACCGCTGCTCAAAATATTTTTATAGGCCGCGAGCCGATTAGGGGAGCACGTATCATACTGGACGAAAATACCCTGAACGATAAGGCTCAGGAAATCTTCGATATGCTGCATATGAAGCTGAACCCACGTACCAAGGTCGCGAATATGAGTGTTGCCAAACAGCAAATGGTTGAAATTGCCAAAGCCCTCTCTTTTTATTCCGATGTACTGATTCTGGATGAACCTACGGCGGCATTAGCTCAGGTGGAAATTGTAGAGCTGTTCCGCATCATTCGCCAGCTTCGGGATAAGGGTGTGGGAATTATCTATATATCTCACCGGTTGGAAGAACTCAAACAGATTTCTGACCGCATTACAGTAATGCGTGATGGTTTGTATGTGGATACGGTTCTAACACAAGGGGTCGACATTGACCAAATCATCAAAATGATGGTGGGTCGCGTCATTTATGAATCTTCACCCGAAATTCCAGAGAATCCCAGCCAGGAAGTAGTCTTGGAAGTAAAAAATCTCAACCGGGGAAACGAGATTAAAAATGTCAGCTTCAGCCTAAAACGGGGTGAAATATTGGGTTTTGCCGGTTTGGTGGGCGCCGGACGTACGGAGGTGGCGCGCGCTGTATTTGGAGCGGACTCTTTCGATTCAGGGGAGATTATAGTTAAGGGCAAGAAGGTTAAAATCAAAAGCCCGAGCGATGCCGTGAGCCATGATATTGGTTACCTATCTGAAGACCGGAAGCAATATGGATTGTGCCTAGGGTTGGATGTAGAAACCAATATATCACTGGTCATCATTAGCAAACTAACCGGTTTTTTGGGGTGGATAAAAAATATAAAAGTACTCGAAATTGTAAAACGCATAGTTGACAAGTTATCCATAAAAACCCCCAGCTTGAATCAGAAAGTCAAAAATCTTTCAGGCGGCAACCAACAGAAATTGGTAGTTGGCAAATGGCTGGCCAAAGATACCGGTATTCTATTATTCGATGAACCTACCCGCGGTATTGATGTGGGGGCAAAGAGCGAGATTTATCATTTATTGAATAACCTGGCTCATCAGGGTAAATCAATTATTATGATTTCTTCGGAGCTTCCGGAAATTCTGCGTATGAGTCATCGGGTCGTGGTGATGTGTGAAGGTCGGATTACCGGTGAACTGGACTATGGAGAAGCAACACAAGAAAGCATCATGCAATTAGCGACCCTTCGAAATAATGAAAATGTATCAAATAACTAGGAGAATAGGATAAATATGCTTATGAAAACTAAAACCATTACTCGAGAGAAAAAAGCACGGTCGGATACAATACAGAGATTAATGGCTTTCGGGGCTTTGATGATTATTTTTATTGGTTTCTCTTTGGCATCCCCTTACTTTTTCACCTTCCGGAATGTGATCGGAATACTCATTTCTACTGCTGTTAACGGCCTCCTGGCTATCGGGGTGACCTTTATTATCATTACCGGGGGCATCGATTTATCTGTTGGTACGGTCATGACATTATCGGCGGTGATGAGTGGTGTATTTATTACTTATTGGAACCTGCCCGTTCCCTTAGGAGTAATGGCAGGAATATTGACAGGGAGTACGGCTGGTTTTTTCAATGGCATCATGGTCTCTAAATTCAAATTACCACCATTTGTTGCCACGCTTGGCATGTTGAACGTGGCCAGAGGATTTTCGCTGGTCATTTCTAAACTCAGCCCCATTTATTTTGACCTGGATAAGTCAGTCAGCAGCATTGCCATGGGTTCAATCCTGGGCAAAATCATTCCCGGGTTTGAAATTCCCAATGCCGTGCTAATCATGTTTGGTTCCGCAATTATTGCTGGTTTGATCCTTTCAAAGACCATATTAGGAAGATACACTTATGCCATCGGCAGTAATGAAAAAGCAGTTCAGTTATCCGGAGTGAATATTGTTTTCTGGAAAACAGCCATCTATACAGTCGCCGGGATTTTTATCGGCATTGCCGGTGTGGTCATTGCTGCCCGACTGAATTCTGCCCAACCTTCACTGGGGCTTGGCTACGAACTGGAGGCCATCGCCGCGGCTGTCATCGGCGGCACTTCACTGAGCGGTGGAGAAGGCACGATACTGGGCACCATTATCGGTGCGTTTATTATCAGTACGCTCACAAACGGCCTGCGTATCATGTCCGTACCACAAGAGTGGCAGATCGTTATTACCGGCTTCATCATTATTTTTGCGGTGTATCTGGATATTCTCCGCCGTGGAAAGCAATCATGAAAAATCAGGAAATTGTTTCGTTTTCTTCAACCATATCTTTATGAATGCTATAATAAACATTTTTCATTCCCGGATATTCTTCAATGGTTTGATGAGATAACGGCTTATCGTAAACTAATTTTCTATAAATAAGTAGAAAAGTCAAAAAATTTATAAAAAAAAGAAGAGGTGATTTAATGTTAAAGAGAATTCCCCCAATAATATCTCCTGAGCTAATGTATATGCTTATGAAAACAGGGCATGGAGACGAAATATTGCTTGCTGATGGTAATTATCCCTGCGAGAGTAAAGGGATTCCCGTGGTAAGAGCAGATGGCCTTGGTATTCCAGAATTGTTAGAAGCTATATTGAATTTTTTACCTCTTGATACATTTGTTGAAGAAAATATCATTTTCATGGATAATGGCAAAGAAGAAAAGCCGGTTATTTGGAAGGAATATAGAAAGATTATAAAAGAAAAAACAAAGGATAGTAAAATTGTTATTATGGAAAGGTACGACTTTTATAATAGGGCAGACAATGTTTTTTTCATTATAGCAACAAGTGAGCGAGCACTCTATGCAAATATAATTCTAAAAAAGGGTGTAATTTGAAAATGATATTTTATAAGTGGGGAGTAATTAACTGATGTTGAAACCAGTCCTCTGTGGAGGAGAAATCTTGCTTGACTTTATTTCAAAAGAAGTAGGTAAAGGACTTGATCATAGTGTCTTATTTGAAAAAAGGCCTGGCGGTTCAATTTTTAATGTTGTTGTTGGTTTGAGAAGACTGGGAGTTTTAGTATCTTTTTTAACAAAAATAGGGGGAGATGAATTTGCCCAAGGACTGATGGATATTATAAGAAAAGAGAAAATAAATACCGAATGTTTAAAAAGAGATATTAGCTTAAAAACTACGCTCGCATTTGTAGCAGTTAACAAAGAAGGAAAACCTGAATATAGATTTTACAGAGATAAAGCAGCTGATACAATGTTGACTATTCCTGAGGTAAGAGATATAGATCCCAAGAATTATTCCATATATCATTTTGGTTCAATATCCTTGCTTGAAAAACCTGCTTCAGATGCTTATTTGGAACTATTAAATATGTTTTGTAAAGAGAAGGTAATTACCTCTTTCGATCCCAACATAAGACCACCATTAATAAAAGATAAAAAAGATTTTTTAAATATGTTTTTTAAGATATCCAAAATAGTTGATATTTTAAAGATGAGTGATGATGATTTGAAATATATTACCGGTTTAACAGATGCAAAAAAAGGTTTAAGAAAAATATTGGATAAAATTAATTCTTCTTTAATCTTAGTTACTCTTGGCAGGAATGGAGTGCTAAGTTATTATAAGGGACAATTTATGCATATCCCTACTTTTAATAAAATAAGAATCAAAGAAACAACTGGTTGCGGAGATGCCTTTATGGCAGCTGTTATATATAGATTATTAGAATGTGAAAACTTTTTACATCTTTCAACATCAAAGTTAATCGAAATTCTTACTTTTGCAAACGGAGTTGCTACTATTGTGGGGACACGGTATGGAGCATCTAATTCTATGCCTTGGCTTCAAGAAGCAGAAGAATTTATCTCTCTCTACCATAAAGAGAGGTAAATAGAATATTATATTTACAGCTAAAATATAGAACATAAGGCACATTGAGGCAATTGTAGTTAAGCCCTTATTTCACCAAAGAAGGTCTATCCATATTTAGAGAATATTAGCTTAATTACTAAGGAAAGAGGAGATCGTTGTGAATAGTATTCTGCAAGTTTTCCAGCAGATTATCCCCATACTTCTACTAATATTTTTAGGTCACTTAATCAAGGTTAAAAATTTTCTTTCAGAGAAGACTATAGAAGAGGTTAAAAAACTTGTTGTAAATATTACCTTGCCTTGCCTATTATTTATTTCCTTTCTCACCATAGAAATAAAATTTTCATATACTGCGATATTTGTTTTGATGTTTTTCTTTTGTCTGTTTATGATTTGTTACGGAAGATTTTTAAAAGAACGTTTTCATATCGAGCATGAGTATTTTCCATTTCTTGTTGCTGGATTTGAATATGGAATGTTAGGGGTAGGTCTTTTTGGTAGTGCATATGGCTTAGAAAAGATAGGCTATCTGGCTATTATGGATTTGGGGCATGAGTTTTTTATCTGGTTTATTTTTGTGTCCTTGCTTCTATCAAAAAGAAATGGAACGCAGGATATCAAGCAATTAATCAGAAATTTTCTGAAATCTCCCGTTATTATAGCCATATTTTTTGGAATATTTTTTAATCTAACAGGATTAGCGAAATTCTTATATGATTTTGCTATTACGGAAGCAGTAATAAACACAATTAAACTCTTAGGACAACTTACTATACCTCTGATATTGCTCGTAGTAGGTTACGGGATACATTTTCAAAAAGGTTTTTTAAAAGATCTCCTGGTTCTGTTAACTGCAAGGTTGGTTGTATTAATACCGATGGTATTTTTAGGAGGGATATTTATAAATAAAGTGCTTGGGTTGGGTGAAGTGTTTGAAGCAGCTCTCTTTACACTTTTTATTTTGCCTCCCCCATTTATTATTCCAATTTATATACCGCAACATTGTAAAAAGGAGAGATTATATGTAAATAATTCACTAACTTCATATACTATTATTTCTATAATTGTTTTTATTGTATATTTTGCTTTTAATCCCGGGATGTAAATCTCTACAAATTGGTTTCTCAGTATTAGAATAAAAGTATCTAATTTTTTAACTGATTTTAATGATTTTTTATGATTTAATATGCTGATCTTTGTCTCTGTACTCAGGATACCGGTAGCCATGCATAATGTTTCTGATGAGAAGATATTCAGACCCAAAGCCCAGGTTTCTTTTGGCACTTCAGATTTAGAAGGAGCAGACTTTAGGGCCTGTGAAAACTTCGGGCCATTATATGGTAGGAAGTAGGAGGAGTATAATATTTTTACGAGGGAATAGTCGGTTGATAAAAAAATAAGGAGGATATATTATAAAAAAATGAAATATATAAAACAAAAATGAATTAAACTAAACTTAATAACCTTCTTCATTATTTTTCGGAGTAATAACTTCAACATTTTTATCTTTCAATAT
>Ga0190360_1001153_pt1 | contig 13905 bp, 9 predicted proteins | sample 48721834_MG_FD_161271 | JGI IMG/M metagenome (GOLD analysis project Ga0190360, IMG submission 161271) | Hydrothermal vent microbial mat bacterial communities from Southern Trench, Guaymas Basin, Mexico - 4872-18-3-4_MG | ecosystem: Environmental > Aquatic > Marine > Hydrothermal vents > Microbial... | reverse complement strand
GGACCTGACACTGATGTACCGGCAGGTGATATCGGTGTGGGAGCAAGGGAAATTGGATTTCTCTACGGTATGTATAAGAAGATAGTCAATGAGCATACAGGGGTTCTTACAGGAAAAGCTTTTGAATATGGTGGAAGTCTTATAAGACCGGAAGCCACTGGTTACGGTCTTGTATACTTCACATCTGAAATGCTTGCTTCGGAAGGAATGACTCTTGAAGGGAAAACAGTGGCTATCAGTGGAGCAGGTAATGTAGCACAGCACGCTGCACAGAAGGTGAATCAACTTGGTGGTAAGGTAATAACACTTTCTGACTCGAATGGTACTGTGGTAGATATGGATGGAATAAAAGGCGAAAAGTGGGACTTTGTTATGGAATTAAAGAATGTGAGAAGAGGCAGAATTAGAGAATATGCAGAAAAGTACAATGTGCCATATTACGAAGGCAAATCTGTATGGGATGTAATACGCGATGAAGGTCTTAAAGTAGATATAGCACTCCCCTGTGCCACACAGAATGAAATTCATAAGGATCATGCAGAAGCTTTAGTAAAAGCTGGTGTTAAAGCAGTTGCTGAAGGCGCTAATATGCCATCCACTCTCGAAGCAATAAAGGTATATCAGGAAAACGGCATACTGTATGGGCCTGCTAAAGCAGCCAATGCTGGTGGTGTAGCGGTTTCTGGCCTTGAAATGAGCCAGAATAGTTTGAGATTGCAGTGGACCCGTGAAGAAGTAGACAACAAGCTGAGAGAGATAATGAGGAAGATATACAAGCAGTCTGTTGAAGCAGCTGAAGCGTATGGCAAACCCGGAGACCTTCTTACTGGCGCCAATATTGCAGGGTTCCTAAAAGTCGCCAAAGCAATGCTTGCATATGGAGTAATGTAAAAATAAAGTTTTTTAACCAGAAACATAAAGATAAAGGGGGCGTTACGCCCCCTTTATGTTATAAATATGAATTAAAAAGCCTTGAAAGTATCTGAGAAAAGGCATAAAATATTATTTAAGCGCCCGTAGCTCAATTGGATAGAGCGGCGGACTACGAATCCGTAGGCTGGGGGTTCGAGTCCCTCCGGGCGCGTATTTGAAAAAATAAACCGAGTTTTATGAAAAATAAAGATGATTATTACTTCATGCAAGAAGCCTTAAAGGAGGCTTATAGAGCCTTTGAGGAAGGTGAGGTTCCTGTAGGTTGTGTAATCGTCTATAAGGACAAAATCATTGGTAGAGGCCACAATCAAACAGAAAGACTTAAGGACCCTACAGCTCATGCTGAGATTATAGCTATTGGGGCAGCTTCGCAATATTTAGGCAATTGGAGGCTCAATGGAGCCCGTATGTATGTGACCGTGGAACCCTGTATTATGTGTTCTGGAGCAGCTGTCCTTGCCCGTCTGGACGAAATTATATACGCTGTTGAGGATCCTAAATTCGGGGGGAGTATCAGCCTCTATCAGATTCCTCAGGATAAAAGACTCAATCACAACATAAGGATTAGGAAAGGACCACTGGAAAAAGAAGCTAAGAATCTCATGAAAAATTTTTTCAAAAAATTAAGGGAAAAACAGAAACTAAACGGAAATGAATCAATTTGATTAAAATGATATTTTTGTTTATATTTAAATACCACAACAATAAAAGGAGGCTTATGGAAGAGGGAGTGGTTTAAAGTAAAAAGGGTACATACGAGAAAAAAAAGTAAAATGTTACCCCAGAATTTAAAGAAGTCAAATAAAAAATGTACTTTTGAAGTTGGCATAATGAATACTATAGGATGTAAAGTTTTCCATCTTCTCCGGATGCAGAGTAAGGATAAAAGAAATTTACAAACGTGAGGTGATAACATTTTTATCCAATCATTTAAAAAAACTGTTTTTAGTTTAATATTCTTTTTCATAGTTTTTCCCCCTTTTGAATCAAAAAATACATTTACGCACTACATCAACAAAGCCCTTCACTACTACAATAATCATTTATATCAACAATCTATAAACACAGCATACAAAGCTCTAAATTTGGCTTACTACCCTGAAGAGAAAAAAACAGCACTTAAAATCTTATTTGGTAGTCACATAGCCCTATTTAATCTTGATTCTGCATATCTTGTAATGCAAGAGCTTCTCCCTTATATGACTTCAGTAGAATCATTAAAAACCATTGAAACTTTCGTTAGTTTAGCCCTCGCACAATCAGAATATATAAAGGGATTAAAAGCCTCTGAGATTTTAAAACAACCTAATGATACCTTAAGACTTTTAAAATCTCTATGTTATTTAGGTATTGATAGTCTTAGTCAATCATTGAAGCAATTGGAGAATGTGGATCTACCTCCAGCCCATTATATAAAGACTTATATTTACTATAAACAAAATAACAAATTGAAGGCTTACAAAGAGGCACAAGACATACAACTCAGTTTATTAAAAATACTTGTATATTATAATGCTGGATATCTATCCGGTATTATACCTTATAAAGACAGCATTGAAAGCTTGGGCAATGAAGAAAGACTCTACACTGAGGTAGTTATTTATTTTGCCATGGACTCTATGGGGACAACATCCATAGAAGAAAAACTAAAAAAGTTCTTAATAAAGAACCCTAACCACCCTCTGATATATCCCGTGAAGCTTATCCTATCTGATATATACAAGAGGAAAGGATATTATAAAAGAGCCCTCGACTTGCTTATGGAAATTAATGTCTCAATGCTTCGGGATTCAAATCTTATTGCAAGGTTTTACAGACTCAAAGCAGAATCATTCTACCGATTGCAGAAATTCAGCAGAGCACTGGTCATCTACGATACACTTCTTAATTATTTTAAAATTTACACAGACACAAATTTCATCCATTTTAGACGCGGTAAGATATACTATCTCCAAGGGAAGCTGGGAATGGCGATTCAAGATCTTCAACACGTAACACAAGAAAGCAGGTATTACGGGTGGAGTATTTATTACAATGCAAAAGTTAAGATTAAACTGGGTAATATTGATGATGCACTAAAAATTCTGAGATTCCTCGAAAGCCATTTTGAGGACAAAGAGTTAAAATTTTATGTGTACAAATTAAAGGGCGAACTTTACGAAAAAAAACGTATTTTTAATCTCGCAAGAGAGAATTATGTCAAAGCCGCCGAACTCACAAGCGATCCCAAAACCAAATATGATCTTTTTTATAGAGCAGAATATTGCAATTATAAATTAGGAAAATATAAAAGCGCACCTCAGTTGAATATCTCTTATATAAAAAAATATCCGGAGAGTCCCAAAAATCCTGAATTACTGTACGAATTGTTCTTATATTACTATAAAACAGGGCTCTTCGCAGCATCTCTCGATGCACTGGATTCCATGATAAATTTCTATCCAGATGAAGAACCTACTCTTCTTGCATTGAAATATCTTGTGGAACACCATAGAGACCATCAAATAGAAAAAATTCTTCTTACCTATTCTACAAAGACAAAGACATTCCAAAATGATGTATTTCTCCTCTTAGGCAAATTGAAGGAAAGAACAGGTAATGATGAGGAAGCTCTTAAATTTTACAGCAAAGTTAAGGGGAAGATGAAAGAAGAAGCGGATATATGTATCATGGATATACTGTACAGAAATAACAAATTGGATGAACTACTTAATTATGCTGAAGATTTACGGGAAAATGTAAATACACGAAGTGGATTTAATGCTTTGATATTCACCATAAAGGCTCTGAGAAATAAAGGACTGGAAGAAGCTATGTGGACTCTTATAGATCAGTACAGGATGGAGACGTTTAGGTTTAAGGCGGATTTTCTCATCTTTATAAGTGATATTTACTTAGAAGAAGGAGATACCCTCCAGGCTATCCGAACTCTGGAAGAAGCTGAAAAAATTGCTGTAAATAAACAATTACGTAGAAAGATTGAAGAAAAAATCAAAAAGATTCTGGAGGGAATTTAAGTGATATTTGGAGATATTCCCCGGGACCCAATTCCTCTAAATAGCACCCGCTTTGTAGCATTTGATTTAGAGACTACAGGTGTTGCCATGCATAAAGATAGAATAGTGGAGATCGCTTTGGTGGCTTGGAAAAAAGGAAGCAAGAAAGAGACATTCAGCACCTTAGTGAATCCAGGAGTTCCAGTATCTCAGAGGTCCACAGATATTCATGGTTTAACTAATACTCTTTTAAGAAATGCACCCTTTTTTGTATCAATTAAAAATCAGATCAAAGATTTTATCAGGGATTCGGTACTTATAGGTTTTAATGTTTTATCTCTGGATCTCAGTATGTTGAACAAAGAAATCAGGCTATCAGGAGAACCACCTTTTTACAATTATATAATTGATGTTTTCAGTGTGATCAACAGAGTGTTCAATCCAATACACGAAAAATCCCTTGCAGGAGTGGCGAAGAAATTGGATATAGCCTCTCAAGGCAACCATAGGGCACTTCCTGATGCTGAAACAACAATGAAAATCTGGATTAAAATAGTAGAAAAAATGGAAAGATTGGGTATACACACTTTAAATGAAATGTTTGAACGTGGATATTTTAAAACAAAACTTGATGAGAAGGCGCAGCAGATCTTTTTATTGGGGAGACAGCAGAGATTCGTGGAGATAATTTATGATTCCCCTTTTTCACAGAGAACAAGAAGAATAATAGAGCCCCTGGGAGTGAGGGGCTCTAAACTCGATGCTTTCTGCCATTTGAGAGCAGATTTCCGAAGTTTTAGTACTAAATATATACTTGAATTTAAATAAATTATTTCTCTTCTTTTTCTCTCTTGGCTTCTTCGATTATTTTCTGAGCGATTTCTCTTGGAACTTCATCATAATGTGAAAATTTCATAGTGAAAGTGCCTCTACCCTTTGTTATAGATCGAAGGGTAGAAGAATATCTATAGAGTTCAGCAAGAGGTACGTGAGCCTTTATAACCTGAATCTTACCCTCTGCCTCCATTCCTAGGATCCTGCCTCTTCTGGAATTCAAGTCTCCAATTACATCTCCCATGAATTCTTCAGGAATTCTCACTTCAACCTCATAAATGGGCTCTAAGAGATAGGGATCAGCTTTACTTTCTGCCTCTTTAAAAGCAAGCGAACCCGCAATTTCAAAAGCAAGGTTGGAAGAATCGACTGGATGATATTTACCATCGTACAGTGTAACCTTCACATCCACTACCTTAGCACCTGCAAGTACTCCCTGCTCCATCGCCTTTTTAATTCCAGTCTCCACAGAGGGAATAAACTGCGAAGGGATGGCTCCCCCAAATATCTGATTAACAAACTCATAGCCTTTCCCTCTGGGAAGAGGCTCAATTTTTATATAACATATTCCGTACTGTCCATGTCCCCCTGTTTGCTTCACGTATTTACCCATACCCTCTGCAGGTTTCCTGATACTCTCTCTATATGGTATCTTTGGCTTCTCAGTGGTTACATTAACACCAAATTTTTCTCTTAGTTTAGATACAATAACATCAAGATGCATTTCTCCCAAACCTGAAATCAGGGTTTGCTTTAACTCCGTATCGTATCTGAATTCAAAAGTAGGATCTTCATCATGCAGCCTGTTCAGACCTTCGGATACTTTCTCCTGGTCTTCTCTTGTCTGAGGAACTATAGCTATGGATATAACAGGATGAGGGAATTCTATGGGAGTAAGCGATACGGGATATTCCTTGTCCGCCAAGGTATCATTGGTTTTGGTTTCTTTTAATTTCACAAGCGCACCAATCATTCCACATCCAAGCTCTTTTGTCTCCTTCCTTTCTTTACCTCTTACAAAATAAATCTGATTGATCTTCTCACTCTTCCCCTTATTTACATTGAGTAACTCAGTCCCGGACTGTAATTTTCCAGATATAACTTTGACAAAATAGAGTTCCCCAAGATGAGCCTCCTGGAGGGTTTTAAATACAAAAACCACGGTTTTGCCATCGGGGTCCTTCTCCGCAATCACTTCTTCGCCACTTAGCACTCCCTTTTCCTCTGGGCCCTCAAGAGGAGAGGCTCCAAAATTCATTAATGTATCCAGAAGTTCTTCAATTCCGATGGCGTGTTTTGCATCTCCAAATATTACAGGAATGATTTCCCTTTTAATTATTCCCTCTTTTAATACAGGAATTAACTCCTCATCTTTAATCTCCTCTCCTTCCATATACTTTTCTAAGAGCTCTTCCGACAGCTCAATAATATTTTCCCTGAACTTTTCCTTTTCCTCTTCCGCCTTTTCTTTAAACTCAGGATCTAAAGAATTCAGATCGCCGTGAATAAGGTCGAACACGCCTTTGAAGTTTGTACCTTTTCCGAGAGGAATTTGGAAGGGAGTGACGCCGTGTCCAAAATATTGCTTCAGGTCCTCCCATAATGCATCGAGATTGATTTCTTGGGCAGTCATCTTATTGATATAAATGAAAGTAGGTAAATTTCTCTTTTTTGCTATTTCATAGTATTTCTCCGTCCCCACCTCTACACCTGAAGCAGCATCAATTACTACAACCACATTGTCCGCGATCCTTAAAGCGGCACAAACTTCACCTGCAAAGTCTAGATAACCTGGTGTATCAATTATATTGAAGAGATGCTCTTTCCATTCAAGATGTCCAACACCCAGATTGATGGATATTTGTCTTTTTACTTCTTCGGGATCAAAATCCATTATAGTGTTGCCCTGCTCCACAGATCCTAGTCTGTTGGTGACCCCTGCTTTATAAAACATGGCCTCAGCAAGTGATGTTTTTCCTGCTCCTCCATGTCCAATCAGAGCAAAGTTTCTGATCTTTTTTGCCTCCATAAAATACCTCCTTAACTTTTCTATTTCACTACTATATTTAAAAGTCTATCTTTAATATAAATCTTTTTAATGATTTCTTTATCTTTGATGTATTTTTGCACATTTTTCATGGATGTGGCTTTTTTAAATACCTCTTCTTCGGAAGCTCCTCTCTTTATTCTCAACCTGCCCCTCACCTTCCCATTTACCTGGACAGGTATCTCCACCTCCTCAAAATGAAGGTATTCGGGATCATGCTCTGGAAACCTCTCCTGAAATACTGAATCCTTATTTCCCATCATGTGCCACAACTCCTCACCAAGATGGGGAGCAAAGGGCGCAATAAGAATAGCTAGATTCCGGAGAGACAATTTAAAAACGGGGGAATTCTTATCTTTAAACTGATACAGCGCATTAATAAACTCCATAATCCTTGCAAGGGCTGTATTGAAATGGAATTCTCCTGAATCTTTTTTTACCTCGTATATGGTTCTTTGGAGGTTAATGTATAGATTTTTCTCATCATCGTTCATGTTCTCTTTATTGAATTGTATTTCGGATCTGAGAATATCCTCATTTTCCGAATAGAGCCTCCACACTCTATTGATGAATCGCTTTGCCCCTTCTACCCCCGCATCTGACCATATCATGTCTTTCTCTGCGGGACCGGCGAACAAAATTGTTATCCTCGCAACATCTGCGCCGTGTTCTTTAACAAAAGGACCCACCGGTACGATATTTCCTCTGGATTTTGACATCATTTCTGTAAGCATAACTACTTCACTCCCACATTCTACATGCTTACCATCTTTCACTTCTTCATCTTTAACAGGTCTCCCGCAGTATTGACAGTAGTAAAAACTTTTATGAACCAGACCCTGCGTAAAAAGATTTTCGAAGGGTTCCGGATATTTTATAAGACCTTCGTCATAAAGAACTTTATTGATAAATCTTGCATATATCAAATGTTTGGTTGCATGCTCTGCACCACCAATATACTGATCTACTGGCATCCATTTATTTACTGCATTGGGAGAAAAGATTTCTTTCTCATTATTAGGATCAATATACCTGAAATAATACCAAGAAGAGTCCACAAATGTATCCATGGTATCGGAGTCCCTCTTTGCAGGTCCTCCGCATCTTGGACATGTTGTATTCATGAACTCGGGGACATCTTCCAGAGGCGACCTACCCTTTGGCTTAAAATCCTTTATATTTTCAGGAAGTTTCACCGGCAGAGCCTTCTCATCAACAGGGACAATGCCACATCTCTCGCAGTGAACCACCGGTATGGGTGCCCCCCAGTATCTCTGCCTAGATATCAACCAATCCCTCAGTCTATAGGAAACGGCTTCTCCTCCAAGTCCTTTTTCTTTCAGCTTCTCCTGTATCTTCTTTATCCCATCCTGGGATGTCAAACCTGTGAACTCCCCAGAGTTAACCATTATTCCATAATCTTCAAATGCTTCTTCCATAAACTCTGGCTTCGGTGTCTCTCCATTCACAGGTTTGATAACAACTTTTATGGGTAAACCAAATTTCTTTGCAAATTCAAAATCTCTCTGATCATGTGCAGGAACACCCATTACAATGCCCGTTCCGTAACTTGCTAAAACATAATCTCCTACCCAAATGGGAATCTTTTCTTCTGTAAAGGGGTGAACGGCATAGGTACCTGTAAAAATACCGCTTTTTTCTCTTTCTAAGGATGTTCTTTCAACCTCTGTCTTTCTCAACGATTCTTCAATATATTTTTCAACTTTATCTCTGTATGGAGAATCATTAAGTATAATTTTCAGTATTTCGTGCTCCGGAGCAATAGTAATAAAGGTGACACCGAAAAGTGTATCAGCCCTGGTAGTAAATACAGGCAAATCCAGCTTGCCCCCCTTATATTTAAACACTATTTTTGTTCCGTAAGAACGCCCTATCCAGTTTTCTTGCTGTTTGATAATATTTTCAGGCCATTTGCCCTGGAGGAGTTTCAAATCATCTACTAACCTATCTGCATACTCTGTAATTTTAAAAAACCATTGCTCCAGTTCTTTCTTAACCACAGGGGTTTTACATCTCTCACATTTACCATCCACAACTTGTTCATTTGCTAACACTGTTTTACAAGTAGGACACCAGTTTACAAATTCTTTTTTCCTGTATGCAAGTCCCTTTTTGTAGAGAAGGATAAAAAGCCACTGAGTCCACTTATAGTAAGAAGATTCACATGTTGCTATCTCTTTATCCCAGTCATAGCTAATACCTATAGATTTCAAAGTATTCCTGAAAGTTTCGATGTTTTTGTATGTCCATTCTTTTGGATGAATGCCGTGCTTGATTGCCGCATTTTCTGCAGGCAGCCCAAAAGCATCCCACCCCATAGGATGCAATACATCATATCCTTCCATCATCTTCACTCTTGCAACTACATCACCTATCACATAATTTTTGAGATGCCCCATGTGGAGGTCCCCAGAGGGATAGGGAAACATCTCCAGCACGTAATATTTCTTCCGCGGATCTCTTTTTGTTTTATAAATACCTCTCTCTGCCCACCATTTCTGCCATTTTCTTTCAACATCAAGTATGTTGTATTCCTTTCTGGACATAAAACCCCCTTTCCAAGAATTAAATTTTATTCTCAAACATTTGTTAAATCAAGGAGAGAGCTATAAAATAGACTAATGTTCTCTTTTAGTTTTATATTATTTCTCACTATCTCTGCATCGCCTATCTCTAATCTTTTCAACGAAAGAGAATTTTCTGAAGTAATCCGCTTACGTGGAAAAGCAGAAACTAGAGAAGATACGCTGATAATTCTGGAATCCATTTTAAAAACAAAAAAATACCATTTTCTGCTGGATTTCATTGACCTTAAAAATCCGCCTAAGAACGAACTTCTTTTACCCATAGTACATATTCTCGAAGAAATTCCTGATAAGGAGCATGAATACCTAGAATTATGTCAACTGGCCATGCAGAGCTTTCCGGAAATAAAAGAATATTTGTCGTTCCGATATATCCTAAAGTTGGTGGAAAGGGATCTTGTAGATTCCGCTCTTAATTTTTTTCTTCTCACCGGTAGCCTTGGATCTCCCTATACTCCACAAGTACTGGACCTGATCATCCCACTTTTGGTACAGCATAAACAATTCCATCTCTTAGACTCTATTATTAAGAGATTTCCAGAGGATATCCCATCGGTATATTGGGCAAAGGGAAAGTTATATCTCGCAAAAGGATGTCCTTCTAAGGCAAAAGTGTTTTTCATAACACTCATAAAAAAGTTCCCCAAACATTACCTCTCTCTCGATGCAATAAAGTACGTAAAGGGATACTATGGAGAAAAAGGCGATGTTTATTTTTATAATGGTGAATACAAAAAGGCTTATCTAAACTACAAGAAAACTCAAAATAGGAGATTTCTCCATAGGCGACTAATCAGTCTCTACCGAATGTGCAGATACTCTAATTTCATAAAAGAATACAAAAAATTTCGGCGGAAAATCCCCAATAAGATTAGAAAAAAAATAGATACCTATGCTGCATATGCATACTGGCGCTTAGGATTTCATCAAAAAGCATTAAAACTATTTCTTTATTACGCTAATAAAGGCGATATTTTAAGTGCGAGAGAGCTCTTGGATTTACTATTAAAGGAGAAATTACTTTCACCCTACGAACTTGCACAAAATCACCATATTAAATCCCCAGAACTCTTCTATACCATGGGTCTATACGCTCTCCATTATGGAGCAGATAGCCTTGCAAAAAAGTTTTTATTAAATGCTTTAAGCACAAATTCACAGGAAATAAAGCTCCGATCCTATTTCTTTTTGAAGAGCCTCGGTGAAAAAGTGGAACCGAAACTTGAAGAAAAGGAATATCTCGATTTATTTTCACTTTATATAAGAGGGCTGCCAGTAATCAGTTCCGGAGGTTTTTTAAACTCCTTACTAGTGATCCCGGTAAATCCTGATTCTCTCAAAAAATTCAGACTATTTCTTATCTATGGTGAATATACCGAAGCATTGAGATATCTGCCACAAAAACCACAATATCTTTACCGGGGTATTCTAATTGCAGATTCTCTGGCCTTTGATAATGTGGTGATTCATCTCTCTCTAAAACTGCTCAATTCCCTGGAAAAAAAGTATCCCATCCCTTTAATTCTGCTCAAAGGTATATTCCCATTATCCTATTACAGAAAAATTCACAAGATCGCCAGTGTTTTTGGACTTGACCCTTTACTGATTCATTCTTTAGTACGGGAAGAGAGCTGGTTCAACCCAGATGCTGTCAGTGCTAAAGGAGCGATTGGGTTGATGCAACTTTTACCAGGAACTGCTCATAGAGTAACCGGTGGAAATATAAGTTACGAGGATCTTATGTCCCCTGAATTTAATTTAATGCTGGGTATGAAGTATTTTAAAACACTTTATGATACCACAAACCATGTTATACTCGCCATAGCTGGATATAATGCAGGCCTTTCCCGTGCCATGAGCTGGAAACAAATATATAAAACTCGTGATCCTTTTCTATTGATGGAGCTTATTCCTTTTTCCGAGACACGCAAATATGTGGAAAGAATAATGAGAGACATTATAATATACAAATATCTTATAAAGATGGAGGGAAATCAATGAAAATTTTCCTGTTTTTAATATTGTTGAGTAGTCGGGTCTACCATGTTAAAGCCCAGGGAATAATTAATCCTCCAATGGCTGAATATTTGGTTAGAGCCATTGATGAGGCTGAGGATACCCGCGCGGATCTCATTGTGATATCACTGGATACACCAGGCGGACTTGATGAATCCATGCGGCAAATAGTTAAAAGAGAATTAAATTCTACAGTTCCGGTTTGTGTTTATGTTTCGCCACATGGAGCACGGGCGGCATCTGCTGGTGTATTCATAACTCTCGCGGCACATATAGCAGCTATGGCACCGGGGACTAATATAGGCGCTGCTCATCCTGTCGCTATAGGAAAAGAAAAGATGGATTCTACTATGATCGAAAAGGTTACTAATGATGCTGTGGCATATCTTAAATCAATAGCTGCCTCGAGAGGCAGAAATGCAGATTGGGCTGAAAAAGCTGTGAGAAAATCTATTTCCTCAACCGAAGAAGAAGCATTAAAAGAGGGAGTCATTGATATTGTGGCAAATGATCTTGATGAACTTCTGGAGAAGGTTAATGGAATGAAAATAAAAATAGATAAAAAAGAAATTATCCTCCGGCTTGAAGAACCTTTAAAAATAATAACTGTAGAGATGGGACTTAGAGAAAAAATCTTGTCTGTGCTTTCAAATCCCACCATTGCTTATATCCTCTTACTTTTGGGTTTTTACGGAATTTTCTTTGAACTTTCACACCCTGGAGCTATATTTCCAGGTGTAATGGGAGCAATATGCCTTATTCTGGCATTCTATGCGTTTCAAACACTTCCTGTTAATTATGCTGGAATTATTTTAATATTGCTTGCCATGATACTTTTTGTAGCTGAAGTAAAAATACAATCTCAGGGTTTACTGGGACTTGGAGGGGCTATATCATTTCTTTTAGGTTCCATTATGCTATTCAAAGGAGGTGGAGAGGTGTTCAGAATATCACCAGGAACTATCGTTCTCGCAACTTTATTAACCACATTGTTTTTCCTATGGGTAATCGCTAAGGCCGTACAAGCAATGAGAAAACACCCTGAGACTGGAAAAGAAGGTTTGTTAGGAATAGAAGGCATAGCCCGCACAAAAATTACCCCCAAAGGTGGGACTGTATTTGTGCATGGTGAATTATGGAAAGCAATAAGTGATGAAGACATTGAAAAGGGAGCCAAAGTAAAAGTCATAGGAGTAAAAGGTCTTACACTAAAAGTCGAAAAAACAAAATAGCAGATTTTTCCTTCCAGCCTGTAAATTTGTATTCACATTCTGTTAATTATGAAATTTCTTTAAATATTGAGTTAAGGATCTTTCATTATGAATTATAATTCCTACTTATAAATTCTAAGTCTTGCAATTCACTGTATTCCAGATGTAGTTACCTCTGGGTTCTGTGGCAGGTAATTTGCTATTATTTATCCAAAAGGAGGTAAAAATGGGAATTATCTCGGCACTAACTCTATTATTATTCACGGTAATAGTAAATGACGCCGCAGGTGATGTGCCCGAGTGGTGTGCTGACATAAGAAGCTTTGAAGGTGTATTAACAGTAGACGGATTTTATTTTCGTATGGATATAGAAAATTTTACTCACCAACCCTCTAACCCATATCATAGCATAATCCTATTCCTGGATACTGACAACGATGGTTCAACTGGATGGAATAATACAGGATATGCCTTTGAAGATGAAATCTCACTTCCTGGTTCCGATCTAATGATGAAAATAGAATGTGGGAACCCCAGTTTATGCCATTGTTATAGACTCTTTGCAGGTGGAGAGAACGAATTCTGGGAAGATATTCCTGTTAATGTGGAGAATCACGGAGAAACAATCAGGCTCGCGACAAATCTCGGACCTATTAGTACATCCAGAATAAGGATATGTATATTCATTTTAGAAGATGGTAATTTTTTCGACAAATTACCTGAGAGTGGAAACATTGTTATACCAAGAAACTCACTTATTTTTAAGAAGATACGGGATATGAGATAACCTGTAGAGGTTCACCTAAGGGTGTGAGCCCAATAATTTCCTTAATTTTGACCTTCAAAAAAGTCCCGGGATCAAAAATTCCCGGGACTATACATGTTAAATTACCCTGCGTTTTGCCTCTAGAATAATCCCGGCTTTTCTTAGAAGGACCTTCAATAAGAATTTCGTACTCTTTGCCTAACATTAGTTCTCTTCTCTCTTTAATATATATATTGACTTCCTCTATAAGACGTCTTAATCTTCTTCCTTTAACTTCCTCCGGAATATCATTCCTGTAAACAACTGCAGATTTAGAGGGATATCTGGGAGAATAAATAAACATATAAGCATGATCAAATTTCACCTTTCTTACCACATCAAGAGTTTCTTCAAAATCAGCCTCAGTCTCAGTTGGAAAGCCTACCATGATATCGGTGGTTATGGTTGCCTCGGGTATAATCTCCCGTATTTTTCCAGCTATCTCAATATACTCCTC
>Ga0190360_1001151_pt1 | contig 13921 bp, 11 predicted proteins | sample 48721834_MG_FD_161271 | JGI IMG/M metagenome (GOLD analysis project Ga0190360, IMG submission 161271) | Hydrothermal vent microbial mat bacterial communities from Southern Trench, Guaymas Basin, Mexico - 4872-18-3-4_MG | ecosystem: Environmental > Aquatic > Marine > Hydrothermal vents >... | reverse complement strand
GAGGTTTTTGCAAATGAAATTGAGGATTTTTTAAAAAACAACCAAAGTACTCTTGAGTTAATAAGACTGACAAATATTGATGAATATACTTCGAAAATTTTCAAGGAAGTTCTTGAGGAAAAATTTGAGAATTTAACTTTTGAAAACTGAAAACACATATTTAAATTTAATTAAAAACTGTGATTTTAATATTTTATACTCCAATTGGATGAGTTCATATAATTCTAAAAGTTAATCGGTAGGTTATTAGAATATAAAAACTTGAAAAATTTTCAAGAGGTGTAAGTATGAATTTTTATAAAGAGAGGCTAAAACATCCGTTAAATTTAAATTCTCCAGCACTTTTGATAATTGATATGCAAAAGTATTTTACAGATAAAAATAGTCCTGCATATATAAAAGGGATTGAAAATATATATGAAAATATAAAAAAACTTTCTGAAACCTTTATGAAAGAAGGATATCCTGTAATTGCTACGATTCATAAAGGTGGAAATTCTTCAATGCAAAGTTGGTGGGGAAACAAAATAGAAGCTGAATGGGCTAAACCACATTTTATTTCAGATTACTTTACATACATAGAAAAGGATACTTATGATGCATTTTATAATACTGAACTTGAAAAAATACTAAAGTTAAGAAATGTAAAGGAAGTTATTATTACTGGTGTTATGACCCATTTATGTTGTGAAACTACAGCAAGAAGTGCTTTTGTAAGAGGCTTTAATGTAGTAATGGTAGAAGATGCATTATGGGACAAGGATGAATTTTATCATTTTTCATCCTTGAAAAATCTTGCACACGGATTTGCAACCATTTCATTTACGGAGGAAATATTGTGCAAGTTGGAATAGTTGGCGGTGGACCAGCAGGTATCTCAGCTGCTACATTTTTAAAAAGAGCAGGGGTTAATGTAATAATATTTGAGAAAAAAAGACTTGGAGGTCTTTTAAATAACGCTTGGCGAGTTGAAAATATACCAATAATAGTTCCACAATCCGGGAAAGAACTTACTAAAAAGATGATTTCTCATTTAAAATTGTATAAAGTTGATGTTTTATATGAAAAAGTAGAGGAAATATATGAAAAAAGAATAGTCAGCGAAAAAGGCATATATGACTTTGATTTTGTTATAGCTTCAATTGGAACAATTCCAAACAGAATTAAAAAATTCGAGGGAAATAGAGTTGCATATGAATTTTTAGACTTGCCATCTGATATTAATTTACTTGCGATTTACGGTGCAGGTGATGTTGCTTTTGATGGAGCAATTCAAGCAAGTATTTTAGGGAAAAAAGTACATATTTTTAATCGAAGTAATAATATACGTGCTCTTTCTAGATTAGTTAAGATAGCTAAATCATTGAAAGTTAATTATCATGAAAATGAAGCGATTAAATATGTTGAACATTTTGATGAATATATTAGAATTTATACTGAAAAAGGAAATTATAAATTTGATGCACTTTTACTTGCAGTTGGAAGAAAAGTTGATTTGTCAATTGTAAAATCTGATAAGGTCCCAATAATTGGAGATGTTGCTCATCCGAATTTTCGCCAAGCTTCAATTGCAATTGCTGATGGAATAAATATTGCAATGAAAATATTAGGGAGGGAATTGAGTGGAAATTATTGAAAAATATGGCAAAGAAGAAATTGCATATGTTTATCTTGGAAGAACATCTAAAGGAAATTTAGTTGAATTTGTTGAATCTGTGCAACCACCAATTCCTCGAGAGGAAAAATGGGTTTTAATTGTTTCAACCTTAAATGGATGTCCTGTTGGATGTTTAATGTGTGATGCTGGAGGATTTTATAAAGGGAAACTAACAAAAGATGAAATAATGGAACAGATTATTTATCTTGTAAACACAAGATATGGTAGAAAAGTCCCCGTAAAGAAATTTAAAATTCAATTTGCCCGTATGGGAGAACCTGCTTTAAACAAAGAAGTTTTAGAAGTTTTAAGAGAACTTCCTAAAACTTTGGAAGCACCAGGTCTTTTACCATCATTATCTACTATTGCTCCAGTTGGAAGCGACGAATTCTTTGATGAGTTATATGAAATAAAGCAAGAATTGTATAAGGGTAGTTTTCAATTGCAATTTTCTATACATACTACTGACGAAGATCAAAGAAATAAAATCATACCAATTAAGAAATGGAGTTTTGAAAAAATTTCGAGTTATGGAATAAAGTTTGTAAAAGATGGAGATAGAAAAGTTACTTTAAATTTTGCTCTTGCAAGAGAAAATATAGTAAATGCCGATGTTATTAAGAAATATTTTTCTCCAGAGAAATTTTTGATAAAAATAACTCCTGTTAATCCAACTTACTCAGCAATTAAAAATGGACTTCATTCTGATATTAATTTGAAGAATTTTATGCCTGTAAAACATATAAAGTTTGTAGATAGTTTAAGAGAAAGTGGTTATGATGTCATAATAAGTATTGGAGAGTTAGAAGAAAACAATATTGGAAGTAATTGTGGACAATATGTTCAAAAACATCTAATAACAAATGATAAAATTGATTTTGCATATAAATTGGTTTGTAAGTAATTAAATATATAATTGAATTTGAGAAAATAAGGCTTTTACAAAAAGATTAATTGGTGGTTATTTAAAAAATAATATTATTAAAAAAGATTTTTGAAAAAAATTTAAAGGTGAATATCATATTTAACATTGGTTTTTTCTTCTAAAATCGCCTTTTTTGCTAATTTATCTGCTAGTTCGTTGTAAGTATTTCCAGTATGAGCTTTGACTTTTGAAAAATTAATTTCAATAAACTTTGAATAATAATCATATAATTTCTTATACTTTTTTGTAAGTTCGGTTTTTGCTTTCCATTCTCCTGTGGCCCACATTTTTATTCCGTTATAATCGTAAAAAATCTCAATTTTTTTAATTTTTTCATTTTTTGCATATTCAAAAACAAGTAAAGCAGCTAAAATTTCACCAGTTACATTTCTGTGCTTTGGATATTTCGTTGTGAATTTGTAAAACTGGTAAATATTTTCGTTGTCGATAATTACAATACCAGCACCAATTTTATTGGGTTGTTTGAAACTACCATCAATAAACGCTTTAATGATATTTTCATTATTTTTTCTGGTTAAATCTGAAATAAAATCATCAAGGATTCTTTGAGAAGTTGCTTTTAATATGTTTATTGTTGTTAGTTTAAAGTTTTTATTATAAAAGATTTGAACTTTTAAAAAGTTTCCATCTTTTTCCAGAAAATATATTTCTTGAAATTGATGGTGTATGATACCAATAATTCTAAAATTTTTTAGAATTTTTTTAAATTCTTCATATAGCTTTTTAAGCTCTGGATTAGTAAAGTTTTTATCCTTTTCAATTTTAAAATTACCTATTTTAAAGTTTTTAAATTCTATTTTTACGTTTTCAAACAAGAAAATTCCTCCTAAAAAAGGGCAGAATTTTCTGCCCTTTAAATTGCCCATTTTCCATTTTCCATAATAATAACTTTTTCTCCATTTTTATAACCTGTTACTTTCATTTCTTCGTTTCCTATCATAAAATCTACATGTGTAATACTTACATTTAATCCAGCATTTTTGAGTTCATCTTCTCCCATTTTTTCTCCATCTTTAATACAACTTGTATATGCTCTTCCGAAAGCGAAATGAGAGGCTGCATTTTCATCGAATAAAGTGTTGTAAAAAATCTTTTTCATTTGATAAATAGGAGAATCAACAGGAACTAATGCGACTTCGCCTAAGAATCTAGCTCCATCATCTGTTTCAAGAATTGTTTTCAAAATTTCTTCTCCTATTTCTGCATGATAATTTATTACTTTTCCATCTTTAAATTCAAGCTCGAACTTATCAATTATATTTCCAGAATAAACTAATGGTAAGCTGTTTCTCAAAACTCCGTTTATTTTTTCTCTGTGAGGAGCTGTAAATATTTCTTCAGTTGGAATATTTGGGACAAAAGTTACTCCATCTAAATTATCCTGAGAACCGGATAACCAGATATGATTTTCTGGAAGGCCCACTTTTAAATCTATTGTAGGACCTTCATAATGTAGATAGTCAAATTGCATTTTGTTGAGAAAATCAGTTATTTTTTGTAAATTAGAAATATGATTTTTCCAGTTTTTTAGGGGATCATCGTGGATTCTTGAAGCTTTCAAAATCAATTCTAATAATTGTTCTTTTGTTCCGTCTTCGCCGAGGACTTTTTTTGCCCATTTTTCTGTAGGATATGCAACAACACACCAACTTATTTCATTTGACATTATCCTTTTCGATATTTCCTTCATTGCCATGTTTCGGGCTTTAATAGTAGTACCAATTTTGTGTGGAGGAACATCTTTATATATATCAGGATCTCCTCCTATAATTGTTAAAAATGCCGCTTTTTTATTTAATAATTCTTCAGAAGCATTAATTTCCCATGAAGGAACCTCTTGTAAAGCTTTTTCAGAGGCCTTCTTTAAAATAATTTTATTAATTGTTTCAGCATTCCATTTGATATATACATTGTGCGCTCCTAAATCAAAAGCAATATCAGTTATTACTTCAACAAATTCACGAGCATCAATAGGGGCTCGTACAAAAAGAATCTGATCTTTTTGAAGATTAGTACCAATTTTAAGAACTACCTCTGCATATTTTTTTAGATTCATTTTCGTCCCTCCTCAAGGATTCTTCTTATTTCTTTTTTGATATCCTCAGTAATTTTTTCTTTTATTTCTAGTGCATTTAAGTTTTCATGAAGTTGTTCCATCTTTGAAACACCAAGAATTACACTACTTACGTGAGGATTTAACAAGCACCATGCAAGTGCAAGTTGAGAAAGTTTAGCGCCTAATTCATCAGCAATTTTTTGAAGTTTTTGTAATTTTTCAAATGTTTTTTCGCTTAATATTCCACTTTCTTCCAAATGTTTTCTAAGACCAGGGAATTTTGCAAGTCTTGAATCTTCAGGAATACCATTGTTATATTTTCCAGTTAAAATTCCTGAAGCCAAAGGACTAAATGTAGTAAGTCCCATTCCATATTTTTCGTAGATTGGAAGATATTCTTTTTCAACTCTATCTCTTACAAGCATATTGTATTGTGGTTGTTCAACAATAGGTGGAATACAATTTAGTTCTTTACATGCTTTGTGGGCATTTTCAAGCTGTTCTGCACTCCATTCAGAAGTTCCCCAGTATAGTGCTAAACCATTTCTTACTAAATAATCCATTGCTAGAACAGTTTCTTCAATAGGTGTTTCAGGATCGGGCCTGTGACAATATACAATATCTACATAATCTAACTGTAATCTTTTTAAAGAAGCCCAAGTTCCTTCTAAAAGGTGTTTTCTTGAAAGTCCTCTATCGTTTGGACCATTTCCTCCCCAGAAAATTTTTGTGGAAACAACTATGTCGCTTCTTCTAAATTCTTTTAAAACTTCTCCAAGCATTGACTCGGCCATTCCATTTGCATACGCTTCTGCAGTATCGAAAAAATTGATGCCGTTTTTAAATGCTTCTCTTACAATTTCTTTAGCACCAGCAATATCCAATTGATTCCCAAAGGTAAGCCATGAACCAAGAGATAATTCGCTGATTTTTAACCCCCATTTTCCAACCTTTCTATAATTCATGCATATCACCTCCTATTATCTTGATTATATCATAAATTATGATAAAATTGTTAGGCAAGCGAATGAATTTGGAGGGAAATTTGTGGGGCAGAAAAATAGAGTAGATGTTTTTAATCGTGGAATTTTTTCTTCCTTATTTCTTTTAAGTTGGCCAATAATAATATCTAATCTAATGCAAACATTGTACAACGCAGTAGATGCATATTTTTTGGGAAAATTAGGAAAAATTGAATTTTCAGCTCCAACTATTGTTTGGCCTTTAATTTTTGTTTTTATTTCTTTATCAATAGGATTCACACAGGCAGGTGTAACTTTAGTTGCGCAATATACTGGTGCAAAAAATGAAATTAATGCTAAGAAATCAGCAGGGCAAGTATTATTAATTTCAACAATTTTGGGTATTATACTTGCAATTGTTGGAATAATTATTTCTAGACCTATTATTTTATTGATTGCTGGCCAAGAAAGCAGAGAAGTTGTTGATTATGCTGTTTCTTATTTTAATTTAATAATGCTTGGATTACCTTTTGCCTTTATATTCAATTCTTCTTCCTCAATTTTAAGAGGATGGGGAGATTCAAAATTTACTATGAATATAATGTTTATTTCAACTATTTTGAATGTAATTTTAGATCCAATTTTCATTTTTGGCTTGTTAGGTTTTCCAAGAATGGGTGTAAATGGTGCTGCCATTGCAACAACAATTGCTAGAATTTTGGCAGCAGGCATTTCAATAAATCATTTGTTTACCGGAAAAAGAGGTTTTAAAGTCTCACTTAATTGTTTAAAACCAGATCTATTTTTGATAAAAAAGGTTTTTAAAATAGGCCTTCCAGGATCTATCAGTATGACTTTTACTTCTTTAGGCTTTGTTGTGATAATGAGGTTTGTTTCGAGTTTTGGCCCAACCGTTGTTAGCGCATATGGAGTAGGAAACAGAATAATAAATTTCATTACAATGATTTCATTTGGTATTGGAAATTCTGTGACAACAATGATAGGTCAATTTTTAGGTGCAAATGATATCAAAAATGCTGAAAAAACAGTAAAAGTAGCTTTTATAACTAATTTTACAATTATTTTTTCCTTGAGTTTATTGACTTTTTTCTTTGGAGGGCATTTAACAAAGTTTTTCATTAATGATCCAGAAGTTATTCAGGTTGGATATTTGTTTTTCAGATATGTTTCTTTCTCCTTGCCTTTTTTTACTTCAATGACGGTTTTTACAAACACACTAATAGGTGCTGGACGCACAGACCTTTCTATGATTGTAGATTTGACAAGACTTTGGGGAATCAGAGTGCCGTTGATGGGGATTTTTTCTTCTCATTTCGGATTTAAAGGATTGTTTATTGCTATGATAATAAGCAATATTTCAGCTTTAATTTTAGCTGGATTATTTGTTAAGTTTGGTAATTGGAAAAAACCTATAATTCATAGTAAAGGGGGGAGGTTATGATTTATACAAATGAAAAAATTAAAAAGAAGGAGAGAAGATTTTACAAAGATTTAGTTCCTAAAGATGCAGAAGCTATTATTAGAATATTAAATGAACTAATTAATTATTCTATTGAAAACGAAGAAGATTTAGTTGAAATTGTTGAAAGATTTACTGAATTGAACGATATAATTCGTGAAGAAATGGGATGGAGATATATTAACATGACAAGGTTTGCTGATAAAAAAGAATATGCTGAAAAATTTAATGATTACTTTGCAAATGTAATTTCTAAAGCAGTGCCGTATTCTATAAAACTTGAGAAGAAAATATATGATTCTCCTGTTTCGAAAAATATTTCTGAAGAATATAAACATATGATTAATATTATTTCCAGAAATATTGAGCTTTTTAGAGAAGAAAACATCCCATTACAAATTGAAGAGCGAAAAATATCAAATAAATATGGAGCAATTTTTGGAACTATTACTGTTAAATTTAAAGGTGAAGAAAAAACTTTGCAGCAGCTTTCACCTTATTTGAAATCTCCCGATAGAAAAACCAGAGAAGAAGCTTGGAAAAAGAGATTTGAAGGAATATTATCTAAAAAAGATGAATTCAATAAAATTTTCGATGAATTAAAAGAATTAAGGATTAAACAAGCCAAGAATGCAGGTTTTGATAATTACAGAGATTATATGCACAAAGTTAAAGGAAGAACTGAATATACCGTTGAAGATGTTTTGAAATTTCATGAATCTGTTGAAAAAAAGGTCATGCCTTTTTTCAAAGAATGCATGGAAAAAAGAGCAGAAAAATTGGGGCTTAAAGTTTTAAAACCTTGGGATAGATCTGTAGATGTTGAAGGTAGGATCTTAAAACCTTTTAACTCAATTGATGAATTTGTTAATAAGGCAATAAAAGTTTTGGGAAAAGTTAAACCTCTTTTTGGAAAAAGATTAGAATTAATGAAAAATTCAGGGTTATTGGATTTAGAAAATCGAAAAGGTAAGGCTCCTGGGGGATATAATTATACATTACCTGAAACAGGCGCACCTTTCATTTTTATGAATGCAACAGGTCAAAGTGGTGATGTGAAAACTTTACTCCATGAATCGGGCCATGCCATGCACACATTTGAAACTGTTAATATCCCAATTACTTATTATAGGCCTTCACGTTCTGAAATTAACGAACTTGCTTCAATGAGTATGGAACTTTTAACTTTACATTATTGGAACGAATATTATCCTGATGAAGAAGATTTTAGAAAAGCAATGATAGAAGAACTTGAAAATGCCATTTTATTCCTACCATGGTGCATGACTGTAGATGCATTTCAGCATTGGATTTATACAAAACCGGATCACACTCCAGAAGAAAGGGCAGACTATTTTGGTTCTTTAATGGATAGGTTTAATCAAGGAATTGATTGGACTTCACTGGATGAGGAAAAAAGATATAGATGGCTATTCCAACTTCATATTTTCCAAGTGCCATTTTATTACATTGAGTATGGAATTGCACAACTTGGAGCATTATCAATATATAAAAATTATTTGGAAAATCCGGAAAAAACAATTGAAGATTATGTAAATTTTTTAAAGACCGGTTATAAAGTTCCAATTGATAAAGTATATGAGAAAGCTGGAATAAAGCTTGATTTTTCAGAGTCATACGTTGGGGAGATAGTAGATTTTGTTAGACAAAGATTAAGTGAACTTGAAAAATAAATCTTAGAAAATTAAAAAAAATATAGATTTTAAAAAGGTGGCCACTTGGCCATCTTTTGATATATTGACAAAATAATTGTTTGATGTAAAATAATCATACGTCAAACTATTTTTTTGGAAGTGAGGTGAATTATTTGAGTTATGAATTTTCAGAAGTATTTTTGTTATTAAATGAATTTCAGAAAGTTAAGTTTCAAACTCTAAAAAATGAATTAGAAAGTTTTAAAATTCACCCTGGACAGATTCCTATGCTTTTTATAATTTCTAAAAATCCCGGGATTTCACAGATTGAAATTGCTGAAAAAATTCATGTAACTTCTTCAACTGTTGCAATAATGATTAGAAGAATGGAAAAAGCAGGATTGGTTAGAAGAGTGAAAAACGAAAAAGATAGAAGAGAATTAAAGGTATATTTAACGGAAAAATCAGAAAAATTAATTGATAAAATATTTGAAAAATTAAAAAATTTTGAAAGAGAAAGTTTTAAAAATTTTACAGTTGATGAAATTAAAACGCTTAAAAAATTATTAAAAAAGATGCTTATGAATTTGGAGGCGATAAAAAATGATGAAACTATTTAAGTACCTTAAAAAGTACACATTTTTCATAGTTTTGGCGTTAACATTTGTGGTTTTTCAAGGGCTTTTAAACTTATACCTTCCAGATTTGATGGCAGATATTGTAAACCAAGGTGTTACAAGAGGAGATGTTGATTATATCTTAAGTGTGGGAGGGAAAATGCTCCTTGTTACATTATTGAATGTATTATCTGCTATTGTATCCACCTTTTTTGCAGCAAAAGTGGCGATGTTGTATGGTAAAGATTTAAGAAGTATGGTTTTTAAAAAAGTTATGAATTTTTCACTATATGAAATTGATAAGTTTGGAACTTCAACCTTAATAACCAGAAATACAAATGATATTACTCAAATTCAAACAGTAGTTTTTATGCTTTTAAGAATGGTAGCTTTAGCACCAGTTATGGCAATTGGTGGTACAGTGATGGCTATATCAAAAAGTCCAAAACTTACAATGGTTTTACTTGTTTCTATTCCAGTAATGTCAATTGCAGTCTATTTTATTGCAAAATATACAATGCCATTATTTAGATCAATGCAAAAAAAGATTGATAAATTAAATAGAATATTAAGGGAAAATTTAACAGGTGTGAGGGTAATCAGAGCGTTTACTAAAACAAATTATGAAAAACAAAGATTTGAGAAAGCTAATGAAGATCTAACTCAAACAGCTTTAAGAGTTAATCGTATATTTGCTTTAGTTTTTCCATTGATTATGTTAATAATGAATTTTACTATAATCTTTTTATTTTGGATAGGTGCAGTACAGGTTGATAAAGGTGGTCTTCAGGTTGGAGATATAATGGCCGTGATGCAGTATGTAATGCAAATAATGTTTTCATTTATAATGATTTCAATGATTTTCATTTTTATTCCAAGAGCATCTGCCTCAGCAGAAAGAGTGTATAAAGTAATTAGTTCAGAATCAAAAATAAAAGATCCTGAAAAACCAATTTTACCAAAGGGCAAGGGAGAAATAGAATTTAAAGATGTGACATTTTATTTCGACGAAGCAAAAGAACCTGCATTGGAAGATATTACTTTTAAAGCACATCCAGGTGAGTTTATAGGTATTATTGGAAGTTCTGGATCTGGAAAAAGTACTTTAGTCAATTTATTATTAAGGTTTTATGATATAACCGAAGGGGAGATTTTAATTGATGGTATTAATATTAAGCAAATTCCTCAAAAAAAATTAAGAAAAAAAATTTCTTTAATTCCTTCAAGACCTGTCATTTTTTCTGGAACTATTGAAGAAAACGTTAGAATTGGTAAAGAAGATGCTACCGAGGAAGAAATAATTGAAGCATTAAAAATTGCACAGGCATGGGAATTTGTTTCTAAATTGCCAAAAGGTATAAAAACAGAAATTGCTCAGGGAGGGACAAACCTTTCTGGAGGTCAAAAACAAAGACTTGCAATAGCAAGAGGAATAATCGGTAAAAGAGATATTTATATTTTTGATGATTGTTTTTCGGCATTAGATTTCAAAACAGATTCAAGACTACGACTTGCATTGAGAGAAAAATTAAAAGATTCAACTGTTATTATTGTTTCATTAAGAGTTGCTACAATAATGAATTCTGACAAAATAATTGTTCTTGATAATGGAAAAATTGTGGGGATAGGAACTCACCATGAATTGATGAAAACATCCACTATATATAGAGAAATTGTTGCTTCTCAGCTTTCCGAGGAGGAGATAGCATGAGTGAAAACAAGAGACCGGTAAGTAGATCAAGAGGTGGGCATGGTGGCCCCATTAGAGTAGCTTTTGAAAAACCCAAGAATTTTAGAAAATCGTTTATAAGATTGATGAAGTATTTAAAACCTTATATAATTCCGTTAATTATTATTTTTGGCTTAGCAATAACTGGAACTGTATTAAGTATTATGGCGCCAAAGATATTAGGGAAAGCAACAACTAAAATTTTCCAAGGATTTCTTGCTAAAAAAATATTTCCAAAAGCAAAATTAGATCTTGATGGTATATTACATATTTTAATAAAAGTCGGAATTTTGTACGCCCTGTATGCTTTGTTTATGTATATTCAACAATATATGATGGCCGGTATATCTCAAAAAATTGTAAAAACATTAAGAACACAGGTCATGGATAAATTAACCAAACTTCCATTGAAATTTTATGATTCAAGAACCCATGGAGAGATTCTTAGTAGGGTTACTAATGATATTGATTTGATTAGTAATACTCTAAATCAAAGTTTAACTCAGTTTGTTACTTCAATAGTTACAATCGTTGGGGTTACTATAATGATGCTAACAATAAGTCCTTTATTGACATTAGCAACTCTTGTAATTTTGCCTCTCAGTATAATCATTATAAGTTTTATAGTAAAGAGATCTCAAAAGTATTTTAAAATGCAGCAAAAATCAATTGGGGATGTTAATGGACATGTTGAAGAAATGTTTGGAGGATTTGTTGTTGTTAAGGCGTACAACAGAGAAGAAAAAAGTATTAATGCTTTTGAGAAATACAATGAAGAATTGTATAATGCTGCTTGGAAAGCGCAATTTATTTCAGGGGTTACAATGCCTTTAATGAGATTTGTTAGTAATCTTGGATATGTGATAGTTGCTGTAGCTGGTGGTGTAATGGTTACAAAGCGTACAATTGAATTGGGAGATGTTCAAGCTTTTATCCAATATTCCAATCAATTTTCTCAACCTATTACTCAAGTTGCAAATATTATGAATATGATTCAGTCTACTATAGCGGCTGCAGAAAGAGTTTTTGAAATATTAGATGAAGAAGAAGAAATTCCCGATCCAGTTGATGCAATTGAAGTTAATAATGTTAAAGGTGATGTTAGTTTTGAACATGTGTACTTTAGTTATTTGCCAGAAAAGAAATTGATTGAGGACTTAAATATTGATGTAAAAAGTGGTCAAACTGTTGCAATAGTAGGCCCAACTGGTGCTGGGAAAACTACACTTGTGAACCTTTTGATGAGATTTTATGAGATACAAGGAGGAAGAATTACAGTTGATGGAATTGATATTAGAAAGATTAAGAGAGATAGTCTTAGAAAAACATTCGGAATGGTACTCCAAGATACTTGGCTTTTCAATGGAACAATTAAGGAAAACATAGCATATGGAAAAGAAAATGCCACAGATGAAGAAGTTATAGAGGCTGCAAAAAAAGCTCATGCACACCACTTTATCATGTCTTTACCAGGTGGATATGATGCGGTTATTAATGAGGAAGCATCAAATATTTCCCAAGGTGAAAAGCAGCTTATTACAATAGCTAGAGCATTTATTGCTGATCCTGATATTTTAATCCTTGATGAAGCTACAAGTAATGTTGACACTTTAACTGAAAAACTCATCCAAAAAGCAATGCGAAAACTTATGCATAGTAGAACAAATTTTGTAATTGCTCATAGGTTGTCTACTATTGTAGATGCCGATTTAATACTTGTTATGAATGAAGGTGAAATAATCGAAAAAGGTACTCATAAGGAATTAATGGCTAAAAATGGTTTTTATGCTGAGCTATATAAGAGTCAATTTCTTGGAGCATATGTTTAAAGGCAGCTTTAAAGCTGCCTTTTTTATTGAAATGTGGTAAAATATGAAATGGAGGGAGGAATGAATTTGGAAAGAGTTGTACTTATTAGATATGCTGAAATAGGTTTAAAAGGTAGAAATAGAGGTTATTTTGAAAGAAAATTAATGGAAAACATAAGAAAAATTGTAAAACCACCTGAAGTAAATAAAAGGTATGGTAGAGTTGTTATAAGATTAAGAAATCAGGATTTTCATAACGTAGAAGAACGATTAAAATATGTTTTTGGAATACAAAATTATAGTTATGCATTTGCTGTTTCGCATGACATAAATGAAATTAAAAAGGCAGTCTTTGAATTAGTAAAGTTGAGTTTAAAGCATCAAAAAACATTTAAGGTAGAAACGAAAAGATCTTTTAAACAATTCCCAATGAAATCATTGGATTTTAGTGCATATATTGGTAGTTATATATTAGAAAATTTTCCTGATTTGAAGGTAGATGTTCATAATCCTGATTTAATTGTAGGAATAGAGATTAAAGAAAAAGAAGTCTTTGTTTTTGCTGGGAAAGAGCAATTGTATGGAGGTTTACCAGTTGGAGTTTCTGGAAAAGCACTTCTTTTACTAAGTGGTGGAATTGATAGTCCAGTTGCAGGTTGGTATATGTTAAAAAGAGGTTTAAGTATTGAAACTATAAGTTTTTTGAGCCCACCTTTTACAACAGAGAAATCTGTTAGAAAAATACTTGATTTAGCGGAAAAATTATCAAAATATTTGCCAGATACAATGAGAGCATGGATTGTTCCTTTTACTGATGTCCAGCATTATATTAAGCAAAATGTACCAGATAGATATTCTTTGATTATTCAGAGAAGAAGTATGATGAGGATTGCAAATCGATTAGCAAAGAAGATCAAAGCAAAAGCACTAATAACCGGTGAAAATATAGGTCAAGTTGCAAGTCAAACCTTGACAAATTTACATAGTATTGAAGAAGCATCATATCTACCT
>Ga0190360_1001148_pt1 | contig 13925 bp, 13 predicted proteins | sample 48721834_MG_FD_161271 | JGI IMG/M metagenome (GOLD analysis project Ga0190360, IMG submission 161271) | Hydrothermal vent microbial mat bacterial communities from Southern Trench, Guaymas Basin, Mexico - 4872-18-3-4_MG | ecosystem: Environmental > Aquatic > Marine > Hydrothermal vents >... | reverse complement strand
CAGGAGGTGGCCTGAGAGGCATGCTGTGAGGCTTTATCAGAGGATCAAGCAGAGGAAGGGGCACGGGAAGGCTGTGGGAGCTGTTGGCAGACACCTTGCCGAGGCAGCCTATTGGATCTTGAGGAAGAGAGAACCTTACAGGGATCCAGGGCTTAGGGCCCTTGGGGCAAGGGGGGCGTAAACGCGCAGTTTCAACTGGGCTCCTGAGCCCGTCCGTGTGATTGCGGTGCGTCCCCCTCATGGCTTCATGTCCCAGAGAGGGCGGGTTATGAAGGAAGGGGATGAGATGACTTGACAGGGCACACGCTTTCAGAGATGTCTTTACCCCTTACCGAACCGATTCAAAGGCAAAAATTGGGACAGTTTGACAAGTAATCTGTGCTAAGTTATTAACTACCATCGTAGAAGCAAAGGAAGCTTCCGCAGTTGATGTGTAAGATGGCAAGGATCTTGCTTTGAAGTGGGTGTGGAGATCTGTACGATGAAGGTCCTCCTTGTGGAAGACGATCTGATGTTGGGTCAATCCCTGAAGGAGTACTTGGAGCTCAACGGCCTTCAAGTCAGGTGGTTGAACGATGATCGTGAAGTAGAACCTGTCCTCCTCTGTGAGGCCTTCGATGTGATCGTGCTGGACCTCATCCTCCCTTACAGCCGTGGGGAGGACATCCTTCGTAAGTTGAGGTCCGAGGGTGTGGATACCCCTGTGCTGGTCTTGACGGCGAAGAAGACCCTCGAGGACAAGGAGGTCTGTTTCGACTACGGGGCCGATGACTTCCTCTCCAAACCCTTTTCCCCGAAGGAGTTGCTATGGCGGATCAGGGCCTTGGGACGTCGCGGGAGGAGGCGCTTGGTGGAATTGGGGGATTTGAGGATAGACTTGGATGGAGAGGTGGTATATCGAGGAGAGGAGGAGGTTAAGCTGTCCAACAGGGCTTGGCAGCTCCTGTACTTGCTGCTTCAGCACCGGGGGGAGGTGGTGAGCAAGGAGAGGATCCTCAACTACGTTTGGGGAGAGAACCCCGTGGGCGATGAGATCATCCGGGTCTACATCAAGGAGTTGCGAAAGCTCCTCCCCCCTGACGCTATCGAGACCTACAAGGGCAGGGGCTACCGATTAAAGTAAGGTTCGAACATAGGATCCTCCTCGGTTTTTTCCTCGCGCTCCTCGTGGGGATCTCCATGCTCAACTTCGTGGCGGTGAGGTTCCACAAGATGGAGCTGCTCGATGCCTTCTACCGGGATGCCGAGCGGCACTTGGCCCTCATGAGGGCCAAGGAGGATTATCGCCCCCCTGCGTACATCAAGGTGTCAGAGGTCCCCCTGGGTGGGGAGGATCTCGTGCTCTTTAAGCCTTCCTTCGAAGGGAGGCTTGTATTCTTGGACCTCTCGGTCGTAAAGAGGAAGCTCAGGAACTTCGTATTGAGCCTCTTCCTCTGGGAGGCCTTCCTCATCCTCTCCCTTTCCTATCTGTTCTACAAGCTCCTCTGGTATCACCTGCGCGAACGGGAGAGGAACAGGGAGTTTTTGGAGTTGATGTTGCTTGTGCTCTCTCACAGGCTCGGCAACTTCCTGGCCGCCCAGCGGGTGAACCTGGAGATCCTGAAGGAGGGCAGGAGCCCCGCTGCCCTTGAGCGTCTGGAGAGGGCCCATGGCTACATCGAGGACCAATTCCGCCGGACCCTGGAGCTGATCCGGAGCTTTCCCACCAAGGGGGAGAGGGAGGAGGTGGAATTGAGCGGATTGGTCCAGCAGGTGCTCGGGTCCTTCGAGGGGGAGCTTGAGGGGAAAAGGGTGGAAATTGACCTTGAGGAGGTCAAGGTCAGGGCCCCGAGAAGCGATTTGGAGATGATACTCCACCTGCTCTTCGAGAACGCGGCTAGGTACTCCCGGAGCTACGTACGGACCTCCTTCAGAAGGGAAGGTCAGAAGGTCATCCTGGAGGTGGAAAACGACATCGCTCCCCAAGCCCCTCGCGGCAGCGGCCTGGGCCTCGAGCTCGCCAGGGGGCTGGGGGAGAGGGTCGGGGCTGAAGTGGAGGTCTTTGCGGAGGAAGGGAGGTTTCGCCAGCTGGTATGCCTGTGAAGGGGTTCCCTGTGGGCTCTTTCGGCGCGGTGCCCCATTTTGGCAAAAAGGCCTTTTTCTGCTAAATTTAAAGCGTCATGCCTGTAAGCGTCGGGTTCATAAAGAGGCTTGAGAGCGTCTCTCCTGAGCTGAGGCAGGTGCTCCTTGAGCTTTTGGAGGAGGTGGAGCGGCAGAGGGAGGAGTCGGTCACCAAGCGGGAGTTCAACGAGCTGAAGGAGATAGTCAGGGAGCTGGCCCAGAGGGTCAACGAGCTTGCAGAGGCCCAGAGGAGGACCGAGCAGAGGGTTGAAGAGCTTGCAGAGGCCCAGAGGAGGACCGAGGAGGAGATCCGCAAGCTCGCCCAGGGGCAGCGCAGGCTCAGGCAGGAGGTGGGGGGACTGGCAAGGAGCGTGGCCTACGCCTTGGAGAACGAGGCCTTCAGGCGCCTGCCCGAGTTTCTGAGGACGAAGGGTATAGAGGTGTTGGAGAGGATGGTCCGGAGGGAGGTGGCCGGGGAGGAGATAAACCTCTTTGGCAGGGCGAGGCGGGATGGGGAGGAGCTGCTTCTGGTGCGGGAGGCGGTGCTGAGGCTTGACGATCCTTCCAAGCTCCGTCGGCTCAAGGAGAAGCCTGCCTTGGTGGAGACGGAGCTTGGGGAGAAGGTCCTGCCTGTGCTTGTGACCCACTTTGCGGCGAGGAGGTTGCTTGAGAGGGCCGAGAGGGCAGGGGTTATGGTGGTTCAGAGCTTTGAGTGGTGAGGGGGGATAGGTCATAAAGCAGTGGGATTCACCGTGAACCCTTCCTTTTGTGCCACCTCTGCAAGCCTTTTGTCGAAGGTGAGGAAGTGTACCTTCACCGGGTCTTCTTGGGTGGCGACAAGGGCAGCTGCGAGCTGACATGCATCCGCCGCCCTCAAGGGGTGGACTTCGAGCAACCTCAGGGCTCTCGATCTAACCTTGTTTATCGCCCTCACCTCGTAGGCGTGTTTAAGTAGTTCTTCCAGGCGCAGCTTAGCTCGTCTGAAGCTTTCTTGAGCCAGGGCTTCCTCCCTCAATCTCCTGCACAGTGCACTGACTACCTCCACCTTGCTAAGACACCATACGAGCATCTCTTGGTCTTGAGACAGGACCCTAAAGCAATATCGGCTCTCTTTTTCTTTCACGATTAGGGGAACTATGGCTGAGGAGTCCCAGAAGATCACCTTCCCGCCTCCCTTTCCTGAAGCAGGGCATCGAGGACTGATCTGCCCCTCTTTCTCATCGTGGGGAGATCATGGGGGGATAGGAGCTCAGGCGGCACGGTGCCTTTCTTCTCTGGGGGGTGGATGATCCCCAACTTCTCCATTTCCTTAACCCATGCACTTTTTTCGGTTCCTCCTTGAGGGCGGGATATGTGCGTGACCCTGGCAACAGGAGTATCCCTATCAAGAATTTCCAATTCTTCTCCCCCTTTTACCAGCCTTAGATAGTGACTCAAGCGATTTTTCATCTCCGAAATGCTGACGCGGATCATTTTGTTCCCTTATTGGCTATGTTTTAATGGCCATTTTAGCCAAAGAATTTCCCTTGTCAACAGCTTTCTTCATACCATCAGGTATCAACAGAAGCGAAGGGCTTCAAGGGGTTCTCCCTCAGGGCCGGTGTGAGGGGACCGGCAGCCGAATGCGGATACAAGATCGCTATGCCTCGATGGCCCAGAAATTGCTTCCTGTTCCATATAGGAGGTAAAGAATTTCTTCACGATTTTTTCACAATTGAGGGATATTTTGATTACAAATCCCTTGGGAGGGTGACGTTGAAGGTCAAAATCCAAGGTTTGGTCCCTATCTTTGTGGGGGGGCTTTTGTTGTTTGCGGTGGCTGCAGGGGCGCAGGAGCTTTGCAAGGTCGCAAGTTACGCGGGTGGGGTGCCGGTTGAGCCCGATAGCCTCTACCTCAAGGGGGTTGTGAAGGCCGTGCGCTTCGTCAGACCCGGACCTGAACTCAGGTGGTGTAAGGCGAAAAGCGTTGTCCTCCTCACGGTGGAGGTGATGGACGAGGCCTGTGGGGGCGAGAGGACCTTCTTCTTATCCTCGGAGATAGAGGAGATTCCCAGGGTCGGGCAGGGTCTCACCTTCGGCATCAACAAGAACGAATGCCGAGAGGGAGAGATCCCTGTTGTCATCTCCATCATAGGTAAAGGGGAGGGGAGACGGTGAAGGTGATAACGGTTCTGGCAGGGTTAATGGTGGCCTTTTCCCTCTCCCTCGGCCTTCCCACATCCGTGTACGCTGGGATGGAGGACTACTGCGCGGTTCCTCCCTTTGTGGGTGGGGCCATAGAGCCCAACGTCCTGGTGGTCCTTGACCGGAGCGGCTCGATGAGATGGGCCGCCTACAACCCTCGGGCTGATAGAAGGGGCATCTGTGGTTATGCCACTGATTGCGGGTGGACCTATACAGGGGAGGAGGAGGGGTACTTCGACCCCGATAAGATCTACAGATACGACTCATCGTCGAGGACGTGGATCGAGGTGGGGGAGTGGCCTACCACGTCCCCCAATATGCCCCCGAACCCCCCTTACTCTGATGGTTACAAGACGGCCACAAGCGATCCTACCGACAGATGCCCAAAGACCAGGAGGGGCATCGGCCATTATATGGACGATGGATATACCTACAAGGGTAGCTGTCTCAACTTTCACCTCATGACCAGGATCGACGTCGCCAGATGGGCCCTTACAGGCGGAAGGCCCACCGGCTGTAATAGTAGGACAGACCCTGATTGTGACCCTGACATTCGCTGTGCCGGGCAGGATCATTGTGATCTCGACCTGTATTTTTATTACGACTATTACAGCTATGGCGTCGACTATGGCTATGTCAAGGTACCGAGGGAGAGGATAAATGGATTGGCACAACAAATGGCCGCGTTAGATGTAAAGCCACGTGCTGGACTACTATTTTTCAGCCGTTATTGGTATGATGGAGAATGGAGATATGTTTATCACCACAAAGTTTTTGTTGGAGATTATCCAGATGGTGGCAATGCAGATCCTGATTACCCTTACACCTATTTTAAAAGATATATAAATTATATCGGCGCAACGGGAGGAACTCCAAGTGGTCCCGCCATGTGGGAGGCCTATGATTATTTTGCCCAAAGTGACGACCACAACTATGGTGGTTTTGACGGGGATGATATAGCTCCCGGTACTTATAAGGATCCCCTTTATAGGTGCGATCACGAAGGAAATAACTGCCAGTTATTCTGGTGCGCCAAGAACTTCGTGATCCTCCTCTCAGATGGCCAATTCAACACGCCAGATTGCGACATCAATGAAGGATTTGAGGATAATTCTGCCGATCCCGTAGTCCCCGCTTACAAGATGCACACTCAGACCCTGCGTACCTTGACTGATCCTTCGGGTCGCAGTCATGAGGTGAAGGTGGACAAGGTCTATACCATCGGTGTCTTCCTCGGGGGTACAGGAGAGCATTCCCTCAAGAATGTAGCGATGTACGGCTCTTTCGACCCCGATGTGGCCGGCGGGAACTGGCCCGGAGGAACGAGCGGGTATCCCATGGACTCCTGTGGCCCCATAGACGACTGCTGCAGTGAGGGTGGTTGCGGTGCAGGCAGCCCGTGTACCCCCCTCCCTTCCACACATTCCGATTGGGACAGCGATGGGGATGGTGAACCCGACGCCTTCTTCTCCGCCCAAAACGCCTCCCAGCTCAGGGATGCCCTGGAGACGGTCCTGATGGAGATCACCCGCCAAGTGGCCGCTGGATCGGCGGTATCGGTCCTCTCCCAGGAGGTGGAGCACGGTGCCAATCTCCTCCAAGCGGCCTTCTATCCGCAGAAGGTCTTCCTGACCAGGGATAGCGTCAATTGGGTTGGCTTTCTTTACAACTGGTGGATCTATAGAGGATTTGAGGCTGAGAAGATCAACATCAGGGAGGATACGGCCCATGACAGCACCTTGAAGCTTCAACAGGATTACGTGATAGTCTTTGTATTTGACGGCAATCAGTTGAAGATCCAAGCTTATAAGGATACCGATGGAGACGGCGCTCCGGACAGTCTCGAGACTACCTATAACAGTCTCGATGAAGCTCACCCCGTGTGGGAAGCTGGGGAGATGCTGAAGATGAGGGACCCTGATGAAAGGCTTATCTACACAAACATTGGTGGACTGACGGCCTTTACATTGAGTAATTGGGACTCAATAAACGACTTCTTGGGGAGCGAATATGTGGATGGTGTCTACGATCAAGCAGATACCGAAGAATTGATCCGCTACATTCGCGGTGAGGGTGTAAGTGGCTTCAGGAGTCGCTCCGTTGGCACCAAGATCTGGAAGTTGGGTGACATCATCTATTCCACCCCTCAGATCGTAGACTATGGCGATTACTTAGTGGTTTACGTAGGGGCCAACGACGGGATGCTCCATGCCTTCAGGCTCGGCTACCTCAACACGGCTGTAGAGGGCGCAGTCGCCAGACTCCAGAACAGCAGTAGCGACGAGGACTGGGACGAGCTCGGCGAGGAGCTCTGGGCCTTTATCCCGAAGAACGTACTACCCTATCTTAGGTATTACGCCGACCCAGACTACCCCCATTTGTATTACATAGACCTCTCTCCCTTCGTGATCGAGGTAGACTATGACCCGGACCACCTGGGGACCGAGAAGGTGCTCATCGGGGGGATGAGATTGGGTGGAGCCGCAGGTTGCAGCGGAACCGACTGCCTGAACCCCCCTTCTGATACCTGTCCCGACCCCTCAGATCTTGACAACTGTACCGGGCTTTCTGGGTATTTCGCCCTGGACATAAGTGAACCCCCAACATCCCCGGGCTACCCGAAACTCCTGTGGGAGTTCACCCATCCTGACCTCGGGTTCTCCTACTCTGGGCCTGCCGTGGTCAGAAAGGGAGGTGACTATTATGTGGTCTTCCTCTCTGGTCCCACAAAATATTCTGGCCTCTCCGGTCAAAGTCTCAAAGTGTTTGTGCTCGACTTATCCGATGGTTCTCTTGTGCGCACCATCGATGAGGTCATGGTGAACGGCTCGCTCACCGTATTGGACAGGGCCTTTGGTGGGAGGCTCTTCACCCTTGCAAGTGGAGGGTCCCTCTACTTCGGATATACCCAGGAGGGCAGTTGGCATGGGGGGGTGCTGAAGCTCGATACCTCCGACGATAACCCGAACAATTGGACCGTTTCAATGGTGGTGAGTGATATAGGTCCTGTGACCGTATCCATCAAAAGGGAGACCTTTGGCAGTGATGAGTGGATCTTCTTCGGTGGTGGGAGGTACTTCAGCAAGGACGATGACGCATCCGATGTGCGGTACCTCTACGGGGTCAAGCCAGACATGTGCACCCAAAGCCATGATGGGCGCACCCATTGCGTCAGGGCTGACCTCGGTGACATGACGTCGTTGGGTGGAGGGACTTCCCCTTCGGCATACGGGTGGTTTATCGAACTTGATCCCCAAAGCGGGACTTGGGGTGCGGAGCGGTTGATCACCAATCCCACAGTGTATAAACTGGACGTCAATTCGGGTGAGGTTTACTTTGTCACTATGCAACCCAACACCCACCCCTGTGAGTTCGGAGGGCAGTCCTACATATGGAGGATTGATGCTACAACTGGAGGGGCACCTGACTCCGAGATGCCCGGGACGCTCTTGGTTCAGCTTTCCACAGGGCAGATCCTTGAGGCGAAAGCATCGAGCATCTTCTCCCAGAAGGGTGGAAGGAGGTCTGGGCCATACACCGGGGTCCCTGGGGAGCAATCTGCGCCCCTTTTGAGCCCCGCCCTTGCCAGCTGGACCGGTACCATCATCCAGTGGATTGAGAGATGAGGTCTTCACGAGGCGTTACTCTCCTTGAGATCATGGTGGTCATCGCCATCGCGGCTGTCCTGGCCCTCCTGGCCATACCGGGCCTTGGGCAGTGGAAGCGAAGGTATGACGTGGAGACGACGATAAGGGAGGTATACAACGCCTTGAACGAGGCACGGATGAGGGCCTTCAGCGAAAAGAGGGTCTGCGGCTTGTGGTGGAGCGGGGGCGCTGTAAATCAGATCGAACTGAGGTGTGACACTAACGACGACGGTTCAATAACTGACGCCGGGGGATTTGATACGGTGTGGACGAAGAGTTTGAAGATCGCCCTGAGCACAAATTTCGGCAATGTCTGTACCTTCAGCGGGAAGGGCTTTGCCAACAGGAAGGACTTTGACGACACGTTGGGGAACTTCCGTTACGGAGGCACGGATGTGGACGCTGAGTATGATTGCGTCGTGGTCAGCAGGACCCGCATAAAGATGGGGGAGTGGGATGGAGCTACATGTAATCCGAAATAGCCAAAGGGGTTTTACCCTTGTGGAGGTCTTGGTGGCCTTGGTGATCATGGCCATCATCCTCTTGGGGAACATGGCTGCCTTGAGCCTTTCCTACAGGCGGAACCTCCAAAATATACTCCGGGACGAGGCGGTGAAGGTGGCTCAGGAGGAGATGGAGAGGTACAGGGACAGCGGCACATGTGATGCTTCTGTTAGTCGGCAGATACGCAATTATCAGTGCACCTTCAACGTAAACTGTGCGACTGACTCTCTCCTCCCAGGAAGGATAACCGAGCTTAGGGTCACGGTCTCATGGCAGGATCCTGAGGGGCAAAACCACTCCTTCAGGATGGTGAGTTATGTCCAGTAGACGTGGATTGACCCTCATAGAGCTGATGGTCGCCCTCTTCATCTTGAGCCTCGTGATAGGGGCTACCTTTGCCGTCTACATATCGAACCTCAAGATCTACAAGAGCGAAGCCAAGACCGCTGAGACCCAGATGAGCAAGGTCCTCGCCCTGGAGCTGCTCAGGAGGGACATTGTCCACGCAGGGGCGGGTTTGCCGTGGGATCTCGACGTAGATGACGATGGGACCAACGACCTGGACTATGGGGAGGCGGTTGAGGCCGATGCAGATGACTACAACGATACCACCGATCCCGACCCCGATGGCAACGTCGATGAGCCTCCGAGGCCCTTTGTCTTGGGCGACGATGTCTCCCTTCTCGGTGGGGACCGAGCGGATTACCTCGTCATAAAGGGGGCCCTAGCGGCCGATAACGGGACGACGAGGAAATGGGGCATATTGAGCCATACCGGTGGAGGTTGGCAGTTGCAGAACATGGGCGAAGGGGAGGACCTCGGAGAGGACGACTGGGCCATCATAATCTCGACCGTGGGAAGAGAGCTCCACATGTCCGGGGGCAATTGGTACTGGAAGGGCAACGCGATTACGGGGGTGGGAGGGCTTGATTCCAGTGTCGTCTATCTCGTTCAGGGGATAAGGCATGAGGGAGATTCAGGTGATAAACCAAGGATGCCCTTCAATCGGGTGGATTACTACCTCCGTCGCCCCAATGCCCTCCCGGATAGATGTAACCCGAATACCTACATCCTCTACAGGGCGACCATCATCCACGAGACACATACAGGTACCAACAAAGGCGAAAGGGCCGAGGAGCCCATCCTCGACTGTGTAAAGGACTTTCAAGTGGCCTTCGGGATAGATACCGATGGTGACGGAGATATTGACTCGTGGAGCTCTGCCCCTCCAAATACTCCCGAGGATGTGCGAGAACAGATCAAAGAGGTCCGTGTCTTAATCCTCTATCAAGAGGGCCAGAGACTCGAACACGAGGCTTCGACAACTTCAATAACCCTTGGAGACAGTCAGACCGGCATACTCAGCACCTTCGCTCCCACAGGGGAGGATCGTCATTATCGCTGGAAGGTCTTAAAATTAGCGGTGAGGCCGTTGAACCTTGGGACTTAACGCGATGCATATCCTCAAGTCAAGAAAAGGTGTGGCTTTGGTGATCGCCCTTATCTTGGGCTTGGTGAGCGTGGCCTTTCTGGCGGGTATCTTCATGATGGTATCCACTGGGGCCAGGATGTCGGGGTTGGAGAGGACTTATACCAGTGCGATAGAGGCGGCCAGAGGAGGGGCGGATATAGTCTGCAGGCTCTTGAGACGAGGGGGGGTGACGATCCAAGATCTGGACGATGCTACATGGGTTACGGTAAGGGATCAGTCATGTCTAAACGATAAATTGCAGAACGTCACGACAAATTGGTCTAATTGTGGAGAGCATGCAGATGATCATGATGACTTTAGCGATATAAGGGATTACTATGATCTGCGGACTACCGCGGGCTCATATACAGTAAATGTGAAGATCGTGGACACGAAGAGCTATGTGAACGTCCACGGAGATACCTGCTATATTTACACCGTCCACGTCCTCTCTATCTCCAACGATGAGCCCAATGACAAGGCCTGGATAACCTTCCTCTACAGGGTGGAGCCGTAAAGATTTTCCGATCAGCGGAGAGCCTCAAAGCTTGGAGAACGGGGCCTTGGAGAAAATCTACCTCCGTGGTCCAGGGCTTTGAAGGGCGGGCCTTCTAAGAGACCCTCAACAGCAGCGCCTTGAAGTAATCCCCTTCCGGATGGGAGGCGAGGACCGGGTGATCCAAAGGGGCGCGGCTCAGGTGCAGGAGCTGCAAGGTCTTGCCCGCTGACCTTGAGGCCTCGAGGACAGCGGCCTTGAAGGCCTCAAGGTCCACCCGCTGAGAGCAACAACAGCTGAGCAACAGTCCTCCGTTGCGCAGCCTCTTGAGGGCCCTGAGGTTGATCTCCGCATAGCCCCTTATGGCCTGGGGGACCTCTTCGCGGGATCGGGCAAAGGGAGGGGGGTCGAGGATGATCAGGTCATACCTTCCTCGGTCCTCCCTGAGGAAGTCGAAGAGGTCGGCCCGTATGAAGCTATGCCTCTCGAGGGGGAGTCCGTTGAGCTTGACGTTCTCCTGGGCCAGCTCCAAGACCCGGGCCGATCCATCCACCGACCTCACCTCTTTGGCCCCACCCGCTGAGGCAGCCACCGAAAAGCCCCCTGTATAGCAGAAGCAATCAAGCACCCTCCTGTCCCTGGCCAAGGAGCAGACCAAGGAGCGGTTCTCCCTCTGGTCGAGGTAAAAGCCGGTCTTCTGTCCTCCTCTGATGTCCACCAGAAACTTGAGCCCTCCCTCCTCTATCTCCACCAAGTCGGGGACTTGGCCTAAGAGCACTCCCTCTGAAGGGGGGAGGTCTTCCTTGCGCCTGGCTTCGGGATCGCTCTTGTCGTAGATGCCCCGGGGTTTGAGGAGCTCGCGGAGGAGGTCGATCACCGTTCCCCTCAGCCGCTCCATCCCCCAGGTGTGGATCTGCAGGGCCAGGTAGTCGCCGTAGCGGTCGACGATCAGTCCCGGCAGTAGATCCCCCTCGGAATTCACCAGCCTCATCGCTGTGGTCCGCCCCTCTAAGGGGTGCCTGAGGGCTATGGCCTCTTGGAGCCGCTTCCTCAGGAACCACCGCCCTATCTCCTCCCGCCGCCAGGTGAGGACCCTGGCGGCGATCTGGGACCGGGGGTTGTAATACCCCCGGGCGATAAACCTCCCCCGGTGGTCGAGCACCTCCACTATTCCTCCTGGTTCCCCCTCGCCCTCCACCTTCTGCACGGCGCCGAAGTAGACCCAGGGGTGTCCACGCCGCAAGGGGAGGTCACGACCTGGTTTCAGGATGCAGCGCGTCATTCCGTTCCGCTTCGGTCCTCGATCCGAAGCAGGGTCAAGAGGAGCGTCCCCCCGAGGGTCAAGAGTCCCACGAACTCCAGCCCCACGGCCAGGGACCTCCAGTCTCCGATGGCGCCTATGGCCGCCGGGATCGCCCCTCCCCCTATGAGGAACCCTACGGGGGTCGTCAGGGCGACGGCCACATTTCGTGCCCTGGGGGGACCCACGTGTGAAAGGGCCGAGAGGGCCGGGGCGAAGAAGGCGGCGGCCAGCATGGGCTGAAGGAACACCATGGGTATCAAACCCCAGGGCGGCGCAGCGCCAAGGGCGATGGTGCTGACCCCGGTGGCAAAGAAGATGGCCCCGATGGTCAGCGTCGGCCCCAGGCGGTCGGAGGCCCAGCCGGCCACGAAGGCTATGCCGATCCCTGAGGCCCTGGAGATGCCCACCAGGGCGTTGGCCACGGTCCTGTCCATGCCCCTCTCGGCGACGAGGAAGAGGGGAAGCATGTTGTAGACGCCGTAGCTTGCCCCAATGCCGATGCCGAAGGCGGCCATCATGATCCATAAGGAGGGCTCCCGGAGGAAGGTCCGCAGCGTCTCAGGACGGAGGGCCTCACCTCGGTCCCTGCTGCCCTGTCCAAAGGCCCTGAAGGCGATCCCCATGCCGATGCTCAGCACCCCGATGGCTGCCAGGGTCCCCCGCCACGAGAACCACCTCACCAAGGCCTCCGCCAGCAGGGGAGCCACGACGAAGGCCGTGTTGGGGGCGAGTTCGTGCACGGCCAGGGCCTTCCCCCTGTGCCGGGGGTCGGCCAAGTCGATGACCGTCGCTATGCCAGAAGGTAGATAAAGGCCCGTAACTATACCGAGGAGCAAGAGGCACAGACACATCGCCAAGAGGCCGCCGACGAAGGACAAGGCCAGAAGGACCAGGCCGGAGGCCACCGCCGAGAGGAAGATCGTGTCCCTGTGGTCCCTCCACCTCGAGACGAACCCGGAGCTAAGGAGGCCGATGCAGTAGCCCAAGGACAGGTAGAGGAAGAAAGAACCGGCCTCGGTATGACTTATCCCCAGATCCTGCTCGATGATGGGCATCAGGGGACCGAGGGCGATCCTGGACAGGAAGTTGAGCAGGAAGATCCCCACCAGAAACAGCAAAGGCCGCAGGCGAAAAGGCAAAGGCATCGCCGTCCTCCATCAGACCGCTAATAGCAGATAATACGAACCGCCGCTCCAATTCAAGGATAATCTTCGCCAAAGGCGATCCCGGTTCTGCATAGGTTCAGAAGCCTTTGGCACTCTGAGCAGGGGGTGTGAGGATGCAGGTTCACCACATCGGCTATGGGATCAGGGGGTTTTACAAGTTGGCCAAATTGGGGCACCTTTGGGCTATGATTCCCAAAGAAGCCCAGTATCGTCTGAAGGTCTTGAGGTTCTGGAAAAAGTATGGTCTTGAGGCCGCAAGGGAGGCCTTTGGGGTCTCGAGGCGCACCCTTTATCGGTGGCAAGAAAAACTTCGAGCTTCAAGAGGGGACCCTACAGCCCTCACACCCCAAAAGCCCATCCCCAGAAGGAGACGCCAATCCCATTGGCCAGAGGAAGTGATTGACCGTATCAGGTATTTGAGGGAGAGGTATCCCAATCTGGGCAAGGCCAGACTGCATGTACTGCTTAAGCCCTGGTGTGAGGGAAGGGGAATTAGGTGTCCCAGTGTATCAACGATTGGTCGGATCATAGCCCGGGCACCGGACAAGATGAGGCATGTGCCTGTGAGGCTTGATGCCCGTGGGAGGCCTAAGCCCTTTAGGCGCAGTCGGAAGTTCCGCAAGCCCAGGGGATTTAAGGCCGAGGTCCTGGAGTTTTGGGCGGTGGATCTGGTGGAGAGGGTGATGGATGGGATGAGGCGGTACATATTGATCATGGTGGACCCTGTGAGCCGTGTGGCCTTTGCGGTGGCTGTGCCGGGAAAGGGGTCGAGGTATACGGCGAAGGTGTTGAGGGCCCTGGCGGAGGGGAATCCTGGGATGAGGGTTTTGCTTTCTGACAACGGTTCGGAATTTGAGGGGGAGTTTGAGGAATTGCTGAAAGAGAGGGGGATCAGGCATTACTGGACGTATCCGAAATCCCCCAAGATGAACGCGCATAATGAGCGATTCAACAGGACGCTACAGGAGCAATTTGTGGATTATCATGAGGATCTGTTATTTACGGACCTTGAGGGATTCAACCGGAGGCTGGCCGAGTGGCTTATCGGGTACAA
>Ga0190360_1001146_pt1 | contig 13930 bp, 11 predicted proteins | sample 48721834_MG_FD_161271 | JGI IMG/M metagenome (GOLD analysis project Ga0190360, IMG submission 161271) | Hydrothermal vent microbial mat bacterial communities from Southern Trench, Guaymas Basin, Mexico - 4872-18-3-4_MG | ecosystem: Environmental > Aquatic > Marine > Hydrothermal vents >... | reverse complement strand
CGTAGTTCTCTGTTTTCTCTCCATAATATATCTCAGGGTGATCTACCTTGATATCGAAAGCAACAGAAGGAGGCAGGTCCTTAATGATCAGGTCCGGGAGCCCTTCACTTGTCACATCGTTGACCGTGCTGGAAGTCAAACCATAGCCATGGGTGTATATGAGATGTCTGTTAACCCAGGTTCTTGCCTGCGGGGGAAGTTGCCGTACATCAAGCTCCCTTGCTGACAACATGAGCTGTCTGTAGTCTCCATTTACCTGGTAGCGATCTACATCAACATCACGAAAGGTGTAGTAAAGCCGAATTGATTGAAGCTGGTTGTATGTACGAAGCAGTGGTCGCTTGTCCCAGATTCTGATATTTTGAATGGTCGGCTTTGCGTCTCTGACGTCCCCGGCAGTTAGTCTATCACCAACCCGAAAAGGAACTTCCTTTATCTTGTTGAGGTCATAAGCATTGCGGGTGTAAAGAATGTTGCGAGCAATGTAGGTTGATTCCTTAGCCAGCTCGTTGGGGCTTACCACAAACTTCTGGACCAGCAACGGCAAGATACTGGAAAACAGGAAAATACTTGCTATCCAAATAGCGCCCCCAGTCCAAATCAGCTTAGCTTTTGCCCGAAATGCTGATACAAAAAGAAACACGGCAAAAGCAACAGAAAGTATGGCCAGGATTTCGTAAGCATAAATTCTGATATGAACATCCGTGTAAGCAGCTCCGAATGCTGCTCCGGCAGTTGAATAGAGAAGATTGAACCTCTTTAGATAATAGCCCCATGCAATGAGCAGGATAATAATCCCGACAAGAAAAACAAAGTGCCTCTTGGCTCCGGAACTCATAGTCATTTTCGGAGCTGTTGGTTGTCTGTTGGCCTGATCCTGGACTAACTCGCTCATGTTGATCAGTTGAATGGCGCCATTTCTTAGGTACCAAAACCCAGTTACGATTCCTGTAATAACAACGAAAAGGATCAACCCACGCTCTATGAAAAGGTAGAGAGGTAAAGAGAAGACATAGAAACCTATATCCTTCCCAAAAACAGGATCCTTTACCCCGAAAGCCTGCTGATTCAAATAGCGGAGAACCATGTCCCACTGAGAGGCTCCCTTGGAAGCAATGAAAAAGCCAATAATCAGCACAACAGCCAGAATTAATAAGCCGGAGGATCTAAGCGAAATACCCCCCTTCGCCCCGTAAGCCAAACTGGGCCCCACATCTCTACTTAGACGCCGCGCAACATAAAGGCTCAGAATCACCATTACCATGAGCAAAAGCCAGGTTAGCAACCCAAGTCCAAACTCACTCACCAGCTTGGTCCAGAACACAGATGAATAATGAAGTTTTCCAAACCAGAGCCAATCCGGATAGATGGAAATACCCCACCAAAGCAGCGCAAGTACAAGCACCACAATACCAACCAGTATCCCTTTTTTCATAATTCTTCCTCTTTCAGCTGTATTCCCTGCAGCTTTTCAATGGATTCCCCTTCTGCTTTACCCCCCCCTCTGTCAAGGACAAGGGCCTTAGCAGCCAGTTGTTTTTCGCAAATACCACGAACCATATGGCGTTAGTCAATTTAGTGCAACATGTTTTTCCTTCCATTCAAAAAGTGAGGGACTTGAGAAGGACATCAGCTCCTTTTGCACTGGACCGCTCAGCCTTCTTTCAGCTTTTTCAATACTCTGATCTCCGTAATCCGTGTAGAAGGATATTGACCGTGAGTGTCTTTTTCGAGGTACTTAACCATATCCCACAGGGTGTTTAAGGCCATGGTAACACCGACCAGGGCCTCCATCTCCACCCCGGTGCGGGCTTTGGCCTTTACATGGCACACGGCATCTATGCAATCAGAGGAAACCTCAAAACCTACTTCTACCTTGTTGAGCGGTATCTGGTGGCAGTGTGGAATCAGAAGGTGAGTTTGTTTAGCAGCATTCATGCCAGCTATTTCTGCCGCCTGCAATGGGTTTCCTTTCTTTATCCTGCCGCCTTTAATCTCCTCTATGGTTTGTGAAGAAAGCAAGATTCGCCCTTCTGCCACTGCTTCCCTCCCAACAATTGGCTTTTCTGAAACATCCACCATTCCCATTTTGTGGACCCCTTTCTGAAGATAACTCAGCTCATGGGCCTTTTCCCACAGCCTCCGACCTATCCAGTTTTCCGATACGCTCCTAACGTATCAATTCTTTCTTGAAGGCAGCCTTTTCCTTGATTTGATCTACAGCGCTCACTAGGGCAGGGAAAACATTTTCCCGAAAATCCCCTGCCACTGCTACACCCAGGATCGGATCTCCAACGTCAAGCTTGCCTTCTTTAACTTCAACTATTACATCAATGATTCCAGGTAATGATTTGATTTTTTGCATAATATCATCCAGAATTTCTTTTTCATACCACACTTCAATGGCTTTTACAGGTTTGCCGTCGCGAGATGTACCTCTGACCACTCCCAAATGAGACGCTATCATTCCGATTTTGTTTGAATTAGGCCTCGCCATCAAACTCTTGACCATTTTGTCGATATTCATGCTACCGCCCTTCTTGCTCATTGGTGCTATCAAGATTAAAAAGCTTTCTGGCAATATCAAGGTAGGTATTCTTGCTGGGTCTGTCTGCCTTTTCTTTTAGAAACAGGATAGGATCATTGATAATCTTCTCTGCAATGGAGGCCGTAAGTTTTTCAATCACCCTCGTCTGCGAAAAGGTGAAATCTCCCTGCCCTGCCAAGCTCTTTTTTAACTCTGTTTTGCGAATTGCTTCCACCTTTTCTTTCAAAGACTTAATCGTTGGAACAACTTCAAGGGTCCTGAGCCACTTTTCGAATTTTATTACCTCTTCTTCCACAATCCGCTCTGCTTTCAATGCTTCCTGCTGGCGTTGAGTCATGTTAATCTGGATGACTCCCTTGAGATCATCAATATCATAAACATACACGTTTCCGAGATCATTCACACGGGGTTCAACATCCCTGGGAACAGCTATGTCAATTATGAAAAGCGGCCTATTTCTCCTTTTTCTAAGGGAACCTTTAACAAGAGGGTAAGAGATGACAAACTCCGGGGATCCGGTGGAAGATATGACGATATCTGCTTCCAGGAGCTGCGCTCCGATCTCGTCAAAATACACCGGAGAAGCATCAAAGTGTTGAGCCACTTCAACAGCCCTCCGAAAGGATCTGTTCGCAACCCTCAGGGACCCTATGCCCTGGTTTAGTAAGTGCCTGGCTGCAAGTTCGGCCATCTCGCCTGCTCCAATCAAAAGAACTGTTTTTCCGCTCAGGTCGTAAAAGATTTTCTTTGCCAGTTCCACGGCAGCGTAACTCACTGAAACAGCAGCGTCAGAAATACCTGTCTCAGAACGCACTCTCTTGGCCACGTGAAATGCTCTATGCATAAGCCTGTTAAGTATAACACCAGAGGTCTTCTCCCTCGTGGCCCGGGCGTATGCTTCCTTGATTTGCCCCAGTATTTGGGGCTCACCCACTACCATTGAATCAAGGCTGGATGCAACCCTGAAAATATGCCTCACTGCATCTATGTCCTCATTGACGAAAATATGTGAAGAAAATGCCTCGCCTGATATCCCACCCAACCGGGACATAAGGGAGATAACAGCAGTTTTTGCTTCCCTGGGATCCTCAGTGGTAAAAAGCGCCTCCACGCGGTTACACGTAGATAAGAACAAGCCCTCCTTTATGCAGGCGAGCTCTCTCATGCCAGCAAGGGCCACATCCGGGGTACCCGGCTCCTTAGCAAGGCATTCCCTTAACTCCACTGGAGCAGTTTCATGATTCATGCCTATGTTGACAATCCTTGTCATAAGCCCGTCTGAGTACCAAGATGCTTGAAGCTGTGATAGTCACTTAGCCACAGACTTGCGCCAACAAAGGTGAATATCAAGACCAAGAATGCCGCGATTGCCAGAATCGCAGCCCTGCGCCCCCTCCATCCTACTGCAAGTCTTTCATGCAGGAGTGCTGCGTAAAACAACCACGTCACGAGTGACCATACTTCCTTGGGGTCCCATCTCCAATAGCTCCCCAGTGCACACTGAGCATATATGGCCCCCGTGATCATTCCTACAGTCAAGAAAGGAAATCCATACATCAGGGAATAGCGATTCACTGAGTCAAGAGTTTCAAGTGAGGGAAGACGTGCGTAAAAGGTTCCAAACTTTTTTTTCTTAATCTGATATTCCTGGATCAAGTACATGATGGCTGCGACAAAAGTCATGGCAAAAATACCGTTTCCGACAAAAATAGTACCTACGTGGACTGCCAGCCAAGCACTTCTAAAAATAGGCTTTATGCTCGTTTCCACCGTAGGCAGCGTTGATGATATTATCATAAGGAAAGCTGCAAGCGGGGAAACAAACGATCCGAGAACCATTAGGCGAAACTTCAAATGGAGTACCAAATAAGCCCCTATAATTGCCCATGCGAAAAAAGAGAAAGCTGCTTTTAGTGTTAGAACAGGTGCTACGCCCAAAGCGTAGTAGCGTTGAATAAAAAAAAGCGTATGAAATACGAATCCAGCGGCCAGGATACGGTATGACCACTTATAGACTGTCTTATTCTGGGCTACTATGTAAACGATGAATCCCCCGGTTGCTACCAGAGTGAGGAAAAGAGCTGCACGAAAAAGCAAAGAAGCCATAACTTCAACCAATCTCTAAGTAGTTCAAAACATCTGCTTTTGATATTTGACGTCCCAGAATTCCAGTCAAAATAGCGGATATCCCCTTCCAGTCCCCTTTTTTGATCTTTTCTAGGATCTCTGAGTCAACCAGCCTTTGAAACATCCGTCTTCTTTTATCCTGTGGCATTTGCTGTTTCAAAATTTCCTTTCTCAAAGACCCCATCAACACTAGGAACGACTCGTACTCCTGGCCAAATTCTTTTTCAAGCCCCACTCTGATCTTTTTTGATAGGGCGGGGCTTTTCCCAGACGTGGATATCGCTATGAGCAGATCTCCTCTTCTGAAAATAGATGGAACAATAAAATCACACTCTTCAGGCTGATCCACTGCGTTAACAAGAACGCCTCTTTTTCTTGCCTCCTCAGCCACCTTCCGGTTCAGCAGCGCGTCAGTGGTGGCAGCCACCGCAAGAAAAGCACCGTCAAGATGGCTTGCCTTAAATTTTCTTCCAAGCACGGATACCGTCCCTTTTTCGACCAATTGCCGGAGGCTTGAAGTCAATTTCTGAGCGATAACGGAAACCTCTGCACCATATTCAAGCAGGTTTCTCACTTTTCGTTCCGCTACCGATCCTCCACCTACAACAACCACCTTTCTCTGCTCTATATCAAGGAAAATCGGGTAATAGTGCATTTGTGTCTCCATTCGCAAAACAAAGCGATCCCAAGGCACTCGCTTCAGCCCCATCTAGACATACTGATCAACCATTTCCGTGATGAATTTTTCGACCTGCTCCCTGCCCCCACGCGCTTCCAGATCCTTAATAAGGTCTTTTATTTTTTGATAAGTTACGGGATCAGCTTCGAGATCACTTATGGACCGATACACCCCTCCCCTTCTGCCCACCCGGTAGATGAGCCTTTCAGAATCGGGAAGCTCTTGGTATTTCTTTATAACAGCCAGCATTTTTTCCTTGCCTTCAGGAAGCTTTCCGCTCACTTCTTCAAGTAAATTCATAATATGATCGCTTGTGACCGTGCTGGTAATTCCATCCAGGGTTTCGATAAATAACCGTATTTCCTCTGCAAGCATATCGTCTGTCTGCATCTTGAACTCTCCGCTCTGAAGCTTCTCAAACAAGGGCACCCTATCGGGTACTCTAAGACTTCTGAGGCGTATAAAATGGGGATTTATCTTGTTCAATACTTTGGCCGAAGCAAGCGCATGTTCTTTCCACAAATCTTGCCCCCCCAGCCCCGGCATTACATACTCAGAGAGCTCTAGTCCTGCTTGAACAACTTTTTGCCCTGCCTCTATGTGCTGAGCCGCAGTGACCCCTTTTTTCATAAATTTCAAAATCGGATCATAGCCCGATTCCAGTCCAACATGCACTCTGTCAAGACCTGCGTCTTTTATCCTCTTAAGAGATTCTACAGACTTTCTTACAATTGTTCTTGATCGGGAATAAGTGGTTACCCTGGTTACCTCTGGGAGTTTCTCCCTCAGGAATTTCAAAATGCTGACCAGGTCATCGGTTTTCATTACCAGGTTATCAGCGTCCTGAAGAAAGCATGCGCCTGTCCCATAATACAGCCACCCGGCAACGCTCCTGTAAACACTGCTATAGTCGGGGCTGGAAAAGATATGGCTCACTACTTCGTTGTTTATTCTTCCACTGAATCCCAGCTTCCATGAAACAGCCTTTATGTCATCCACGATATCTCTGACAGTCTGAATGTCCTGTTTTATTTCTTCAACGCTCCTCAGTGAAAATTTCTGGTTCTTGTACACAGGGCAAAAAAGACATTGATTCCATGGGCAATTGCGGGTCACGCGCAATAGAAGGCTCTGTGCCTCATTGGGCGGTCTTATGGGTCCTTGCTCAAAATTGGTGCTCCTTCTCATACGGCTTAATCCTCGTTGATGATTTCAGTTTTTATACATTATCAAACAAGATATATCAAATGCCTAGAATTTCAAGACAAACGTGCTTGTTCTCAAACGCTGCAGGATGCGGAAAACTCCGGATCGGGGATAGGATTCTAAATAAGAGACACCTTTATTCCTCTATTATCTTTTTGCCATAAGCACTTGCTTCATGCTATAGAAGAGTTCGAAGAGTGTCTCAAAGGAGAGTCCCTGCATGATTGCCCGCGCAAGATCTTACCTAATGGAAAACCTTGATGAAGCCATCAGACTCGAAATAAAAACTGATCCTGAAGTAGTTAGGAAACAGGCTCTCTGGGCTGAGCTAAAGCCCGGTTATCATGTTCTAGATGCCGGTTGTGGGCCCGGCAAAATCAGTTCAGTTTTACATGATATTGTACAGCCTCGGGGGAGTGTTCTTGGATTAGATTATTCAGAAGATAGAATCGCTTATGCTCGAAAACAATATGGAAACAAGTCAGGACTTGATTTCCACGTTCACGACCTCAGAGATCCGCTAATGGGCATGGGCCCGTTTGATCTCATATGGGTGCGCTTTGTGCTTGAGTACAATCGGGGGGAAAGTGCCCAAATCGTCAGAAATCTGACCGATGTATTAAAACCTGGTGGAACGCTTTGCCTTATGGACCTCGATCACAACTGCCTAAACCACTATGAGCTTCCAGCAGAAGTGGAAAACATGCTCTTCACGCTCATGCGAAAGCTTGAACAAGAATACGACTTTGATCCGTACTCGGGCCGGAAACTCTATGCCTACCTCTATGATCTGGGATACAAGAATATCACTTTGAAGCTCGCAGCCCACCACCTGATTTACGGTGATGCGAGGGATGAAGACATTTTCAACTGGATTAAGAAAGTAGAAGTGGTCTCAAAGAAAACCAGTGAGTTATTCGAAAGCTACCCTGGCGGTTATGATAACTTCTTCTCCCAATTCAAGCAGTTCTTCCTCAACCCAAGGCGCTTTACTTACACGCCCTTGATCCTTTGTAAAGGAACCAAACCAGCTGCTTCGTGAACCTTATCCTTTCCTGGCCTGGAGAGGGGATTAAATCCGAAGGCCTCCAGCTCTCCCTTCTTTCCTCTCACATGCCGGGTCCCAAGGTTGCGTATCTGGCTGTATGTCGGGTGTGAACTTAACTGTTCCCAGACGGTCCTACTCATAATAATCGGAAAGTCATGAAAAAGCTTCGTAAATTCTTGGAGCCTGGCGGCAGTGTTTACCGTGTCACCTATAGCGGTGTATTCAACCTTTGCCTGTGAACCTATGTTACCTACTATGGCACGGCCCGTGTTTAGGCCGATCCCGATTTTCATTGGTTCACCATCCAACAGAAAGCTTCTTGACATGGCAAAAAGCTCACGGGCCGTGTCAAAGGCCAGCCTTGCGTGATCTGCCAAAGGTTCAGGGGCTCCGAAAATTGCAAATAGCCCATCTCCCGTATACTTGTTGATGTGCCCGTTTTTCTGGGTGATAATGGCTGAGCATCTTTCAAAAAATCCGTTCAAGAATGAGACCACATCTTTTGCTTCCATGCTCTCGGATCTTGTTGTAAATCCTCTGATATCGAGGAACAAGGCAGTAATTGAGAATTCCTCGCCTTTAAAAAGGTTCTCCTCTCCGAAGTCCAGGTATCTTTTGATAATCGGGGAGGGAACATATTTTTCGAAAAGCTCTCTTAATCTCTGCTCTCTCTCCTTGCTCTCGCGGAGCTTCTGGTAGGAGAGTGCATTTCTTATGCTGATGGCGATCTGCGTGGCTATCCCTGTCAAAAGGGAAATGTCGCTCTGGCTGAGCGGCCTCTTGGATTTGAGATTATCCACAAAAAGGACCCCAAGGGATTCGCGTTCATAAACAATCGGAACACAAATAAAGGAGTGCGTACCAAGCTTTTGCACAAACGCAAGACTCTTCCTAGAAAGATCCTTTTCAATGCGGCTCACATCATTGACCAGGAACGGTCTCTGCTGTCTGAAAGCCTGTACCGCAATACCTCTAGACTGCGGGTTGTCAAGATGAAATTCAGTGGCTTTGAGAAGTTGCTCGACTTCCGGCTGGTATCCGAACCCAAGTGTGTAGACCAGACGACTTTTTTCTTTATTGCATAACCAGATTCCACCCCTGTCAAAATCGAGCCTGTTCTCGATTGCCTGAACAACAGATTTCAAAAGTGTCCGGACGTCAAGGAGCATCGAAGTCGCCTGTCCTATCTCTTTAACTAGCTGGGCATCGTTGTAGCGCATATTGATTTGGTCAAGCAGATGCTTTACCGCATCACGCTGCGCTTCCACGTTCTTTTCCAGTTCTCTTTTCTCAAGATGTTCAAAATAAAAAGAAATACCCAGAGCAACCGAAATGAATAAAAGCGTCAATACAGTCCAGGAAATCGAGGAAATAAAAAAATGCAGAGCAAGGCAGGCGCCAAGAGCAGGCAGGATCAAGTAGTTTCGAAGCCTTCTCCATACAAAGGAGGGGCTCCTCTCAAGGGTAATAACATACCGACAACACGCACCTCCTCTGTGGATACATTCGGGGTGCTCAATTCTCGGGAATTTGCCGGTAAATAATTTTGAAAGGGCCTCAAGTTGGCCGATCAGATTCTCGCATTGGTAAGGCTTAACCGATACCCCCTCAACTGGAGCCGCTGTGATCGAAAACCTGTTTGAACCCAGTCTGCGGCTCTTAAAGCTGTATGCCCGGGTAGCGTATGGCGCGATTTTTTCGAACAACCAGTAGGCAGCCCCAGGGCTCATAAATCCCAGCGTGTAGCTTCTAAGAGCTCCCGATGCCTGTGATGATGCTGCATACCGACCAACCTTCCTTGAGATTCTGGAATCCCCTGTTTTCTGAACGAGCCTTTCATGAAAGCGGTCTGCCTGCCACTGGCTGAACCAATGCCCCTGATCTTCCAGCTCATAGGTTGTTATCCAGGCATATCTCAAGATTTCAGCGACGTCTACATCCGGGTGAAATCTCCTCACATATTCAACATAGTTCCTGATTAGCCTGCTATTGTATAGTGGCTCGTCAATGCGCTGATGTTGACCTGAGGCCTGCTTCATCTTTGACCCGCCCCACTGGACCGAAGGTAATTTGATAAAACTGACTCAAATTTTAGCGAAAAATAAGTTATTTTATACATAAGATAGATAACTTGTCAATAATTATAAGTTATTAAGGAACAATTCAGAATTAGAGACAGGAATTTCATTTCCGAATCCCGCAGCTATGGCGTCAGAAGTTTCACTCTGGAACAAAGCCTAGTGTGGATGAACCTAAACCCCAGGAGGATCTTGAAGGCGAAAAGGAAGATACCGCTGCTTGCAGTTTCTATTTGTAGCTGATTCTGAATCTTCTTTGCATGTACTCCAGGTATTCATTTCCATAATGAACATTTAAAATCCACAACTGGTATTTTTTCTCATATGGGATCTTCTCTGACTTAACATAGCTTAGAGGAAAAAATAAAATAGGAACCTTCTTAATGTTATAGTCACCGGTTAGCCGAGCTACTGCAATAGAGAGAATGTTCCAGGGAAGATCATTTGGTTTAACAACCAAGACCTTTATACCATTCAACAATTCTGAAAGATTGAAGCCCAAGCTCGACTGATTGACCATGAGTATGGCGCAAAGCTCCTCGCCATGCTTGAGCGCATATGTTCTCCGCCTCCTTAACAGGCCATGCCTTGAATAAATTTCTTCCAGCGGCTCCCCAGGGAAACTTTCTCCGCCAAGGTCCAGGGCCTCAAACATTAAGCCGCCCGAGTGGCAAGCGTAAACCTGACCGAGCTTCCAAAGATCACGTGTGGAGCACTCTCCTAAAGTCCAGCCCTCAGGAAGTTCGGATCCAAGGGAAAGGCCTGTATAAGGGAGATAAGCAAACAGATCAAGGGAGCAGCCTTGGGGCTTGCCGAGCTCCCGGGCAAATCCACCAAAAACTCTATCAGGGAACTTGTTCTCAGGGCGGAAATAACACATCACATAGTCCATGTTTGCAGACGGTAAACGATACATGTCGTTGAGGTAGTGCATTATTTGTTTTAGCACCATGAGACCGGTGCGCTTGTTATCCATTGCCTCTGCTGCATGGTGATGAATCATCCATGTGCGGCTGTATGCCCTGACCATGGAAATGTGCCCGTAAATTCGGCCGTTTCTTTGATAAGTAAAATGCCTCGCAATTTCTGGATTTTCCTGGTAGAGCTTCTTATAAGTTTCTTTGAATTTCTCCTTGTGAGACTGAATCAGCCTATACTTTTTCGGGTATATGAAGCCTGTTCTGAAAAAGAACTCCCAAAGTGCATCCACATCTACGTGACTTGAAATATGGGCATGTGGGTCAAGGGCATTGGTGAGGATATGTGTCATCCTACTGTATGAATCAATTTTCATATCCAGGATTGCCATTCCACACCGAAAAAAACCTCCGTCAGTCTTTGAGCAATAAATTACCTGAGCCGAGCAGTTCAATTCAATCGCTCCCCCGAAGCAGATAGTGACTTTCGGGATGATCATTCCGGGCAAAAGAACTCTTTGCTCGCTTTCTTCGCAGACTGAAAACCCTGACGTAGAAATGTCCTGTATTTCCCGCTCCACCCTCTCTCCCAAAAATGGGTGCTCAAAGACGACATATGGTGAGGGAACAAGTCGTTGCCGCACATTACGAACGTGTTTCTTCTTAAAACGTTTTATCTCCCATTCGACAGGAGCGAGCACTACTTCCCTTTCCGTGAGGCCCTCTTCCTGACGAACACAATGGCAGCGACCCGAATATAGTATCTGATCTTCCTGCCTCAAGCGTATATCCACGCTTTCGTCGCAATTAAACCAACGAAAAGAACAATGAGGGGCCGGACTGACCCTGACACGAAGACCAACAGGACTGTAATCAAGAAGCAAGCCTCTGGCTTGGAACCCGTTTTGGATCAGCTCAGCCTCAACATGCTTGCAGGCATATCGTTTTGCCTGTCTTTTGCCAATTGAGAAACTTGTTTCCGGAATCTGTACGGTGAACCTATTTCTGTCCATTTTTTTCAAATCTGCTGGAACCATTGTCAGGGAACATCCATCGTCAAAAAAAAGCCGTAGAAGCTGGAAATCCTCAAGCTCAAGGTCACCGATGTCACTGCTGACCCATTCACACACAAGCGTTGATCCTACACATGGATCAGGGTTAGCTCTGAGGACAAGACTTTCTTCCAAGGATTTGTGAGCCAGGAGCACAAGAATATACCTGTCTGTGAAATGGAAATGATTCACCATGTTTATGACAGCGGCCCTAGAGACGATACTGGCATCATCAATGTCGTCGATTATATCGGTGTGCCTGAAAAGCCACGGAGGAAACCAGCTCTCCTGGCCTGGAAAAATTTTTATCGGATTGTCCTCAGGTGAAAGGCCTTCCCCGGATCTTTTTGCTTCCATAATTTCCTCCAAACCCTATACCCTCTCGTCGAGTTGTACAAATCCACGCAGAAGAAAGCGAAAAATGGTGCGAACTACCCTCAGCTCGCTTCTTTCCCCGAACAGAGACCTTAGCAAAATACAGATCCCGAAGGTCTCTCCTGATTTTCTTGGTTTAGGATTGCTGGGTTGAAAATCCGTTTGCCAGGTAATGGAGGTTCGCTAAAGAGCTCGAGAGCCTGCTTGAACCTCATCTTTTTTTAATACAAGATTTGTGCCAAACCAAACGTGAGAAAACTCGGGGATTTCCTGCTTCTTAGTTAGTTTCAAAATCAGGCCTGGAGTGCTGAAAACCCCTGTCCAAAGCAATTTTCAAGAAGCTGTAAAAGAAAATTTGAACCCGTTTGCTATTCGAGACCTAGCAGGCGCAGCGCTTTGCGTTTGAAGGGTATCGTGCCCATGCACAAAAAAATGTGCATGTACGCACTTAGTAATGGGCAACACATAGTAATTCCTATAATTTTGCCTTTATGGACTAGAATCTCAATGGGCTAAGCGTGGGGGGCGTTCATCGGGCCCGGAACCAAATGGAAGGGGCCTGAATGGTATCAAAAACCAAGAACCTTCATAGCTTTCTTTGGGATCTGTGAAATAATCTTGCCATTGACCAGGAGACCCAGACCGACGACATGTCCCTTTAGGGAAAGAATAATATAGCCGTTTTCGAGTCCACTGGAGCCGGGGATGCTTTTACCTTGCAAAAGAGCCTCTAGACCCTCCTGTTCCAATTCTACTTTTCCTTTTGAGGCTTTTTTGCCAAACACCTGGATGAATCTTGTTGTGGGTTTTTTGAAGGAGCCAATTTGACGAAATGCCCTCATCCCTACCCTTAACACCTTTAGGCTTCGGGCCTGCTCGAGGCTCGCCGACTTTCTCATGAGCCACCAGCTTTTGTTCTTCCTGTAAATGATATAATCCTCGAACAGGGCTTCAGGTATTCCAAAGCGATCCTTAAGGTAGACAAGAAGCTCTCTTCTTTCACGATCGTCTGCCGATTCTGGCCATGTAGAACCCGACAGAGTTGATCCGGTGAGGATAGAACCTCGCTGTTCTTCGTAATCTTTTGTCATATTTTTTCTTCTTCCACTCCAATAGGCCCGGTTCATAGTCAGCCCCACAGCTTATTGGAAGAATATCGGCTTCTCTCCTCTTTAGCAGGTAATCCACCACTTCCTCATTTTCCTCCGGGTTATAGGTGCAGGTTGAATAGAGCATCTCTCCCTTGCTTTTCAACAAGTCAAAACCGCGAATTATGATCTTTTCCTGCGTTTCAATAAGCCTCTGATCAAGCTTCTTTTCCCGGTAATCCACTCCTTCCCTATCAAACCTTAGCGTGCCTTCCCCCGAGCAGGGAACATCAGCAAGTACATAGTCAAAACGCATTCGCATTGGAAATTCCTGTGCCTGGTAACCTGTAAGAATCGTATTCAGCACCCCCAGCCTATCCAAGGTGTAAGCAAGTGGTTTTTGACGACTTGGATAGAGCTCGTTAGCAACTACAAGGCCTGTGTTAGCCATCAGCTGGGCAGCGTGCGATGTTTTGCCCCCAGGCGATGCACACATATCGAGTACAAGTGAAGATTTCTTCACCGATAGAGCAATGGAGGCCAGGCACGAGGTCAGTGCCTGGGGGTGGATGTAGCCAAGAAAGTACTCTGGAAGATTTCCAGCGGAGCTAAGCCCTGGCGCAAGGAACAATGTCTCATCAATTTGGCTGGTCCTTTCAAGATAGATCCCCTTTTCTGCCAGAAGTGCAAGCACGGCTTCCGGCTCAATCTTTAGGCTGTTTGCTCGGATGTGAACAGGTAGGCGCTGCCTGAGACTTTCCTGGAAACTTGAGAAATCGGGGATAATGTCGCGGTAGGCTTCAAAAAAAGGT
>Ga0190360_1001145_pt1 | contig 13933 bp, 14 predicted proteins | sample 48721834_MG_FD_161271 | JGI IMG/M metagenome (GOLD analysis project Ga0190360, IMG submission 161271) | Hydrothermal vent microbial mat bacterial communities from Southern Trench, Guaymas Basin, Mexico - 4872-18-3-4_MG | ecosystem: Environmental > Aquatic > Marine > Hydrothermal vents >... | reverse complement strand
CACGGTGCCAAGGGAACTATGGCCTCTCGAAACGGATTTCAGCAAGGAGCCGTCGAGTATGCGAGGTCCAAGCACCTTGGGCTCCTAAGACTACTGCCCGATGGCAGCGAAATACGACTAACGGAAGCTGTACGCCACCTTACTGACGAAGCGGTCGAGTTTGGCTTAACTCATCCGAATCCTGACGACCTGAGTTCACTTAGTTTCGGATTGTCCACCCATGGCGTTGGAGTTGATAGGTTCAGAGATTTGGTGGAGGTGGAACTAACGAACGGGCACGGCTAATAGGCGCGTGAACCTGACTCGGTCTGTTCGCAGGTTGCGCGCAGGACGTTAGCCGCCTTTTGGAGTAACAGCAATGGTAGACCCCACCATGATGTGACCCTACCCTTTCCTTGACCATCGCTTCCTTCTCGGTCCGACTGACGTCGGCTTGTTGATGACCGAAGATGGCAGCGATGGTCACCTTTTCCAACTCCCCCCTCACCAGCGGACCATTACACCACGTCCCTGGACTCTAACGCGGAAAAGCGGGAAGGGCGTCAGCTGAAGAGGATCGAGCCGCATGTCGTGGCGATGTGATTAGTCGGCGGAGTGTTATCCAATCGGACAACCAGCGTAGTCCTCGGGCGGGCGGGCTTCGCCTCACTCTCCTGTCGGCGGGGCGATTACCACCTGGGAATTGACGTCGGTAACGTCGGTCCGCCACTCGACCGAGCCGGTGTTCCCCTCCTCGTCCGTCCCCGAGGCGGTGAACAGGAACCTGACCGGGTAGCCGTCCTCGGCGATCCAGATGTCCCCGTGGGCGTTTCCGAACCCGGCTTCGATTTCCTTCTCCCACGCCGAGCCGGTCGATGCATAATGGAGGGACTTGATCCCATTCACCGTCTCCTTTCCGACGTAGTTGGAATCGGTCTTAAGCCCCTCGGCGAGCGTCCCCCAGACGAAGTCGAGGGCGAAGGTGAAGATGCTCTGAGACATAGCGTCGACGGCCTCGTCTGGGATCTCCGTCCATTCGCCATCGGTGTAGATCCAGAGGGAGTCGCCGATCTTGATGAACTCGGTTTGCTTCCCTTCCGAAGAGTCGATGATGGTCAGGTGATGACGGTCGGGGGCGGAGTACTCGCCGACGACGGTGATCGTCCCCGAATCGGGCTGCGAATCCCCGGTCCCTTCGTAGACCATGGTCGTTGTGTACCGGTAGCTGGAAAGCGACCGGAGGGCTTGAAGTGATACGGAGAGCGTGGCACCAGGGTCGATCTCGGTGGTCGGCTCCTGTGGGGTTCTCACCTCGGGCTGGGCAACCGGTGGTTCAGGCTCGTTCGCTACAGCGGCGGTTTCAGGCTCCGTCGGGGTCATGGTGGTGGAAGCCGGCTCCTCCACTGAGGAGGACGCCGCGTTCGATCCCTCCGGGCTTGGCGCCTCCTTGGAGCCGCACCCGGCGAGGGCCAGGACTAGGCCGAGGGCGAGGACGGCCAGGATCAGAAAGATACCAGTCTTTTTCAATGTAGTTCTCCTTTTGGACCGAATTTTCAAACTATGACGGAAAACCGCCTTTTTTATGATAGCGGATTCTTCCTTCCCGGGCAACTGAAGGCGGTTCTCAAGGAGGCTTCCTCCAGCGACTATCCCCTCTGGGTTCGAAGCTTGGAGCAGTCTCTCAGGGGCGGTTGGTGGCACCATCTCCGAGGAAGCGTTGGAGGAGGGGGTCGACGATGTCGTCGAGGGTCGGGGTCTTCCAAAGGGCGGGGATGATCCGGCGGGCCGGCCAACGGCCGAACAGGAGCGTCAGGGAGAGGAAGCGCTTCGCTCCCCGGGCGGAGATCTCGGGATGGGCCTGGATCCCCCAGATCGGAAGATCCCCGTAGCGAATGACATGGGTGTCGCACAGCTCGGTCCGGCCGAGCTTCCGCCACGGCGGTGGCGGATCGACGACCGCGTCGAAGTGGTAGACGAAGGTCCTCCATGGATTCGGCAGACCGTCGAACAGGGGATCGGATTCGACCATCTCGATCTCGGCCCAGCCGACCTCGGGCGGATCGGCGTGCCGGACGTACTCGGATCCGGACAGGGCATATACGAGCATCTGATGCCCGAAGCAGGAGCCGATGATCCGGATCCCCGCCTCCGCTGCGGCCCAGATGAGCTGCGCTTCCCGCTCGAACCAGGGTTCGGGCGATACGATCGATGCCTCCGAGCCGGTCAGGATGAGGTGGGTGAACTCGGAGGGAGGAGGGATCGCCGCGCCGGAGGGGATGTTCACGGCCGTCGTCTCGGCGCCATCAAGATGCTCCTTCCAAGGGATGGACGGCTTGAACATCAACCGGCGGACGGCGTTGTCGATGATCAGGACCCGGGGGGAGATGGTTTGAATGTGCTGAGGCACAGGCATCCGGTTATCCGCTCCTTACCGTTCGGATGGCTGCTGGGCTCCCCCCGCGTCCTTTTCCTCGCGCTCCGACTCCGATCCGCATCCTTCTCATCCCTTCCTCGCTTGAAGCAGGAAGCGATGATACAACCGGCTAGGCCGATATACTAGGATCCCGAAGGGAGGGGGAGATGTTCAGATCGGTTAAGCTGCCGGCCGATATTCCCGGCATGCTTTATCTCCACGGGATGCCCGGCCGGAATGAGGACTGGGAGCGATTCACCGTCGCAGTGCGGAAAGCGGGAATCGGGAGGATCGTTTCCCTCACGCCGGACGATGAGATCGCGAGAGAATCCCCGCTGTACGCGGCGGCGATCGCGGATGGTTCTCTACCTTGCCGGCGGGAGGCCTTTCCGATCCCTGACTACGGGATCCCCGATGATAGGGAGGGGTATGCGGGATTCGTCGCGGGGATCGCCGATCTCCTCCGCCGCGGGGAGGGGGTCTTGATCCACTGCGGCGCGGGGGTCGGGAGGACCGGGACGTTCGCCGTCTGCCTCATCATCGCCCTCGGGGCGAGTGGGGCCGAGGCACGGGAAGCGGTCGGCTTGGCCGGTTCTCATCCCGAAACCGGCGGACAGGAGGATCTGATCGCGTGGTACGAGGGCTTCGGAAGGCGCAGCCCCAACGGCTAGTCGAGATCAAAGCCGGTCGTCTCGTCGAGGATGGCGGCGGCTATCTCGCCGTGGCGTGGAACCGACCTCCCCGAGCCGAACACCCCTGCGGTCCTGTACGGTGAAGACTACCCCAGACCCGATGAGCCGCTCTACCATCCGCAACTGGGAGGAGATCCTGCCACGACTAGCCCTTGGCTTAGTACTTCAACGCACTTAAACTGGTGCAAGATTCCAACCGCATGTCCCACGGTGGTGTGTGCTGGTAAGCCAAGAGAAATGCATCCCGAGGATGAGAAACAATGCCATCCGTTACGGTTTCGGTCCGGAGCGTGTCATCTTCCGTTCCCTTGACATCGGCGTTCACGAGTTTCAATCGGACCTTGGCCGTACTAAGGAGGCGCTTTCCTTAGCGGCCCACGAGGCAGTGAGGCGTGACCGGGTAGAGACGATTATTCTCGGCTGTACTGCACAATACGGCTTCTACAAGGAGCTTCAGAAAGAACTTGGCATACCGGTCCTTGACGTGGCGATCGCTGCTCTGAAATATAGCGAGTTCCTTATCGAGATCGGTCAGGTGACTTCCTGGTATCATAGCAAGGCGCTGAGTTATGCCACTCCCCCACTAGACGAGCTTTCTAACTTAGATGTAACTACCGCTGACAACGGAAATGAACACAAGGATTAGGTGTTGAGGGGCTTATTTTCTCTCGCTGGTAGTCATAGAGCGTGCGTTCAATTTGCAGGTGGGGCTCTGTCGTTTGCGAGGTGAGCTGCGGTAGAGCAAAGGTGGGTGATACAGTGGGGAGGCTAAACGGTTGATGTGCCGAGTTTTTGCCTCTGGCTTGGTAAGATCGGTTCGTAGGAAGGTAGTTGGATTCAGAACTCCGTATGAAAAATCCTTCTCTGTGAATACATCATTAATAAATCCAGTTAGGCATCTAACCCATGAAAGCAAGAAAGGAGTTGCCCAATGAGATTTGACCGGGTGATTTTTACTATCGACACCCATACGGAGGGAGAGCCTACCCGTACAGTCATTGGGGGAATCCCCAATATTCCCGGCGATACGATTGCTGCCAAGATGCAATATCTGAAGGAGAATGCGGATTCCCTGAGGACGATGCTCATGTATGAACCGAGAGGGAACGAGGTGATGTCCGGGGCGATCCTTACCCCGCCGTGCGATCCACAGGCCGACATGGGGGTGATCTACATCGAGGTGGGGGGATACCTCCCCATGTGCGGACACGATACCATCGGCTGCTGTACAGCGATGGTGGAAGCGGGTATCGTGCCGGTGCACGAACCAGTGACCAAGATCACCCTGGACACGCCGGCCGGCTTGGTAGAGACCGCAGTGGCGGTAGAGGATCTGGTCGCTAAGAGCGTGACGTTTCGCAACATCCCGGCTTTTCTCTACAAAGCGGATGTCACTGTGGATGTCCCCTCCTACGGGCGCGTGACCATGGACATCGCCTACGGGGGAAACTTCTACGCCCTGGTGGAAGCGGAGAAAATGGGGCTTGTCATCTCGCCGGAGCGGGCAGGAGAGCTGATCCGAGCAGGGATCGCTGTTCGCGATGCGGTGAACGCACAACTGGATGTCCGTCATCCCGAGAAGCCGTTCATCGCCGGTCTTACCCATGTCGAGTTCTTCGGGCCGCCGACGCACCCGCAGGCGCAGGCGAAGAACGCGGTCATCATTCCCCCGGGATCGATCGATCGATCGCCCTGCGGCACAGGAACCTCGGCCAAGGTGGCGACCCTGTACACCAAGGGGGAGCTAAACCTAGGGGAGGATTATGTGCACGAAAGCATCATCGGAACGACGTTCGTGGCACGTGCAGTGGAGACGACCACCGTCGGGAACTTGCCCGCGGTGATCCCGGAGATCACTGGCCGAGCCTACGTCACCGGCCTGCATCAGTTCGTGGTTGATCCGGATGATCCGCTCAAGCAGGGATTCCTCCTCGGCAAGGGTTGAGAAGAGGATGAGAGAGGAGGGAGGAATGAGGCGAGTTGTGAGCCATCCAGTCCTCGGAACCCTCACCGCGGCGCGCGAGGTGAAGATCTACGTCGACGGCAAGGAGATTCGCGCCCGTGAGGGGGAGCCGATCGCAGCAGCGGTCGCCGCAGCCGGGATCAGGATCCATCGTTACACAGCCGAGCGGGGAGAACCGCGCGGGGTGTTCTGCGGCATCGGTCAGTGCACCGACTGCGTGATGGTGGTAAACGGCGTGCCCAACGTCCGTACCTGCATCACGCCGGTGATGGAGGGGATGATCGTGGAGACGCAACACGGAGCGGGGAGCGAAGACCGATGAGAAAGGTCGACCTCGCAATCGTTGGTGCCGGTCCGGCCGGACTCGCCGCCGCTATCGAAGGGGCAAAACGCGGGTGCAGCACCCTTGTGCTCGATATGAACCCTCTCCCTGGAGGTCAGTTAGTAAAGCAGATCCACAAGTTCTTCGGATCACAGGAGCACCGTGCAGGAACACGGGGGATAGAGATCGCTGCGCAACTCCTCCACCAGGCAGAGACTGAGGAAGTGGAGGTAATGCTCGGTGCTGAGGTGTATGCGATCCATGACAGGACATTGGAGGTTGCGTGGGCATTTACCGGAGATTCCTCGACTTCTTCCTCGGGGGGAGGGGCGACACCGCCCAGTCGCCATCTAGCGATCGCGGCGCGACGGATCATCCTGGCAACAGGGGGAGCGGAGAACGCCCTCAATTTTCCGGGGTGGACCCTTCCCGGAGTGATGGGGGCAGGAGCGGCGCAGACGATGAGCAATGTATGGCGTGTTCTTCCGGGAGAGCGCATCCTGATGGTGGGAGCGGGAAACGTCGGGTTGATCGTCAGTTACCAACTGCTGCAAGCCGGGGCCGAAGTGGTAGCGGTGATCGAAGCCGCTCCCCGGATCGGGGGGTATGGGGTGCACGCGGCCAAGATCCGCCGGGCCGGGGTGCCCATACTCACTTCTCACACCGTCGTCCGCGCTGAGGGAAGGACACAAGTGGAGAAAGCGGTGATCGCTAGAGTCGATTCATCGTGGCAACCGGTTCCGGGCTCGGAACGGGAACTGGACGTGGATACGATCTGCATCGCTGTTGGCCTACGCCCCAACGCCCGCCTGGCCTCGTTGGCCGGCTGCTGCCTTCACTACTCCCCTCGCTTGGGAGGATGGGTCCCGATCCACAATAGCCGCATGGAGACGACGATTCCGGGGATATACGTCGCTGGTGACCTATCCGGAGTGGAGGAAGCGAGCACCGCACTGGAGGAAGGGCGGCTGGCGGGGATCTGCGCTGCTTCCTCTCTGGGTAAGAGTAATCCGGGTGACGATGAACGGATCGCAGCGATCGAGGAACGCTTGATCAGCCTGCGGAGCGGTCCGTTCTGTCAACCTCGCCAGGATGCGAAACAAGAGCTTATCGAGATCGGGGAGGTACAGTGTTGCAAGGAGTAAAAACGCGTGGTTATCCCTCGCTCCAAGAGTTGGAAATCGCTCCTGGTTACCCGTCGCCAGGGCGGCTGGAGAAAGGCCCGGTGGCGGTGATCGAGTGCATCGAGGAGATCCCCTGTAACCCGTGCGAGCAGGCCTGCCCCCAGCACGCAATCACCATCGGAAAGCCGATCACCAACCGCCCTCATCTGGATGAGGATAAGTGCATCGGTTGTGGATTATGCATTCCGCGCTGTCCCGGGCTGGCCATCTTCCTGGTCGATCTTACCTATGGACAGGGGGTGGCAACCGTGGCCTTTCCCTATGAGTACCTCCCTCTGCCGGAGGAGGGGCAGGCCGTGCAGGCGGTGAATCGTGCTGGTGAACCGGTGTGTCCTGGAACGGTAATCAAGGTGCAGAACCCGAAGGTGAATGATCAGACTCCGGTAGTGACCATAACTGTACCGCGTGAATACGCCGCCGAGGTGCGGGGAATACGGCGTATTAGAAGGGAGAGATGATGGACGACGATACGATCGTCTGCCGGTGTGAGGAAGTGACTGTGGGGCAGATCAGACAGGCGATTCGTGAGGGAGCGGCGGATGTCACCGGGGTGAAGCGGAGGACGCGTGCTGGGATGGGGCTGTGCCAAGGACGAACGTGTGAGAAGATCGTGATGCGCATCCTGGCGCAAGAACTGGGAAAGCCGCTGAGCGAGTTCGCGCCGGCAACCGTGCGGCCTCCGGTACAGCCGATCACCTTCGGCCTGCTCGCGGAGGGGACAGATGGCTAGCGCAGCGGACGTTATCGTCGTCGGTGGCGGGGTCATCGGATCGGCGATCGCCTACTACCTGAGCCAGGAGGGAACCAAGGTGGCGCTTGTGGAACGGGGAGACGTCGCCTCGGGAACATCGAGCGCGTGCGACGGGAACATCCTTGTCATCGACAAAATGCCGGGTTATGACAGCCAACTCGCCCTGAAGAGCCAGGAACTCCTCGCCGAACTGGTAGAGAGCCTGGATTACGACCTCGAATACGCCCAACGGGGAAGCGTGCTGGTAGTGGAGGACGAAAAACAGGCCCAAGTGGCGCGAGATTGGTTCACTCGCCAGAAGGACGCGGGCTTGCCGATGCGCTACCTGGAGGGTAAAGAGGTGTTCGAGGACGAACCCCTGCTGGCCCACGATATGGTCGGACTCGTCGAATGCGCCTCCGATGCCTCGCTCAACCCGATGGCGTTCGTTTACGGGCTCATCTCCGGTGCGCGCCGTGCCGGGGCGATGATCCATCCGTTTACCGAGGTCACCGGGTTCCTGCAGGATTCCACCGGCGTGGTGCGCGGGGTGGAGACCACGCACGGGACGATAAGCGCTGACAAAGTCGTCCTTGCCGCTGGGGTGTGGACCCCTGGTCTCGCGGCGACCGTGGGAGTGAATGTCCCGATCAAACCGCGGAAAGGGCACATCCTCGTCGCCGAGCGGTCTCCCCACCCAGCGCGGCGCAAGGTGCAGGAGTTTGGGTACCTGCTCGCCAAGTTTGGCGGTACAGAAGGGCGGAGTGTGGAACCGGATATGGATCGCTACGGGGTGGCCATGGTGTTCGAGCCGACCGAGCACGGGAACTTCCTCATCGGATCGAGCCGGGAGTTCGTCGGGTTCGATCAGCGGTGCAACCACCATGTCCTGGAGTTGATGGCAAGGAGGGCGCTGCGCTTCTTCCCCACGATCCGGGACATTCGCGTCATCCGCACCTACGCTGGCCTGCGTCCTTACACCCCTGATCATCTACCGATCGTATCCCCTGTTCCCACGGTCCCTGGGCTGTACATCGCTGCTGGACACGAAGGGGATGGAATCGGACTGGCACCGATCACCGGCCGGCTCATTGCCCAGATGATCGTTGGCGAGCCAACCGCTGTTGCCACCGAACCGTTGCGGATCGACCGTTTTGTCAATAAGGAACATAAGGGGGAATGAAAATGGGAAAGTTAACTGGGGTGTACGTTGTCCTCGTTACTCCATTCACCAAGGACGGAGACGTCGACTACGACGGCTTGCGTAAGAACGTGCGGTGGTTAGCCGAGCAGGGGGTGCACGGCGTGATCCCCCTGGGGAGCACCGGCGAGTTCGCCAGCCTCGATGACGATCAGAAGGAACGGATAACGCAGACCGTGATCGCTGCTGCCGGTGGGAAGATCCCGGTGGTCGTCGGATCGAGCGCCGAGACAACGGAGAAGGCGATTTACTATGCAAAACGGGCCAAGGATCTCGGCGCGGCTGGGGCGTTGGTCCTTCCGCCGTGGTACTACACTCCCGATCCCGAGGAGATCGTGCATCATTACACCCGCATCTCCGAGGCGGTTGATCTTCCGATCATCATCTACAACAACCCGTTTACCTCCAAGGTAGATATCGAGCCACCCACCGTGGCCCGCCTGGCCGAGCTCCCTAACATCGTTGCGATCAAGGAAAGCTCGGGGAACATGCGCCGCATCGCCGAGATCCGCACCCTCACCAACGACGGAATCGGGATATTCTGTGGATGGGAGGACATGGCCTACGAGTCGTTCGTCATGGGGGCGCAAGGGTGGGTGTGCGTCATCGGGAACGTCGTCCCGCGCATGGCCGTCGATCTGTTCGAACTGATCACGGTGAAGAACGACCTCGCTGCCGCGTGGGAGCTGTACAAAAAGATGCTCCCCTTCCTCCGCTATCTGGAATACGCGGGGAAGACGCAGAAAGCGCTCAAGTACGCCCTGGACAAGATGGGGCTTGCAGGAGGCTACTGCAGTAGCCCCAAGCTTCCGTTATCCGACGCCGACAAGGCCGAAGTGGATCAGTTAATCCAAGGGATGCAATGATTAATCGTTGACGAAGGGAAGGAGATAGACCATGGCTAACGGATACTGGAACAGGGTATTACGGGTGGATCTATCATCGGGAAATATCCGGGCGGATGAGGTCTCCGAGGATGTGTGGAAGCTGAGCATCGGCGGCGCTGGCTACGGAGCCATGGTGCTGCTTGAGGAGGCGACGGCCGATACCGATCCCTTGGGGCCGGATAACCCGTTGATCTTCGCACTGGGGCCGTATCAGGCAGGCGGAAACCCGGGGAACGCCAAGTGGAGCGTGGTCACCAAGTCCCCCCTCACCGGAACCTACGCCGATTCGGCAGCCAGTGCCAATTGGGGCCCAGCGCTCAAACGGGCGGGATACGACGCGCTCATCGTCACCGGCAGGGCGAATAGCCCTGTCTATCTCCTCATCGACGAGGACCACGTCGAGATCAAGGATGCTCGCTCGTTATGGGGGCTCGATGCCTACGCCGCGGTCGATGTCGTGCGCCATACCGACAAGGATCTCTCCGTGGTGACGATCGGCCCTGCCGGCGAAAAGCAGGTGCGCTTCGCCTGCCTGGTGGTGGACGCTCACAGTTTCGCCGGCCGCTGTGGAATCGGGGCGGTGATGGGATCGAAACAGCTAAAGGCGATCGCGGTTAAGGGAGGGAAGAAGGTCCCGGTTCACGATGAACACGGACTGTTACAGGCGTCCAAACAACGTTTCCAAGAGATCTACGCTGCGGCGAAGGACGGCCTCCGCCAGCATGGGACACCGGAGCTGTGTATCACCGCAGAAGGGTTCGGCGACATGCCGATCAAGTACTGGACAGGGGATACCTGGCCCGAAGGAGCGGCAAGGATCGGTGCTCCACGTTACACCGAGTTCCTGCACGCTCGCCCCTTGCCGTGTGCCAACTGTCCTATCGGTTGTCACCGTCATATCCAGGTCAATGGTGAGGGCTACGCGTTGGAAGGACCAGGGCCGGAGTACGAAACCCTGGGGATGTTGGGGAGCAATCTGTTAGTCGACGACCTGGGGGCGATCGCCGTGGCCAACGATCTCTGCAATCGCTTGGGGATCGACACGATCTCCGCGGGAGCGAGCGTGGGCCTGGCCATGGAGTGCTACGAGAAGGGCTGGCTCACCAAGGAGCAAACCGGAATCGACCTGACATGGGGGAACGGCGAGGCGATGATCGCGATGATCGAGCAGCTAGGAAACCGCACTGGTTTCTTGGGAGAAACATTTGCCGAGGGAACCCTCTCCGCCGCGCGGCAGATTCACCCCGATGCTGTACCGTTAGTGGTACACGTCAAGGGGTTGGATTACCCGGCCCATGACGCCCGCTCCAGCTTCAGCCTGGCCATCAACTACGCCACCGGCACCCGCGGCGCCTGCCACATGCGAGGGGTGACCGAAGACGTAGAGATGGGAGGGCTGCTCATCCCCGAGTTGGGGATCGTCGAGGGGTGGTCAGAGTTCTTCTCCCCTTACAACAAGGCAGAGCTGACCGTTCTGCTGCAGGACCTGAGCGCGTGGATGAACTCGCTCGTCATCTGCACGTTTATGGCCGACGGCGGCGGCCTCTCCCTTTCTCATCTGGTGGAGATGTTCAACCTGATAACCGGCTGGGATTGGGATATCGACGATGTGATGAGAAGCGGCACGCGGATCTTCACCCTGCAGCGGCTGGTCAACCTGCGCGATGGCCACAGTCGCGAGACGGATACCATTCCGTACAAGATGACCGTTCCGGCCAAGAAAGGGTTCCGTGCCGGCAAGACGCCGACACCGTTTTCTTCCTACCTCGATCGTTACTACTCCCTGCGCGGTTGGGACTCCTCGGGAAGGCCGACGGCGAAGATTCTAGCGGAGCTGGGCTTAGAGCTCGCTTGTTGATATTTTGCTTGGTGGTGGTCTGCTCCTTAAGACTGCGCCACTTGTGAGAAACTCGATGCCTTCTTGCTTCGATGCTCCTTTGCACTCCCAAAGCATCACCTTCGGCCGCTGCAGTGCGTGTTCACATCCCAATTGGATCTGGTAAAAAAGTCCCCTTCATCCTCTTCCGGAATCTTCGTCCAGATGGACATGTACAAGCTCCGGAGTCGGGTCGAACACTTGGGGACATGTCACACGTTTCAACGATTCATGCAGAATCCGGCTTCGTATCACGCCGCTTCTTCAGCCTGGACACCAGCCGCACTAGCAAAGCCAAGCCGTAGAGAATCGCGCCAAGCGGCAAGAAGAGCGCCAATCCTCCAACAGTCTGGGTTGCCCAATACCGTCTGGTTGCTGACCGCAGGCTCTTTGAAGGGATCATGTCCTTGAGGAAGATGGCGCGCTCACCCTCTTGTAGCGCTTCGATGACATCGATCTGGATCGGCTCGCCGAAGTGCGAGAGCAGGTAGATGTGCGCTTCACGATTCGTTAGGTCATACGCCGTTGAGTACACGGTGTAGCTACCGCCGAGGAAGTAGGCTCTCTGTCGTGCCACAGCCGCCAATACCTCGCTGAATGAGCTTATGGTAAGTATGGCGTCATCTGTTATTGTCGCAAGCATCTCCTCGGCAGTCGTATGTCGGCGAAAGCTATCTCGTCCGATGAACTGGTTTGGATCCGCTACATTGAACGTGGCAGCGACCAAGTAGTCCGATTCCGGTGTACGCGTCGTAATGACCATCTCGCCACCTATCCCGGGACTGATGATCGCTGAGTTACCAGTTGCGTCTGCGTACTGAATCTGAAACCAGCATGATGGGAAGTTAAACTGCAAGGTAAGGTCGATTGCTTCTTCCACCGTTGCGGCATTCCTCAGGATTCGATCATAGAAGCTGTCGCGACCGTGAAGGAACGGGCGTTCGGGATGTCGATTCATGGATACATCGGGAACAGCAGTAAGGGCGTATGCCAACCCCTGATCGTTCATCCCTGCTTGAAAACTCCGGTACTTGCCCTGCCAAAGCCATCCCAGGTGCATTCTTCCGTAATTGCCTGCCGATGCAGGAAGGAAGAACACTATGCCACCCGCAGGGTTCCTGGCGAGGGGATGATCTGCTCCTGCGTCTTCGCTGTCCCCGAGTATCACAAGGTGATCAGTCATCGCCATAAAGCTGGTGCAAGCGAGACTCATCTGAGAAAGCGCGGACGGAATGCCTATGAAGAGGATTGTAGCAACACCAGTCACTAGCACTCGTACATGACGCATCTTCACAGCGATTCCTTCACGGATGTACCTCAGCTTGAGTTCTGTCACCGGGCACGCTTGTTCTCCCCGTACATGAGAGTGAAGAAGGTTCCTAGAAGGAAGAACATGAGGGCTTTAAGTCCTTCCTCGAGGAGGGTACCTCCGGCGACATAAGCCTTGAGAAAGACTCCGGCCGAGAGCAGCGTGCCAATACTGAGAACGAAGAAGAACCATCGAAGACCTGTTGGTATTCCCTTTCTACTCAGTGCCGCCTCCTTGTGTAAGCTAGTATTCGATTATCCGGTACTCCGGTTGCGCGCCGCCATCAAGTATACATACAGTTGTTGATTGCTCTAGCTGATTCTGACCTTTATCCCAGAATCCGGTCCAAGGAAAATGCCAAAGCCGACAGCGGCTTGTGCTGGCGACCCCAAGGGACTTGAACTCGAAAGTGTCGCCGCTATCTATCGATACGGGAATCGGCGATTTGGCTTGAGAATCCGCAAAGTGCAGACAACTCGGTTGCCATCAGTGATTGATGGATTTCTCTGAAGCCTGGGGGCTGAATGTAGAACGCGTTCGTTAGCTTTCTCGTGGTGACCGGTCAAATGGATCTCTGTTCGTCAGGTGGCCGGGTTGCTGAGTTTAACGGCTGTGCCGTAAGCCAAGAACTCAGCGGCACTGCCGATCACACTGGTCGTCATGAAACGGACGTTAATGATCGCGTCAGCTCCCAGCTCCTCGGCCTGGGCTATCATCCGATCGGCGGCCACCTTACGGGCTCGCCCCATCATCTCCGTGTACTCAATCAGCTCGCCGCCAAGGAGGAGTCGCACCAGGGCAGAAAGGTCCCTTCCGAGCCAGATGGCAAAGATAGTGTGCCCCTGGACCAAACCCAAGACCTCGGTGATCTCGCGACCCGGGACTTCCGCAGAATTCTGGAGTAATGTCCGAGGCTGGAACTCACCGGGCGGGAGTTCCTCTCCTAGCGCCTTGCCTTTCCGCTGTTCAGCGGCCACTGTCAGTAAGACTACTAGAATACCACCCACAAGGCAGTAGATCGCGATCCTGAGCCACCAGGGCAGAAGGGGGTTGTTGTAGGCGTACCAAGGTATCCCGGCGAAGATCGCAGTGAAGAACCCGAGCACGAAAGCCAGCGAGCCGATCAGTCGAAGTGTCTTCATAATCCCTCCTCGACGAGAGAATAGCGGAAGTGCACCACTACGGTCTAGATGGAGAAATCGGACCAGGATTGGTTCTAGAGCACATTGGAGCCTAGGGTGTCGTATTCCGCAGTAGTGTTTGCAGGTGGACAGCGAAGGTAGGGAGAAAAGAGAGAGCCACCGAGGCAGCATTCTCAGGGATCAAGCAAGAAACCTGGGAGGTTGTCCGATGACTCTCGAAGACAAGGTACACGCT
>Ga0190360_1001143_pt1 | contig 13940 bp, 10 predicted proteins | sample 48721834_MG_FD_161271 | JGI IMG/M metagenome (GOLD analysis project Ga0190360, IMG submission 161271) | Hydrothermal vent microbial mat bacterial communities from Southern Trench, Guaymas Basin, Mexico - 4872-18-3-4_MG | ecosystem: Environmental > Aquatic > Marine > Hydrothermal vents >... | reverse complement strand
CTCGAGACAGTATGGTTGGGAGGCAGTAAAGAAAGGAGTTGTTGTAATAGATAATGGGGACGATTTCAGAATGGATGAAAGGGTACCTCTTGTTGTTCCCGAGGTAAATCCTGAGGATCTAAAAAAACATCGGGGATTTGTGTCAAATCCGAATTGTTCTACAATTCAAATGGTTATGGCTCTGGCCCCACTCCATAGAATTTCACCGATCAAACGGGTAGTAGTTTCAACATATCAGGCAGTATCTGGCTCGGGAAGCAAAGCTGTTCAGGAATTGAAAGACCAGATTAATAGCTATGTGTCAGGGAAAGAGATGAAGAATGAGGTGTACCCATACCAGATATTTTCAAACCTGATTCCTCAGATAAGCAGTTTGAAAGATGAATTTCCAGGTTATTATGGTGAAGAGATTAAAATGATAAAGGAAACGAGGAAAATATTTGGTGTTCCGGATATGGCTATAACAGCGACCTGTGTCAGAGTCCCAGTTTTCAATTCTCATTCTGAAACAATAAACGTTCAATTTGAAGACAAAATATCTGTAGAGGATGCAAAGAAAGCACTCTCAGAGTTTCCAGGAGTCAAAGTACTTGATGATCCTGCCAATAGCATTTATCCAATGCCGCTTGATGCAACCGGTAAGGATGAAGTTTTTGTTGGAAGAATAAGGGAAGATGAAACAGCTCCAAATACCCTTAATATGTGGGTCGTTTCTGATAATATAAGGAAAGGTGCTGCACTGAATGCTGTACAGATTGCTGAAAAAATGATAGAAATGGAGCTTGTATAACACTGTCTGCACTTTTTAGTGTTCAACAGATTAATAGGTGTTCAGAATCGGTTTGTGCTTTAACTATCTGTATGAGAGGTGATGTTTGATTATCAATTTCTGGAAAGCCTGGTTCTTCAATTTTATAAGGTAGTATGTTAGTGAAGAATATTTGAAAAAAAATGTAGGGAGGTTAAAATGACTGTTGAAGAGGCAATTAGAAAGAGGTACAGCGTAAGGAATTACTCTGACAGGCCTGTTGAAAAGGAAAAAATAATTGCTTTACTCGAGGCTGCAAGACTTGCACCATCGGCTGGTAACAGGCAGGAGTGGAGATTTGTTGTTGTTACAGATGAAAATAAAAGAAAGAAACTGGCGGAAGCTTCAGCGGGACAGAAATTTGTGGGTGATGCGCCTGTTGTTTTTGTATGCTGTGCCGATACAGATTTTCATAAAATGAGAAGTGGCTATGAATGTTATCTTTTTGATGTTGCGATTGCCATTGACCATATTACCTTAAGAGCCACTGAACTTGGACTTGGGACGTGTTGGATTGGAGCTTTTTATGAGGATGAGATAAAAAAGATATTGAATATCCCCGAGAACATCAGGGTTGTTGAACTTCTCACTGTGGGATATCCGGCAGAGGATAAAGTTAAGATCAAAAATAGATTACCCCTTGAAGAAATAGCTTATGGTGAAGAATGGGGTAAGAAATTGTAATTTGATGTTTACATGGATAGGATAAATGTAGATGGGATAGATACAGGATAAATAAAGGAAGAGAGGGTAGGCCGGGTTCTTGTTAGTTACAGTTTTCTTTTCAGGTCTGAGATTTCAGCGTTGAGTTTTCTCTGATTTTCTTCGAGATTAGAAATTTTGATGAGGATGTCTCTTATCTCATCAAATGTAAATCTTTTGTTTTCCTCCAGTTTTGCTTCCATAATCTGTATTCTTCTATTGAGTGATTCAATTCTTTCTACAAGCTCATTAAGATCTCCCCGTTTGCCCATTTTTGCCCCCCTTGTACGAATATACAGTAATTAAAAAAAGATGTTTAATCAATAAATATATGTTATATTCATATAAAATCCATGCATTCGGGGAGGGGAACGTGGGAGAGCAGTTAATATTAAAGCATCTTCCTTTTATAAGAATCCTTCCAGCATGGGCACAGGAACTTTCCTATAAGTACTGTTCGAAAACCGCCAATCTCTACATAGTATATGGCAACATAAGGGATTTTCTTCCTCATAAGATGCACGAGGATGAGTTTGTTTTTGTTAAGATTCAGGACTATATCTCCGAGATTCTTTTCGGCAACAGAGATATTATAATTTACTACGATCGCTCGTCGGGAATTACGTTCTGTAAGCCAGAAATGAAACAGGAATACCTTGCAGTAATGAGGTCAATATACGAGAATAGGAGTGCAGAGGAGTTTTGTTCAAAGGATCCTGTTGCCGCTTTTCAATACTTGGAAAAATTTTTCTATAACAACATAAGGCATAAGCTGAGAATTGTACTCATTGTTGACTATGCCGAGACAATTGTTCCAAATGCTGAACTTTCAAGCTATACAGACGAGGATCGTTTTTGTCTTGTAACCCTGAACAGATGGGCAACTGATCCCCTTTTTAATGAGAATGATATTTCAATTATCCTTTTAACTGAGAATCTTGCAGATTTGAGTAATCGTATTGTACGATCACCAAGTACTGTAAAGGTCTATATTCCTATACCCGATACAAAGGTTCGCGAAAGCTTCTTCCAGTATCTTCAAAAGCAGGGAAAACTGCTCCTCGATGATTCTCTCACACCAAAAAAGCTCGCAAGTATAACAGGTGGATTAAATCTGGTGAATATAAATCAGATAGCTGCTGAGTCTTACCAGGAGAACAGAAAAATAACCCTTGATTACCTGAAACAAAAGAAGAAAGAGATTATTGAAAGTGAAGCTATAGGGCTTCTGGAGTTTATAGAGGCGGATTTTGATCTGTCAATGGTTTCAGGACATGAGTTTGTGAAAAAGAGATTCAAGAGTGCTGCTAGGGCTATTAAGCAGGGCAGACTTGATGTTTTACCAATGGGATATTTAATATCGGGGCCAGTTGGTACGGGAAAGTCTTTCATGGTTACAGCTTTTGCCGGTGAGATTGGCATTCCAATTGTCAAATTTAAAAACTTTCGAAGCAAATGGCAGGGGGTGACAGAAGCAAACCTCGAAAAAATACTAAACATACTGAAGGCAATGGCCCCGGTTGGAGTCATGATAGACGAAGCAGACGCATTTTTGGGACATAGACACCAGGAGGGAGATTCAGGTACGAGTAACAGGATATTTGCCCAGATTGCGAGCTTTATGGGGAATACCGAGTACAGAGGAAAAATAATATGGTTTTTAATCACGTGCAGACCGGACCTGCTTCCGATAGACCTAAAACGACAGGGAAGGGCTGAAGAGCATCTTGCATTATTTTATCCGGAAACAATGGAAGAGAAAGAGGATCTGTACTATACGCTCTTAAGAAAGCTGAAGATAAAAGCACAGAAGTTTGATATTGTGGAGATTTTTAATAAATACAATTTTGAGTTTTCTGGAGCTGATCTTGAATCAATTTTAATCAGAGCAAAGTTTCAGGCAGCGATGAATAACCATGTTATTGTGACAAAAGAGGATCTTGAGCAAACCATCAGAGATTTTATTCCACCCAATTATCCCCACGAAATTGAGTTACAAAACCTTGTAGCAGTATTGGAGTGTACCAGCAGGGAAATGGTACCTGAGAGATTCCGAAATTTAGACAGAAGTAAACTTATCTCGACTATCAAAGAATTGAAAGTACTTCTGGGAGAGCGCGATTACAACGAATAACCATTTCTGTAGATCGATTGTAAAGAGATTTTTAGAAGTTGGTGTTATATATAGTGCTTTTTAAGTAAAACCGGTTGAATCGTTGATGGCTATCCTGCTTGGGTAAAATACCATAATCCAAGTAAAAAGTGCCCGCATGTGCCGTGTGCCGGGACCTTATTGAACCTGATCTCTCAGGTGGGTTGTCTCACACCTGCTTCCTGTACTCTAAAACCCCTGAGGGCGAGTGCATTCCACAGGTAGATATTGACACCCCTTCAATGTTGGCGTTGGCTCAATTGTAGGCATAGCCGACATCACGGACACAGCAGGCAAATTTTCAAGGTAATCTAAATTTAACCTTAATCAGTGGAATAGTGAAGATAGTTATAGATGATTAAGTGAAATTATTTTTTTCAATTACGTTATACTGAAGTCACCATGGAAAAGTGGATTAATTGATTTACATCATGAGAGTATAACCGAAACTGAGGTTGTTACTGGTAGTTTATTACTTTATGAAGACTTATTTATAGTCAAGTGGTTTCATTAATGGAAAAAGAACAACATCTCTCAGATTTTCCTGGTCAGTTAAAAGTGATACAAATCTGTCGATCCCCATTCCCCAACCAGACATTGGTGGCATACCATGTTCCATTGCCACAAGAAAGTCTTCATCCATTACCATGGTTTCTTCGTCCCCTTTTGCACGCATCTCCATTTGCTTTTCGAACCGTTCGCGTTGATCAATTGGATCTATTAATTCGCTGTAGGCATTTACTATTTCCCATCCAGCAACAACAAGCTGAAATCTATCGGTAACCCTGGGGTTTTTAGAGTTCTTTCTTGCCAGTGGCGAAAGTTCAATGGGATGATGTATAATAAATAGAGGACCATCTATATTGGGTCTTGAAACTTTTTTATACAGATTATCTATGATTGTACCAAAACCCATTTTTTCGATATCCTGTATTTCAATATTCCTTTTTTTAATCTCCTCAATAAGGCTCTTTTCATCGCCCAGCTCTGTATAGTCTATTCCTGTATCCCTCAGGATTAGATCTCTCATTGTGATCACTTCCCATTCACCATCAAAGTTTATCTCCTTGCCTCTGGTTTTCAGGATCAGTGATCCATTAATTTCCGTTAAAACATGTTTGATCAGCTCTTTTGTAAATCTCATGTTATCCTCAAAATTCCAGTACGCCACATAATACTCAAGAAGCGTAAAATCCTGGAGATGGGAGGGGTCTATACCTTCGTTTCTGAAACATCTTGCAAACTCATATACCTTTTCAAATCCACCAGCTATGACCCTTTTGAGATATGTCTCAGGAGCTATCCTCAGATAAAGATCCATATCAAGAGCATTGTGGTGGGTTATAAATGGAGTTGCAATTGCACCTGATGGTTTTGTTTGAAGCACTGGGGTATCCACCTCGAGGAATCCATTACTATCCAGAAAATCCCTGATTGATTTAATAATTTTTGTTCTTTTAATGAATCTTTCTTTTGATTCTTCATTCATTATCAGATCGAGATATCTCTGTCTGTATTTGAGTTCTATATCCTGAAGTCCATGCCATTTTTCTGGCAGAGGACGAATGGCTTTTGATAATAGCTCAAAACTTTTAACATCAATTGTTATTTCTCCCATTTTTGTTTTAAAAAGTGTGCCCTCGAAACCAACAAAATCGCCGATATCGATGTATTTCTTAAAGAATTGGAATTTCTCTTTGCCAAGTGTTTTCTCCTGAAGTGCTACCTGCATCTTTCCTGAAAAGTCAAGAATGGTTGCAAAGACAAGCCTCCCAAATATTCTTATGGTAAAAACTCTCCCGGCGACCCGTATACCCTTGGTTCCGAGTGGGAGCTTTTTTGCTTCGCTTAGTGAGTGGGTTCTTTCGTATCTTTCACGATAGGGTTCGATTCCCATTTCTTCGATTTCTTTTAGTTTTTTAATCCTCACATCTCTCTCTTCAATTCCCATTTTTAGACCTTTTCCCCTTCTTTATTTCTTTTAATCTGGACACAGGTTCCAGAGTCAGATCATCGATCCTTCCTTCCATCATTTTATGATACCCAAGTCCGGCAATCATTGCTCCATTATCTGCTGTGAGCGGTGGGCTGGGAAAGTAGACCTCGAGGTCTTTAGCTTCAAGAAATATTTTCTTTACTCTTGAGTTGTTTGCCACACCACCTACCACAGCAACCCTGTTTATTCCAAAATCCTTTGCAGCCCATCTGACTTTTGTTAAAAGGACATCAGTTGCTGCGGCCTGAAATGAAGCTGCTATGTCCTCAATTGATTCTGGTTTTTCGGTTTTTTTGAAACGTTTTCTCTGGTTTATCACGGCATTTTTAAGACCGCTATAGCTGAAGTTGTACCTGTCTCTTCCTCCATCAAGGATTACCCTTGGAAAATCATACGCCTCTTCCGAACCATTTTTCGAGTAATTTTCAATCTCAGGGCCTCCTGGATATCCAAGTCCAAGAGCTTTTGCCACTTTATCGAATGCTTCGCCAATTGCGTCGTCAAGCGTGCTTCCGAGTATCCTGTAGCTCCCTATTTTATCTGCTATTGTGAGGAGGGTATGCCCTCCTGAGATTACCAGTCCTAGCAGGGGGTACCTTACGTCATTGTTGAAATGTATTGAATAAAGGTGAGCTTCTATGTGGTTAACTCCTATTATTGGGATTTCCAGAGACATTGAGATTGCCTTTGCAGCAATCATTCCCACAAGTAGGGAACCTATCAGCCCTGGATGTGAGGCCACTGCCACGGCCTGGATCTCTTCATACCTGGTATTTGCCCTGTTAAAGGCCTCCTCTATAACGTGGTTTATAACTTCGTGATGCCTTCTCGAGGCTATCTCGGGAACCACTCCTGCGTATTTTTCATGGAACTCGAACTGGGTTGCTACAATATTACTAAGTATATTTTTCCCATCTTCAACTATGCTTACCCCTGTTTCATCACAGCTTGTTTCTATCCCCAGAATTTTCACTGATTGAGATTCTCCCCCAGTTTATTATTCTGAAAAGGATATTCAGGTAGTTATTAAAAGTCAAATATTAATCTGATTGAAGTAACCATCAGTGCTTATCTGTGCTGGTCTTTCATTAGTTCTGACACAAAAACAAGTTCGAATGATTCCCGTTTTAATTCCGGCAATATATCTTTTAAAACCTCTACTGTACTTCTCTTATGGATATGCCCTATACCAACTGCGTACCCCCTTTTTTTTGCAATTCTTTTTAATTTCTGTATTTGATAGTATACTTCTTTATAATCATCCTTATTGTCAATAAAGACATCTCTCTTTATTGTATCCATGCCCAGTGATTTTCCAATCTTATAGGCTTTTGAATCCGGAGTGGTGAGGCTGTCAACGAAGTAAAAATTATTTTTCTGGAGATACATGAGAACTGTTTTTATCTGAGTCTCGTTTGCAGTTATATAACTCCCCATATGATTATTTGCACCTTTGGCAAATGGCACATTATCGATCATTCTACTTAGTTTATAATTTATTGTTTCAGCTGAGTCGTCTCTCAGAATGGCCCCGGGGCCGGGATTGTGATTTTTATTATCTACCGGATCCATTGGTATGTGGATCATAACTTCGAATCCTCTATTTTTTATTTCTGTAGCATATTTTTCTGAGTTTTCAAGAAATGGGAGTACGGCGAAGGTGAGCTTCCCATTGAAACTCAGGAAATCATCAATATTTTCGGAATTATATCCCACATCATCTATTATTATGGCTATTTTTGAAATGACCTTTTCTGGTGGTTGAATAATTTTTCTCGCTACTTCTTTTTCTTCTTTTTTTGCAGGGGGACGCTCCACGGGTGAAGGTTTTATCTTTTGTACTGTAGTGGTTTTTTTTGTGCTCTCGGTGTATAAAATGAATAGTTTAAGGGAAATAAGGGAAAAAACAATAATTATAAATAATATAATAATATTTCTATATTTTCCCTTTTTTCTAATCAAATTAATATCCTGATATTATTATTTTTTTAATGATAAACTAGATAAAAATTTCTTCCATAATTTAAAAAAATTATTTATAATATACCAGTGAATTATCGGGTAAATGTGCTAAAATTATAGTTGAATCAGTAATTAGTTATACAATTGAATGGATGTTTCGGAAAACATATGTATCCAATTCTATAAATTTTATCTTGTAAGAATTTTATATTGATACTATTATCATAAGGTAACGGTATTTCGTCTATTAGAGAATACCAATATTGGTTTACTAAGCATCAGGGTATCTTAAACCATATATATCGCAAGTTAATTCTAGTAATTAATCTTTTATTAATAAATGTGACTGGAGTGATAAATGATTGAAGATATTAGAAGCAGGTTAAATTATAACTATAAAATGACAGCACAGAAGTTTCGAGAGACTTTTGTCAATGCTGATAGGTTTGGAACGCCCCAGAGACTTTATGATTCACCTGAGAGAAATATAAAGACTCTGGAGGATTTAATTGCGATTATAAGAGAGTTAAAAAAAGATAGGAAATATGCAATTGTAGATTCTTATACAGAAAATGATACCATTGTGAAACTTGAGGTAAAAGCTGAGATTTTGATCAGGGATATTAGAGATAAGGGATTGCAGGTAGTTGAGCTTGATCCCAATTTTATCAGAAAAGCAAAAGAGATTTTTGACATATACGATAAGGAACTTTCCGGACAATAAAAATCCAGTCAAGAAGGATTGAGGAAAGAAAAAATATTTTATAAAGATATATTAATGCTCTGGTAAATCCCCGGTAATTCTCACATCCACTTCAAAAACTCATCATTATATTACCATCTTAATCTAAGTTTATTATTTTTAATAGAAGGATTATTTGTGCATTGGGATGATAATTCAAAGCTTTTTAAAAACAGAATATTTTTTACAGAAAATATGTATGTCCTTGGAATATCCTTAGCCTGATCTAATCGGAATATTTGGTTCAAAATGATATCAAGAGAGATTCTAAAGAAATTTAGAAAATGTGTCTCAATTCCTCCTGAATTATTACCACCATTAAAGGGTGTAGTATATCTTAGCGGTTTACCAGGCACAAGCAGAGCTGTGTTTCTTGCTTCTTACCTTGAGAAAGTGCATGTGCCTGTCATATATGTTGTTAAAAGCAATCGCGATCTTCAAGAATTATTGGGAGACCTCAGTTATTTTGTTGAAAATGATAGGGTATTTCAGTTTCCCTCAAATGAAACGCTGCCGTATGATTTTTCAGCTCCTTTAAGGGAGTATGTGTCTGAAAGGGTGGTGACTTTAAGTGCTCTTGTAGAAGGAAAACGTGGCATATATATAGTACCCGTAAGAGGATTTATAGATCTTTTCATTGAAAAAGAGGTATTTAAATCCGGAATACTGAAGATCAGAAAGGGTGAGGAATACGGATACGATTCGCTTATCAAGTCCCTGATACGGATAGGGTATGAGAGAGTGGATAGAGTTGAGGAACGGGGAACCTTTTCTGTAAGGGGAGATATCATAGATGTATTTTCTCCAGGGCGTGAGTTTGCGTTGAGGTTCGAGTTTTTTGATAATACTGTAGAGTCTATCAGAGACTTCTCTCACATCACTCAAAAATCGAAAGATGAACTGGATGAGGTTAGGATTCTTCCAGCTGTAGAAAGTTTTGAAAGTTCTGAGGATTTTAAAATCCTTGAGAGAGGTAACTGTGAAACTCTTTCAGCATCCAAATCTGGAGATTATAGAGAAGATAAATCTAAAAGTCTGAGGTACGCTTCTTTCTTCACAAAAACACCGGATAATTTTCTGGGTTATGTCCCCTCAGAGGCGGTATTTATATTCGATTCGTATGAACTATGTGAAAGGCAGGCAAAATTCTTTTTAGCTGAGGCAGTCCGTCAATATTCGGAACTTGTTAAAAACAATGAAGTCCCCCCTCCAGAAATGGTAGTTGCAGACTTCGATAATTTTAAACAATCCATCAAGGGTTGGATATCAATAGAAACCCTGCCACCCAGTGGGAATACTCATATCAGGTTTAACATCTCGGAGAAAAAGGGGTATAACGGGAATATCGAGAAATTTAAAAAAGATATAGAGAATTTTTTGAGGAATGGTTATACGGTAATTGTAGGAGCAGGGTATGATGGACAGACGAATAGGTTGAGGGAAATCCTAAATAATTTTATTAATAGGTATGATAATCTTTATGTTGTTACCTTCGATATTAAAGAAGGTTTTATATCTGATGAGATGAAACTTGCAGTCATTCTGGATAGAGAGATATTTAACAGAAAAAGACGATATAAGAAAAAGTTTCTTGAGGTCCAATCCCAGCCTCTTGGTACGACGCTCGATGTGAAGGATGGAGATTACATTGTTCATGTAGAACATGGGATAGGTATATACAGGGGAGTTCATAAGCTTAAAACAGGTGAGGTTGAGAAGGATTTTATTAAGATTGAATACAGGGATGGTGATGAAATTTTTGTTCCTGTTGATCAGATAAATCTGCTCCAGAAATACATTGGCCATGAAGGGAGAACTCCAAGAATAGATAAGATAGGCACAGATACCTGGAAAAAAATAAAGGAACATGTCAAAAAGTCTGTAAAGAAGCTGGCAAAGGAGCTTCTGGAGTTGTATGCGATCAGGGCCACCCTGAAAGGGCACGCTTTCTCAAAGGATACTCAATGGCAGCATGAGTTTGAATCTGGCTTTCGGTTTGAAGAAACTCCCGATCAACTGAGAACAATAGAGGAGATAAAGCGGGATATGGAATCCCCGAAACCAATGGACAGATTGGTCTGTGGAGATGTTGGTTTTGGCAAGACCGAGGTCGCTATAAGAGCTGCTTTCAAAGCCGTTATGGATGGGAAGCAGGTTGCTGTACTGGTTCCAACAACAGTTCTTGCAGAGCAGCATCTAAATACTTTTAGGGAAAGGTTTTCTCTTTACCCAATAAATGTAGAAATGCTGTCGCGTTTTAAATCTCCAAAAGAGCAAAAGATAATAATACAGAACCTTGCAAATGGTCTGATAGATGTGGTAATTGGCACTCATCGATTACTCCAGAAGGATGTAAAGTTCAAGGATCTTGGGCTTGTAATTATAGATGAAGAACAGAGATTCGGTGTTGAGCATAAGGAACATTTCAAGAAATTGAGAAAACAGGTAGATGTGATTACAATGACAGCTACTCCAATACCAAGAACACTTTACATGTCAATGACGAAGATCAGGGATATGAGTATAATTGAAACTCCTCCGCACGATAGGGTTCCGATTGAGACATATGTGATGGAGGAAAACGAGGAGGTGATAGTTCAGGCTATCAGGCGAGAGGTGGATAGGGGAGGACAGGTTTACTATGTCCACAACAGGATTAAGACCATTCATGAAAAGGCCGAGCAGTTGCGGAAGCTTCTACCCGATGTGTCGATAGAGGTTGCACATGGAAGAATGGATGAGAAAGAACTTGAAGAGGTTATGCAGGCTTTTTACAACATGGAATTCCAGGTACTTGTGAGCACAACAATCATTGAATCGGGCCTCGATATTCCCAATGTCAATACTATTATTATAGAGCGGGCGGATAGATTTGGATTGTCACAGCTGTATCAGCTCAGAGGGAGGGTTGGCAGGAGCAGACGTAAGGCATATGCATATTTACTGTACCCAAAGGGAAAAGAGATGAATGAGAATGCGGAAAGAAGACTTGCTGTAATTAATGATTATACACACCTCGGGGCTGGATTTTCGATTGCAATGAAGGATCTTGAAATAAGGGGAGCGGGTAATATTCTTGGTAGGGAACAGCACGGGGATATGCTGGCGGTAGGTTTTGAGATGTATGTTAAGTTGCTCGATGAGGCTATCAGAGAGCTCAAAGAAGGACCGGAGTATGAGCGTGAAATAGAACCTCATATAGATCTTGAATACCGGGGGTACATTCCTGAAAGCTATATTGAAAGCGAAAGGCTCAGGATTGAGATGTATAAGCGTATGGCCCAACTGAGAAATCATGATGAGATGCTTGATTTGAAGGAAGAGATGAGGGATAGATTTGGACCATTGCCTCCAGAAGTGTATGAGTTATTCAATATCCTAAAATTAAAGCTTCTCTGTAAGGATGTTGGAGTAAAGGCCATTCACAGCAGAGATGGCTATCTTCAGCTAACATTTGAAAAGAGCAAGGTTGATATAATTTCTCTTATACAGAAGATAGCTAAGGATAGAAAGCTGTTCAGGATATCTCCCGAAGATTATAATAATCTGATCATAAATAGAAGCTTTAATGATAATGTAGAGATGTACGATTTCCTGAGGGAGTTGTTTGATTATGAAGAGACAAGAAGAATTTGAACATGAGTACATGGGTCGGATAGAGAAATTGAGGAAAAGGCTGGAAAAAAGCGATGTGGAGATATCACTGATTGTTCAAAATGTGGATAGATTTTATTTTACCGGAACAATACAGGATGGTGTTTTACTTTTACCCCGCGAAGGAGAGCCTGTTCTTTTTATCCGGAGATCTTATGAGAGGGCTAATGAGGAGTGCTATTTAAAAAATGTTGTAAAGATACGGGGATTCAAGGATATACATGAATATATTCTGGATAATAATCTGAAACATGGTGTTATAGGTGTAGAAATGGATACAGTTCCCGTGTCAATCTTCAACAGGTTGAGGTATTTTTTTGATAAATCTGTTTTTCGGGATATCTCGGAAGAGATTAAAGATTTAAGAATGATAAAATCTGATATTGAGCAGATGTTTCTTTTTGAAGCCGGGGCGAGAATCGATACGGTGCTCGATGAGTTGAGCCTTTCAATCAGTGATAGTATTACGGAGTATGAGATACACCGAATATTGACTGAAACCCTGGTTAGATCGGGCTCACTTCAGTATGGGAGAGTTAGAGCATTCAACATGGAAGTGATCTCCAATTATGTGATGTGTGGGGAGAATGCTACGAGGCTATCGTTTTTGAACTCAGCCTCAGCTGGAGGCAAGGGTATATCACGTGCCTTTCCTGCTGGTGCGAGTTTTGATAAAATCCAGAAGGGAAAACCCCTGCTGGTCGACATGCTTTACAATTTTGAGGGATATTTCTGTGATTGCACGAGAATATTCTCCATTGGGAAACCTGAAAATCGTTTCTTAAAGGCCCACGAACAGTCAATTAGAATCCATGAAATTTTTAAAGAGGGAGTAGAGAGAGGTTTTAGTATTAAAGGTATATGGGACGATGCAATGGAACTTGTTAAAGAGGAGAATCTTGAAAATAATTTTATGCCTGGTCTTGGTTTTTTTGGACATGGGATTGGCCTTGAGCTTGATGAGAAACCTTTTATCCATCCTGAAAACCTCGAGAATATTTTGGATGGTTCTGTTGTTGCTCTTGAACCAAAGTTCATATTTGATGATGGTGTAGTTGGTGTCGAAAATACATATGTGATAAGAAATGGGAGCGCTGTGTCAACAACCACTCTTGATGAAAATATATGGATACTTTAGGTAAACTGTACGATCCTGGTTTAAAAATACATTGTCCACTGATAGTTATAGTTGTTAGATTATCATTAAAGTAAAAACATTTTATCAATAATGAAAAGGCAAGGTATAGAGATGAAAAAACTAATTTTCTTATTTACGGCGCTGGGAATATTAATTGGCGTATTTCTCGGATGGTATTTATTTAATTCTCCGACGGTATTAATCGCAGATGAAGAGGGGTTTGTAATAGCCCAGGCTGTTAAGAATGGTTCGGGGCAATGGGTAGCAAAGATTGACAATACAGTAATTACACTCGATAAGTTCAGAAGGGAATTCAGAGTTCACGTATACTCACTTCCTCTCAGCGAAGAACAGAAGAAAAAGTATGAATCGGATGAGGCAAATAAGAAAAAATTCCTTATAAATCTTATAAATGAATACCTTGTATACAATAAGGCTATAAGAGAGGGATATGATAAAAAGCCGTTTGTGAAAGATCTCCTTGATGCTGTTCGCAGGAGAGCAATCATCCAGGTGTATTTGAATGATAAAATAGAACCGAGACTGAAAGAAATACCCGAGGAACAGATAGAGGCAATATATAATCAGAATAAGAAGTTGTTTGCCGGTGTTGATTTTGATGTGGCCCAGCAGCAAATAAGAATGCAGCTTCTTCAGAGACAGTATAATGAACTTCTCAATGAAATAATTGATGAACTTAAGGGTGAGGCAAAAGTTATCAGAAACGATAATGTAAAGCTTTAAATTATTTTATTATTGAGTCCCCTCTAAAAACTAATAGCTTTT
>Ga0190360_1001141_pt1 | contig 13947 bp, 11 predicted proteins | sample 48721834_MG_FD_161271 | JGI IMG/M metagenome (GOLD analysis project Ga0190360, IMG submission 161271) | Hydrothermal vent microbial mat bacterial communities from Southern Trench, Guaymas Basin, Mexico - 4872-18-3-4_MG | ecosystem: Environmental > Aquatic > Marine > Hydrothermal vents >... | reverse complement strand
TCGAAACAGTATCCCCTGAACCATAAACAATTCCTGCCATTATGATCAGGAAAATAATAAAAAATCCTCTCTTCATACACTCACCCATTTTCAAGTATTCTTGTTAATTTATGAAACTAACCTCTATTTATCAAGTTTATCTTGACACGACTTCATGTTTAAACTATATTAAACATATTAAAAATAAAATATAAAAAATGATTTTTATAATTAATAGTTTTGTGCTAATCCTTCTAAGCGGATATCTCTGTTTCCTTTTTTATATGATGAGAGGACTAGGGAAACATGGCGATTCCCAAAATTCAGAACTGCCATCTGTATCAATAATAGTCCCCTGCCATAATGAAGAAAAAAATCTCCCTCGATTGTTAGAACATCTCTCTGTTATTCAGTACCCAAAAAAACTGATTGAAATAATCCTTGTAAATGACAGGTCGGATGACAGAACAGGTCAAATAATAAAAGATTATGCTGCTAAGCATAAAAACGTCTTAGACATTCATATAGTAGACACAAACCCTGAAATAAGTCCTAAGAAGAGGGCAATCAACGAAGCGATCTGCAGGGCAAGTGGTAAGATAATCTTAACAACAGATGCAGACACAACACCAGCTCCGGAATGGGTAAGAGAAATAGTCAAACTCTACGACACAGACACCTCGATGGTACTTGGATATGCCCCCTACAGGATCGATGGAGTCTATGATTCAATATTCCACAGAATTGTTGCCCTTGAATACCTTGCACTTGCAGCCGTAGCAGCAGCCTCTTGTGGAATAGGTTTTCCATTAACATGCAATGGGGCGAATCTATCTTATCGAAGGGATATTTTCCTTAAAGTTGGCGGATTTGGTGATAGTGCCGGATGGATATCAGGTGACGATGATCTTCTTCTGCACAGAATAAAGAAAATGTATTCCAAATTAAAAATAAAATATGCAGTCTCTCCTAAATCTGTTGTTTTCACAGACCCTCCTGAAACGTTTTCCAGATTCGTTCGTCAGAGAATCCGGTTTGCATCCAAACACCTTGCATATCCCCTGAAGGTGAGAATTCTCCTATCAGCCATATATGGTTTTAATCTTTCTCTTCTTATTCTTGGAATATCTGCACTTTTTAATCCTTTACAAATTCTACCTTTCTTTTTTACCATAATCTTAAAGTCTTTTGCCGAAATCCCCTTTCTCTTAAGAGGACAAAATCTTCTTGAGAACAGAAACCTTGTAAAATATTACCCACTGGCAATGCTCCCGCATATAATTTATGTTATAACATTTCCATTATTAGGTTTATTTTTCAGGAACAGATGGTAACATCAAATAGGTCTTGGATTTTTGTTGGATGAAATCAATTTTTCTGTTTTACTTTTTTGATAATTTCATTTCTCTGACAAAATTGGCAAAACTCTCCTTATTGAATTTCGAAACACTTTTATCCACTCCGGCAACTCTTTTTACAATAAATCTCTCGATAAAGTTCATTTTTTCAAAATTGAACTCACCACCAAAAATTTCTGCTGCTTCAGCATGATTTAATAATTCCGAAGGAAATTCTTCCCTTAGCTGTTTTGCAGCCTTGTCTGCCTGCTCCATACAGCAAATAAAAAGTCCAACCTTTTTTTCCCTGAGAACATCAAGATTATCTGAACAAAACCGTTTAACCTCTTTCTGTATACTGCCTGCATGAATCGACCCGCCAATTATGACAGTTTCATATTTATTAAGATCGATATTATATGATTTTTTTAAATTTATAATATCGACTTCACCAGCGGCAACATTTTCTAACTCCTTAACAAATTTCTCAGTACAGCCGTGCCTTGTTGAATATGCTATCAGAGTTTTCATCTTCATCCTCAAATTTAAGTTATAACAAAGAAGCCTGATTTATAACAATGTAAAAAAAATTCGATCCGTCTAAAAAAGCCCCGGAACAAAGACTCCCGGGGCTTCCTACCAGAATATCCCTACTCCTTTTTATTTCCCCTCGATTTCATCTGCTAATTTGCCTGCATCATACAATTTACGCAACCCTTCAATTATATAGGCAGTATGAACAGCAACTGCTCTGTTCTTTTCCTCATCATAGAGAAATCTACCTGGAAGACTCTCTATATTGCCGTCGAAAATGAGACCCACAACTTCTGCCTTCCTATTAATTACTGGAGATCCAGAGTTTCCTCCTATTATGTCACATGTACTTACAAAATTAACAGGAGTCGAAAGATCCAGAGTGTTGCGCCTGTCCCAGAATCTTTGAGGAAGTGCATAGTCCCCTTTCATCTCAAAACTAATACTGCGATCAAACAGACCATAAAGGGTCGTCTTATAAGGAGCCTTTGTACCATTCATTGGGTAACCTTTTACAGTTCCATATGATAATCTTAGTGTAAATGTTGCATCTGGATAAATTGATTTTCCAAATATTGCAAAACGTGCCTGTGCTATCTTCTCAGAAGCAGGTGTTAGAACACTCTCGATGTTTTTCTTATACCACTCCTCATTCTCACGCATCATGGGATCGAGTTTTCTTGCAAGAACTATCATAGGATCCCTGCACTTTTTCACAGCCCTGACGCCGCCTTTGATGAGCTTTTTTCGAAACTCAACATCGGCAAGCCTTGTACCTTTTACCAGCCTCTCGGCCACTTCTTCAGGTGAGCCTGAGTTCAGAACTATCTTCACAAACTCATTATCCTCTCCCAACTCTTCGAGACTCATCCTCAGACTCCACTCAAGATTCGATATCTCTAGGTCTGTATATATCGGAGCAGGAGAAAATAGACGAAATTTCAGGCTCGGGAGTTCGGAATCATGATATCCATCGAGTCTCTCAGAATCGGGCTTTTGTATCTCTTCCACATACCTGACAATTGTAGTTGCAATACCTGCAAGCTGGGATCCTACAATTCTCTCATAAAATCTCTTTCTGGCAACATCTGCCTGAAGTCTTGTTATTCTATCTATGATCTCCCATGCATCACCATACTTTTCCTGCCAATCATGATTCGATGCTACCTTCTTCCTGAAAGCCTCTTCCTCTCTTTTTCTCTTTTCCATCAACTTCTCATCGAGTAGCCCCTTATACTCACCTGTATAAGCCTTCTTTGCATTCTCCAAACCAAAAATCCGGATCAATGCCCTTCTCTGCTGCTCAGGTCCATTCTTTGAATATTCCCTGAGACTCTTTATCCATGACTTGATAAATTTCAGCACCATTGGATAGCGGCAGTCTCTTTGGTATTTGAGTTGAGAATATGTATACAACCGATCCGTTGAACCTGGATTGCCAGAAACGAACACGAGTTCATTCTCTACGGCTCCTTTTGAATTCCATTTCAAATAATTCTCAGAATGGATTGGTTTACCATCTTCATAAACTCTGAAGAATGCAACATCGAGATCATATCTGGGATAGGTAAAATTATCAAAATCACCACCAAAATAGGCGGCCTGGCGCTCTGGTGCAAATACAAGGCGTACATCGGTATACTTTTTATAACGATACAGCCAGTATTCTCCACCATGATATAGATTTATCACATTAGAACGAAGTCCCGTCTCCTCAAGACTCTCTTTTTCAATTTTTGCAATCACAGCCTTGCGAGCCTTTAAGGCCTCCTCTCCGGTCATGCCCTCCTTTACTGCCGCTTTAACACGCTCGGTTACGTTTTCCATTGAGACAAGTACATTCACTTCCAGATCGGAACTCTTCAATTCCTGATCCTGTGTGGCGGCATAGAAACCGGTCGTAACATAATCTCTTTCCGGTGTAGAAATTTTTTGCAACTGGCCCACGGCCACATGATGGTTGGTCATTACAAGACCATTTGGACTCACAAAAGATCCCGAGCCTCCATCCATGAAGCGTACGCTTGAAAGCCTCACATGATCCAGCCACTCCTTGGTTGGAGTAAAACCATACTTTTTCTGAAGAATCTTTACAGGTGGATTATCAAATGTCCACATTCCTTCATCAGGTAAAGAAAGCAGCGTTCCAGCTGCCAATACCACAAGCAAAAAGACTACAAATCGATTCAACTTTCTTTTGATCTTCATACTTATCTCTCCCTATTTTGTAAATATTTCAATGATTAATAAAAATTTATTGAATGAAACAGTGCACCTCACCTTGTTATTCTCTCTAAAGCCTTTTTTGCATCCTTATTTTCCGGATCAAGTTCAATTGCCTTTTTATATTCCTCTATTGCCTTTTCCCTGTTGTTAAGCTTCTCATATACCATTCCAAGCCTCCAGTGTGCATAAGACCAGCTTGGATCATTCTGGGACGGCTTGTTCTCCAGATATTTCTTAAAATAGCCGATCGCTTCTTCTAAATATTTTCCAGAAAATATTGCCGTCCTGCCAAGCTGATAACAGGCCGCCATATTATCATCATCTATATCTAAAACCTTGAGGAATGCCTCTCTTGCCTTATCGTACTCTTTCACTCTCTGATAAAAATATCCAAGGTTCAAATATACATTCGTATTTTGGGGATCGATCTCTGCTGCTTCTATAAATTCCTTCTCTGCCTCTGTATAATTCTTCTCACTCTCATACAACTGAGCAAGTGATAGATGGCCCCCCACAGGATCTATCTTGATGATCTGTTCTGCCTCCTTCTTTGCCTTCTCTTTTCCACCTCCTGCAATGGGTGGAGCCTGGAGATAATAATCGAACAACCCATACCTTGCATCGAGATTCTCAGGATCAAGCTCTACTGCCTTTAACCAGGCATCCCTGCATTTCTTAGCATTGGACAGCTTTCCAAGAAGGCCCGATTTTTGTGCAAGCAAACCGTATGCCTCTCCAAGTATGTAGTAATAATGAGAAGATGAATCCTCTATTGCAACTGCCTTCTCAGCATATTTAACTGCCTCTTCATACTTTCCATTTTTAAACACGATCTACAGAGTTCTATAAACTGTTCAGCCTCTCTTCTACCCTGTTTTTGAATATTTGTCTGCTGTTGAGAATAATTTAGCTGTGAAAATAGAATCGTTAACAGAAAAATACCGGCTCTTAATGTTCTCCTATTCATATTTATCTCCCATAAAATGAATACTAGACTCTTTTCTATTTCAACTCTTCTTTCTCGGAATAGAGTTTTCTTTCACAATCGGGACAGATGCCGTGTGTAAATTCAACATTGGAATGAGCAGTTAAGTAGACCTCAAGATGCTGCCAGAACCCCTTATCATTCCGAATCTTCTTACATCGAGAGCAAATGGGAACAAGACCCTCAAGTGTCTTAATCGTCTCCAGTGATTTTTTTAATCTTTTATTGACTCTCTCAAGCTCCTTGTTTTTGTGAGCAACAACCTCATATGTCGAAAATAGCAAATCAATAATCTGAAGTCGATCAGATGTGATGTAGTATTTCTGGCCCCCAAAAAATATCTCCACTCCCATGTCTGTTACTGAACTCTTTCTTAGTTCACGATTGACCAGGATGTAATGAATATGAGAAAGCAGATAATCCTTATCATAAGGCTTCGTAATAAAATGGTCTGCACCACATTTAAGACCTTTAATGATGTCTGACGGTTCCGATAGAGAGGTCAGGAGAATCACAGGTATATCTTTGAGTTTATCATCATCCTTTATTCTTTCGCACAACTCATACCCATTTACCTCTGGCATCATCACATCGCTGATAACAACATCAGGCTTTTTCTTTTTTATATACGACAGGGCCTCCTGGCCGTTATGGGTAACTGAGACTACATAACTGCTTTCCTCGAGTATCTGCTTTAACTTCATAGCCTGTGTGTAGCTGTCTTCTACTACCAGTATCTCCATTCCTGGGCTTAATTGTCCAATCTGTTTTCCCATGACAAACATCTCCTTAATACTTTAATACAAAAAATTCCTTTATATTTCAGCTTCTTCGGGATCTGGCTGCCACACCATAAAGATACCATATCAGACCAAAAAAGACAAGTGCAGAAACAAGCTGAGCAAAGATTTCAGAGGGATAGTGCATCTCAAATATTTTTGGTGTTTTTGACATTATTACCGCCATAATCGCACGAATGACTCCAAGGATCCCCACTCCAGCTATGAAACCAGACCCTAATAAAATCCCCTGATCTTTACCCCTTTCCACCTTCTCTTTGTCTCCTCCATATCTCTTCTCTATCATATGCCTCACCATTCCACCAATAAATACCGGAGTCATTGTGTAGAGAGGTAAATACATCCCAACAGCAAATGGAAGAGGCGGTATTTTAAAAAGCATGACTACTATGGAGAATGCTGCTCCAATACCAACCAGATCCCATCTGAGATTTGCATCCAGAACACCATCTAAGACTGTCTTCATTAAAGTAGCCTGAGGTGCAGGCAGCTCCTCTGTTCCAAAACCGTATGCCTTCCCAAGATAGTATACTGCAAGGCATACAAAAAATGATGATCCCACTGCCCCGAACAGCTCGCTTATCTGCTGTTTCCTTGGGGTTGCCCCAATAATAAAACCGCTCTTCAAATCCTGAGAAATATCTCCTGCAATCGATGCTGAAATACAGACTATGGTGCCGATGGTCAGGGCTGTAATTTTACCTGTCAAATCCGTCCAGCCCAGCATCTTGAATATCAGACCAGTACCCAGGAGAGTCACAATAGCCATGCCAGAGGTCGGATTTGATGAGACCCCAATCATTCCAACGATTCGTGATGAAACAGTCACAAAACAGAATGCAAAAATTGCTATTGCCAACGCACTCAGAAAACGCATTAAAAGATATGTATCATGACCAATTATTCCTGGAAGAAAGGTTATAAGAAAAATCACTAGTGTGACGCCAAGAATAACATATTTGATGGAAAGATCTCTTTCTGTACGCAACTTTCCCTCATTCAACTTTGCCGCACTCGACCGCAGTTCTCTCACTCCTATTTTCAGGGAAGCTATCATGGTAGGAATTGCCTTTGCAACAGTGATTATACCTGCAGAGGCAACAGCACCAGCACCTATTATGCGTATATATCCCTCCCATATCTGTTTTGGAGAAAGCTGTCCAATTGTTGTTATAGAGGGATCAAGACCCTTTGACCTTAGATATTCCAGAGTCATCGGCCAGATCTCTGAATCTCCAAATTTCCATGCTATGAATGGGATTATGACAACCCATGAAATCAGTCCACCGCCAACCATGATTGCAGAGATTCGTCTTCCAAGTATATATCCAACGCCGAGCAATGCCGGTGAGGTCTCAACACCTATTTCTGCTTTTCTAAGAAATGGAATTTTTGCGCATACCTTGTCTGGCCACATATATAAAAGAGAGATCAATCCCTTATATAGCGCCCCAATGCCAAGCCCCTTAAACACATTTATGGCAGACGAGCTTCCACCCGTTGCTGCAATTAATACCTCTGCACTTGCAGTTCCCTCTGGATAGGGCAGATTCTTGTGCTCTTTAACAATCAAAAAATTGCGCAAGGGAATCATGAAAAGTATGCCAAGAATACCTCCACATACTGCGAGCAGTGTCATTTGATAGAGAGAAGGTTCATATCCCCATATAAAGAGAGCAGGAATCGTAAAGATAATGCCTGAAGCCAAAGAAGAGCTTGCCGAACCTGCTGTCTGTGAGATATTGCATTCAAGAATGGTAGGCTTTCCAAAGATCGGTGAGAGCATCCTTAAAACTGCAACAGAAACAACAGCAAGAGGAATAGCAGTACTTATTGTTAGTCCAACTCTCAGTCCCAGATATGCATTGGCACTTCCAAAAACAGCACCAAAAACCACACCTAGTACAATAGTCTTAACATTAAAATCTTTCATTGATACATTGGCTGGTATAAAGGGCTTGATCTCCTTCATAAATCCTCCGCTGACTAATAGTGGAAAAAAATTTATTTTTTTATTAATTTAGAATTATTAAATTATTGTTGTTAATGTAATACATTTTTTTAAATATAATCAAGTGGAATAAATATTTTTTAAAAAAATCTCAAGATGGTATTGTCAAACAGTTCCATCAGAAAATGGTGGAAAATATCGGCTCTGCTGAGTTCAGCCCTGATACTTCTATTAACGGTTCGATCGAGAGCAACTGAATGGCTCTCGTCTCCAGACGGAAGGATCGAAATCTACTGCAACATTAATGTGAGTAATTACATATCGGGTATGGATATAAGGTTTTACTACAAAATATTTTTCGATGGATACCTCTTGATTCAGGACTCGCCGATCGGTCTTAATTTTATAGATATGCTCCCTCTGGATAAAGAATTTCGACTCTACCATGTCGAGCGAAGATCGATATCAGACACAATAATGACTATTAATGAACCGTATGCGAGAATAATAAATCAATATAATGAAATAACACTGTTTCTTCAGGAAAAGACTCCTCCCTTCCGGCTCATAAATATTGTGTTCCGCATATCTAATGAAGGAGTAGCATTCAGATATGTGATCCCAGAGCAGAGTGAAATCGACGAGTTTGAAATAAGCGCTGAAAATACAATATTCAATTTTCCATATAACTACACTGCATGGATCCTGCCGCTGGAGTCCTTTACAACACCATATGAGAACAACTATAAAACAACAACAATAAATAAAATTGATGATGATACAATAATCGGACTGCCACTGCTTCTAAAAACAGAACATGGGGCATGGATTGCAATCACAGAGGCAAACCTTACAGACTATGCTGGAATGTATCTTTGCAGAGAAAAATCTATTCCTTTTGGCTTCAGATCCAGACTCTCTCCACATCCTGACAATCCCGAATTGAAGGTAAGGGGAAGGGCTCCATTTAAGAGTCCGTGGCGTGTTATTCTTATCGGCTCGACTCCTGGCGATCTGATTGAATCAAACTTCATATTCAGCCTTAACCAGCCATGCAAGATCGATGACACTTCATGGATAAAACCTGGAAAATGTGTATGGCCGTGGTGGTCGGGAAGACATGTCGAGGGAGTCGGCTTCGAGGGCGGCATGAACACAGAGACAATGATTCATTATCTTGACTTTGCAGCCAAACATGGAATCGAATACCTTCTGATCGATGCAGGCTGGTATGGCAAACACAACAACAGAGATGAAGACATCACTAAGGCGATTCCTGAAATCGATCTCCAGCGGATCTTGCAGGAAGGGAAACAAAAAGGGGTGGGCATAATTCTGTGGCTATTCTGGCAGTGTGTGGAAGACCAGATGGAAAGAGCATTTCCTCTGTACGAAAAATGGGGAGTTGCTGGCATAAAGGTAGATTATATGAACCGGGACGATCAGGAGATGGTAAACTTTTACCACAGAGTCGTAAGAAAGGCGGCTCAACATCATCTGCTTGTCGATTTTCACGGTGCATATAAACCCACTGGCATACGAAGAACATATCCAAACCTAATCACAAGAGAGGGCGTGCTTGGACTCGAATGGAACAAGTGGAGCAGGAAATGCAATCCCGACCACGAGCTGACAATCCCTTTCATACGCATGCTCGCAGGCCCGATGGATTTTACACCTGGCTGTTTCCGTACATTTCAGAAAAACCGCTTCAATCCAGAAGCCGAACCACCAGGCTCAATGGGTACAAGATGCCATCAACTTGCCATGTATGTCGTATATGAATCTCCCCTTCAAATGTGTGTCGATTTTCCAGCATCATACAAAAACCAAGTAGGCATAGAGTTTATTGAGACAGTTCCAACAGTCTGGGACAGTAGCTGTGTCATAAACGGGATGGTAGGTGACTATATAACCATAGCACGTAAACACAAAGAGGAGTGGTACATAGGATCAATGACAGACTGGACTGGCCGCACACTAAAAATTCCACTCGACTTTTTGGGACCTGGAAGATACACTGCAGAAATCTATTCCGACTCCCCAAAAGCAAACCTTTATCCAACCAATATTATAGTCACAAGAGAATATGTCACAAAGAATGATACACTTAGAGCCGTCTTGGGGCCAGGCGGAGGATATGTGGCAAGAATCTTTCCATCAGACACAACAAAAAATAACCTTTAGAGGAGGATGCAATGAGACGGTTTTATATACTACTATGGCTCTTTTATCTGACAGCAACATCTGTGGCAGAAAACTATCTGATAAATGGCGGTCAGGAATCCAGAATCAATTATCAATTAATCCAGCGAGTCGAACCTTCTTCTGGAATAAAGAGCCTCAGCCTGAGTTTTGTTGTGCCAGAAAGTTTCAACTCTCCTACTTATAGACAGAAAATCGAAAATTTCAATCTAAATCTGCTGCCAAGACCAACAAATCAAAAAGAAAAAAGGGACAGGAGGGGCAACAAGATAATACAGGCAACATGGAAAAATCCGAAAAGGCCGATCGATGTTACCATGACCTTTACTGCATACAACAGTACTATTCTGCGCACCCTCAACTCAAATGCACCGTTTCCGCTCAAAGATATCCCGTCAGAATTAAAAGACTATCTCCTGGCCACAAAACTGGTCCAATCCAGCAACCAGTCAATAAAGCAAAAGGCAGATGAGCTTACAAGAGGCGTGAAAACAGAGTTTGATGCTGTTCAGAGAATTCTTACATGGGTTGTCGACAACATGCGGTATGTTACACCTCCAGAAAGATACGATGCACTTTACTCTTTCGGTTCTGGCAGGGGAAACTGTCAGAACTATTCACATCTTTCAGCAGCGCTCATGAGGAGCGTGGGTATACCCGTTAGAATAGTAAATGGTGTAACTTTAAAAAAACCATATACTGTTAAGACTCCAGAGGGAAACTTTACCTTTAAAATGGGACAGGGACGTCACTCCTGGATCGAGGTATACTTCCCAGACCTGAAATGGGTTCCATTCGATCCTCAGCAGACAGAACTATTCGTTTCCAACAGATTCGTCCGCATAGAAGTCGGTGTGGATAACGAAGAAACCATAAACGATGGAATGGTCCGATGGAGACAGACACGAGGAGTAAGCGGAAAACCAAAATTTCAAGAAGTTATCGAAGCAGAATTTCCTGTAGACAACGTGGATTTGACTCTGCAGAAACAGAAATACGGGCCAAAGGCCATGCTCATCTGCCCAAAGATAAATGCAACCTTTAAGGCTGTAAAGATAACACCTCCTGCTCCTCCGAAGAAAATTTCTGAAGATAAACTAAAACAGATGAAATTTGACAGGCCCTTTCTCTTTGGTAATCTCGATTTTCCAAAAGGCGTAAATTTCGCGTTTACTAGAGGCCCTGCAGTTAAAGGTAAGGAAGATGAATATACAATGAAGAAAAACTTCATGGTTGAGACAGCCGAGTATGTTACAACAAAAATGACACAGTATGGACAGGCAGTAGTTCTATCAAAACCTGTTAAACTCACAAAGATCGGTCTGGCACTCCACAAATTTGGAGGAAACGGCCAGCTCTGGGTAGAACTCATGGATGATGATAACGGAAAGCCTGGAAAATTGATCGCCACCAGCGATTTTATTGCTCTTACTCAGCTTCCAATAAAACCAGGGTACGACTGGGTCGATTTCAATTTTTCACGAGAAGCAATCAAACTCTCTCCCGGAAAATACTGGATATCCCTCGGATTTACAGGCAGCCCGATTGTAAACTGGTTCTATACCTATGGCAAACCCGTAGGACCGGTGGATGGTACAAGATATAAAAGTGTATATGAAGATAAATGGAGTGGAGCACTGGCATATGAGTTCAATTACAGAATCAAGGGATGGACAACAAGGTAGAATGAGTAAACAGTTAAATAGATTGACAATATGCATCGGTCTCGATATTAATAATAAGAGCCGTCCCATGCCAGCAGATCAAATTCTTAAGCCCAGATCTTAAGAACCTGGGTAAAATCATGGAAGGCACTGTAATAACAGATACAATACGATTCATAAACACGACTTCAAAGGAAGTAATAATTAGTTACATAAGAACAAGCTGCGGATGTTCTGTTGCAGACATCGATAAAAACAGGATTGCACCTCTTGATACAGCAGAGATCAGAGTGACAATCGATACAAGAGGATTTCGCGGCACACACCGCAAGGATGTCAAGGTCGCTTTTGCCGACAGAAATATTGGAGTTAAAAAATTTGTCTATCAGTTCACCACATACAGGCCGATGGAACATCAACCAAAATATTTCTATTTAAAAAACATCCGGGTCAACCCCGACACGACAATAACTCTAGTGCTGAGGATTATAAACAATCAAAAAAAGAGCCTGAAAATATTTAATCTTCATACAAACAACAAAATGGTCAGAGTGTTGCCAACAGAGATGGAGATCAAACCAGAGAGAAGCAAACTCCTGACCATCAACTTCACGCCAGTGGAGAAGGGCCTTAAGATAATCTATATCTGGATAGAGACAGACATAAAAACAATGCAAAAGATTGCGGTTCCTTTTTACACTCAGATAGGGGAGTAGGGATTGAATAGATTCGTACAAATAGGAACTATTTTGATCGCCTCCTTTGTGATTGGAGTGGCAGTAAACCAGATCAATCCACATGGAATACCGTTGAGACTCCTTTGCATGTCGCTTTCCTTCGGCTCACATCAGAAAGATTATGTAGAAACTTCTGTAGATTCAACACTCCTTTTATTTTTTCAAGGGTCAGGGCTTTTTATAGACATTCGTTCTGAACAAGATTACAATATCGATCATATAAAAGGAGCCGTGTCCATCCCCTTTTTCGAGCTCTTTAGACATCCAGAAAATTTTCCCAAAATAGACTCAACCTCAACCCTAATAGTCTATGACTATCATCTAAACTCGAACAGGGCATTCCTGAGTGCAAGGTTCCTTGCAAATAGAGGATTTAAGAATGTCACAGTAATGCGCGGCGGATTCATCGAATGGCTCGACAAGGGATATCCAGTAGAGAGGCACAAAAGGTGAAAAATAGATTGATAAAATGGACCTATCTATTACTTCGAATCGGATTTGGATCACTCCTTATCTATGCTTCCATCTACAAAATAGGATCTCCATTCGAATTCGCAGAAGCGGTTGAAAACTATCGAATATTTGGAACAGATCTTTCTCTTTGGACAGCGGTATTCATACCCTACCTTGAGGCCATCATAGGATTTGCCCTTCTATCTGGTTTATGGTCTGAAACAGTAGTTCTGCTTAATGCAGTATTAATGTTTCTATTTCTGATTCTTGTTATTCAGGCATACATCCGCGGTCTCGATATCCGCTGTGGATGCTTCTTTGCAGAGGGTGAATCAAGAATCGGTCTTTTAAAGATATTTGAAAATGTGCTCTTTGTAGTGCTGAGTATTTCACTTATAAAATTAAACAAAATTGTAAAACACTCCTGAATTTCTGGTTATGTACAATTTGATTTGCCAGAAAATCGTTTATTAATAAAAACCATGAAAAAATATAAACACATACTAATCTCTCTTTTCCTCTGGTTCCCAAACTCCTGTTTGGGAACCCGCATGTGTTAAAAACTCTGTTTTGGTAATAACAAATCAATGAAATTGGATGATGTGTGACAGATACAAAATAATTTTTTGTAAGGGCGACCGGTGGGTTGCCCCTGCAGAACAGAATGGTTCACGGGTCAAATCATTTACATAACGGCTAAGATATGATTTATCATTCTGAAAACCATCGCCGCAAATCCATTCGCCTGAAATGGTACGATTATTCTGCTCCAGGTGGTTATTTTGTGACTATTTGTACATACAAGCATGAATGTCTGTTTGGTGATATAGTAAATGAGAAGATGAGTTTGAGCGGATTGGGAAAAATTGTAATGGAAGAATGGTGTCGGTCAGAATCCATTCGGGCGGAAATACGTTTGGATTCATTTATCGTAATGCCAAACCATTTCCATGGTATAGTCTGGATTGTGGAAACACATGGTCATAAGGACGGCGATGATATTGTAGAGGCGATCGGCCGATCGCCTCTACAAAGACCAAATGGTCCACGTCCCAGATCATTATCATCCATGATTG
>Ga0190360_1001135_pt1 | contig 13995 bp, 6 predicted proteins | sample 48721834_MG_FD_161271 | JGI IMG/M metagenome (GOLD analysis project Ga0190360, IMG submission 161271) | Hydrothermal vent microbial mat bacterial communities from Southern Trench, Guaymas Basin, Mexico - 4872-18-3-4_MG | ecosystem: Environmental > Aquatic > Marine > Hydrothermal vents > Microbial... | reverse complement strand
TAAAAAGGACATAAAGGATGTGGATCGATGGGCTGAATTTCCCCTTTATAGCAATGCAAAGGTGAAAATAATATCTATGCCCGAGGTGGTGGAGGATTCTATAATTGAGTATAAAGCATCTATATTTACCAGTAAACTGATAAATGAGGATGATTTTCAATTTCGCTATGGAATTCAGTATTTTGAACCATGCCTTCGTCACAAGCTTAAATTGGTCATTCCCAGAGAAAGAAAGGTAAACATACACTATGTTAGACTTAAAGAAGTAAAGCCTGAAATTAGTGAGAGTTCCAATTTATTAATCTACGAGTGGAAAATAGAAAATGTTCCCGAGATTATAGCTGAACCCAATATGCCTCCCTGGGCTGATATTTCCCCTTTTATAATGGTTTCTTCATTCAAAAGCTGGGAGGAATTTTCCAGATGGTGGCGGAATTTAAGTCAGGGTCAGGCTGAACCTACTCCCGAAATTGAAAAAAAGGTACAGGAACTTATTGAGGGTAAGATGACTCAGGAGGAGAAGGCAAGAGCTATCTACAACTGGGTGGTTTCTAATATAAGATATGTGGGGTTAGAATTTGGCATAGCCGGGTTTAAGCCCCATTCTGCCGGGGAAGTTTTTAACAACAAATACGGTGACTGTAAGGACAAGACCACTCTTCTTATTGCTATGTTTAAATCAGCAAAAATACCTGCCTATTACGCTCTTATTGGAACACGGGAGATGGGAAAACTGGAAAAAGAAATACCCATGTCTCAGTTTAATCATGCAATTTGTGTTGCCGAAATTGACGGAAATCTGGTCTGGCTGGATCCCACAGCTGAGACTGCTTCTTTTGGTGAAATTCCCGGAGCTGATCAGGAAAAACTTGCCCTTGTCTTTTTCCCGGAAAAGGCAGAGTTTCTAAGAGTTCCTCTGGTGGAGGCGGAAAAAAATAAAATAGAAACCCGAATGGAAATCTGGATAAAGCCTGATGCCAGTATTGAAGCCAGAATGAAGATTCTCACATCCGGGGTAAACGATATGGAGTTTAGAACTTTAAAGTATGTAAAACCGGCAAGAAGAAAGCAGTTAATCGAAAACTGGATAAATACACTTGCTCCAGGAGCAAAATTAATAAGTTACAGCTTTAGTGATCTGGATAATCTTGATATTCCGGTAAGTCTGGAAATTAATTTTTCGGCTCCCGATTACCTGAAGAAAGCAGGAGATGTATGGCTTTTTAATATTCCCGGTATCCAAATAGAAGCCGGCATAGTGGGGAAAGAAAAAAGAATCTATTCTCTTACTTTTTTTACTACCTCTTTATCGGTAGATAAAGCAAAGATTTATGTTCCCTCTACATTCAAAGTGAGTCATCTTCCTGAGAATGTCAGCTTACAATCCGAAGATTTTTATTTTAGCTCAAGTTATGATTTAACTGATGGAGCTATTTTATATGAGGGAATATTTGGAAGAAAGATAAGTGAAATTTCCGTATCCAGTTATCCAGATTATAAAGACTTTATGGAAGAAGTATCAAGGACTACACAAAAACCCGTTGTTTTAATAAAATTAGATTGAGAAAAGCCTTTTTTACTTTTGATTATTCACGGGGGATGCGGGAACCTCCCCCTTAAAACTATCAAACCGGGGTTTGAAATTAAGCTTTAACCGAATTTTCCAACCAGGACAAAAGACTTTTTTCAAGATCTCAAGTAAAGGAAGAAAAAGATTATTTTTTGTGATTTTGGCTGGCAGCAGTTTTATTCTGCCAGGCAAAGCCTCCGTTTTAAGTTTAAATTGGGGTCGGGACATAAAAACTTTTGAGCCAAATTGACTTGCCAGGCAAATAGGTTAAAATTAATAACCAGTTGGTGGCTATGGGGAAGGACAGGATAATAATTAAAGGAGCCCAGGAACATAATCTAAAAAATATTGATGTCGAGATTCCCCGTAACAAACTTGTTGTAATCACCGGTTTATCAGGATCAGGTAAGTCTTCTCTTGCTTTTGACACCCTCTATGCTGAAGGACAGAGAAGATATGTAGAGTCTCTATCTAATTATGCTCGCCAATTCCTGGAACAGATGTCCAAGCCCAAGGTGGACTATATAGAGGGTCTTTCACCGGCTATCTCGATTGAACAAAGAAAGGCTTCAAGTAATCCTCGATCGACAGTAGCAACTTTAACAGAGATATATGATTATTTTCGTCTACTTTTTGCCCACATAGGAAAACCTTACTGTTACAAATGTGGAAGAAGAATTTCCTCCCAGACAATTGAAGACATTACCAAACAAATCATGAAATTTCCGTCCGGGACGGCAATTCAAATACTTGCTCCTGTAGTGAGAGGAAGAAAGGGAGAATACCGGGATCTTCTCCAGGAGATTAAAAAGGAAGGTTATCTTAGAGTCAGAATAGATGGGGAGATAAGGTCTCTGGAAGAGGATATATTTCTTGACAAGAACAAAAAGCACCGTATTGAAGTGGTAATAGACAGGTTAAAAGTTAAAGAGGGAATTGAGTCAAGAGTTGCTGACTCACTGGAGCTTGCCAGCGAACGTGGAAACGGACTAATTCTTGTAACCCTCAAGACGAACGGTAAAGAAAAAGAGTACCCCTTTTCCCGTCACTTTGCCTGTCCCTACTGCGAGATAAGTTACGAAGAAATCTCTCCCCGCATGTTCTCCTTTAATTCACCCTATGGAGCCTGTCCAGCCTGTAACGGACTGGGAACTCAGCAAACCGTAGATCCGGAGCTTGTAGTCCCAGATCCTGAAAAGTCCTTAAGACAGGGAGCTATTGCTCCCTGGGAAGAGGGAGTTGGATTTTATCGCTGGGCAAGAACAGCCTCACGTTACTATTTCCGCCAGCTTGCCTCCCTGGCCAGGCACTATAAGTTCTCGCTGGATACTCCTTTTAAAGATCTTCCTTCTCATATTCAACGGATAATTCTCTATGGTTCTGATTCTGAGGAAATTGAATTTACCGAATATCGAGGTAACGACTATTACACTTACTGGGCTCCCTTTGAAGGAGTGATTCCTAATCTTGAAAGAAGGTATAGAGAAAGTGATTCAGATTACGTAAAAGAGGAAATACAAAAATACATAAGAGAAACTCCCTGCCCTGTTTGCAAAGGAGCACGCTTACGTCCTGAGAGTCTGGCCGTAAAAATACAGGGGAAAAACATCTATGACGTGGTGAGAATGAGCATTAAGGAATGCCAGAAATTTTTCTCCTCCCTTAAACTTACCTCCAGGGAAAAACTTATTGCTGGAGAAATTTTAAAGGAAATCCAGAAGCGTCTCGGTTTTATGGTCAATGTGGGGCTTGGTTATCTCACTCTGGATCGCCGAATAGGAACTCTATCCGGAGGTGAAGCCGAAAGAATTCGTCTGGCCACTCAGATAGGCTCCGGACTTGTAGGTGTCATTTATATACTCGATGAACCAACAATTGGTCTGCATCCTCGAGATACAGGGCATCTTCTTGATACCTTGAAAGAGCTGCGTGATCTGGGAAATACAATAGTTGTAGTAGAGCATGATAGGGCTACCATAGAGGCTGCCGACCACGTTATTGACCTTGGTCCGGGTGCTGGCAAACATGGAGGCGAAATTGTTGCTCAGGGAACTGTTGCTGACATAAAGAACTGTCCTCGCAGTCTAACCGGTAAATACCTTAAAGGAGAACTCAAAATTCCTCTTCCCTCTTCTCGAAGGACCCCCACAGATAATAAGTTCCTGAGGATTATTGGAGCAAGGGAACATAATTTAAAAAATATAACCGTAAACATCCCGCTGGGGATGTTTGTCTGTATAACGGGAGTTTCGGGTTCTGGCAAAAGCACCTTGGTGGAGGATATTCTTTATAAGGCTCTGGCTCAGTATTTCTATAAGAGCAAGGACAAAGCTGGAAAACATGACAGGATTGAGGGTCTGGAGTACATAGATAAGGTTGTAGTTATTGATCAATCGCCCATCGGTCGGACTCCTCGTTCTAATCCAGCCACCTATACCGGTCTTTTTACTCCTATTCGTCAGATTTTTGCCCGGGTGGAAGAAGCCAGAATGAGGGGCTACTCTCAGGGAAGATTTAGTTTTAACGTTCGGAAGGGAAGATGTCAGGAGTGTAAAGGTGAGGGAATGATAAAAATAGAGATGCAATTTCTGCCTGACGTTTATGTTCCCTGTGACAGTTGTAAAGGAAAAAGGTATAACCGGGAAACTCTCCAGATCAAATACAAGGGTAAAAATATAGCTGATGTTCTTGAGATGACGGTTGAAGAAGCGCTCCAGTTTTTTGGTAATATTCCACAGGTTAAAAGAAAACTGAAGACTCTTTATGATGTTGGACTTGGATATATAAAGCTTGGTCAACCAGCCACCACTCTTTCAGGCGGAGAGGCTCAGAGAGTTAAACTGGCAAGAGAACTTTCAAAAATTGGAACCGGTAAAACCCTTTACATCCTGGATGAGCCTACAACAGGACTTCATTTTGCCGATATTGAAAAACTGCTGAATGTTTTGAACAGACTCGTGGATAAAGGAAACACGGTACTGGTAATTGAACACAATCCCGATGTGATCAAAGTTGCCGATTATGTAATAGATTTAGGACCCGAAGGAGGGGATGAAGGTGGAGAGATAGTTGCCTGTGGTCCACCCGAAGAGATAGCAAAGAATGAAAAAAGCTATACGGGACAGATTTTAAGGGAAGTTTTGAAACAATCAAATTAGGTTACTCTTCGGGGATGAGTATAGATATTCATCCTTTTCTCACGGAGAAAGCCAACCAGAGTTAGATTTAATTTGTTGGCCAGAGAAATAGCAAGATCTGTTGGAGCTGAAGGAGAGGCAATAAGAGGAACTGAGGCTAAAGAAGCTTTGTCCACAATCTCCCAGGATATTCTTCCACTTAAAAGTATAAATCCATCTTTTACATCTTTTTTTTCCAGAAAACACCAGCCAAGTAGTTTATCCAGTGCATTGTGCCGTCCGATGTCTTCAGTTAATATCTCAATCCCATTTTTGTTGCACAGAGCGCAGCTGTGATTTCCCCCGGTAATCTTAAACAGGGCTGATTTTTTTTCAAATTCCTCCATTTGGGAAAAAAGTGTTTTTCTGTCAATTTGAAACCCCAAATCGGGTACCATCAAAAATCTTGTTTTAAAATTGTCGTAAAAGGTGCACGCACCACAGGAAGAAAGTTCGTGGGGTTCAAGATGTGAGGTTTTGATTTTTTCCTCGGGAAGGTCCAGTTTTATCTTAACAAAATTTTTATCCGGGTTAAGATAAATGTCCTTAACCTTATCTTTTTGATTAAATCCTATTATTCCCTGAGAGAGAAGAAATCCCAGGGCAAGGTATTTCAGTTTAGAAGGAGTGCAAAGAAGTGTCCCAATTTTGATGTTATTGACAAAAATGGTAAGAGGTATTTCTTTTATTACTTTATCTTTGACCTTTATTTTTTTTCCTGAAGTAAGACGAAAAATTTCAATTTCCTGAGTATCATTGATACTATCGTTCATTTTTTGTTTAAAATTTCGTTCATACTTCCGCTCCTGTACCCTTCAAGATCAACCGTTACGTAAGTATAGCCAAGTTCTTTGATTTTTTTTACAATTTCATACCGATGGTGCTTGTCTAAAAGTTTTGGCAGGTCATCAACTTCCACTTCAATTCGAGCTATATTCTGATGGTGCCTCACTCTTACCTGATGTATGCCGAGGTTTTTCAGGAATCTTTCTGCCTGATTTATTCTTTCAAGGTCCCTCTTGTTTATACTTACACCATAGGGGAAACGTGAGGCAAGACAGGCAAAAGATGGTTTTCTCCAGGTGGGCAGACCCATCTTTCTGGACCACTCACGAATTTCATCCTTGGTTAACTTCGCCTCCTTAAGAGGTGATCTTATTCCAAGCTCTCTGGCAGCCTGCATTCCCGGTCTGAAATCATTTGTATCGTCCTGATTTGACCCATCAGCTACCCATTTTATTTTGTTTTCTGTAGCCAGATTTTTTAACCGGGAGAAAAGCTCTTTTTTGCAGTAATAGCAACGCTCGGGCGGGTTGCTGGTGAAGTCTGGATCTTCCAGCTCTCGAGTCTCCAGCAACAAATGTTTTACTCCTAAATTTCTGGCGATCTTTTTTGCTTCCTCAGCCTCTTCTTCTGGATAGATTGGTGATAAAGCTGTTACAGCTATGACCTTATCTTCAAGAATATCTCTGGCCACCTTTAAGAGAAAAGTACTATCCACACCACCTGAATAGGCAATTAGAACACTTTCCATCTCCATCAAAATTTTTTTCAGATGCTCGAGTTTCTCTTCCATGAATTAGCATCTTAAAGATAACTTTTTTCTTTTTTATTAATTATAAGATATTTTTGTGCCGGGTGATTATGTTCTATAATTTCTGTAAAAGACTTTCCCTTGACAAAGGGCTACTTTCTCCAGGATAAGGAAAATTGGTAAAACCTTATCAAAAAGGAAAAGCTTATGGCCCAAGATAAGAATAGCTCAAAACTCAATGAAGTGCAAGAGGCAGGTGTTAAACGATAAGGATTTTCTAAAAAGACAGGTTGAAAGCTTCTACCAAAAGCTTAAAGATGTGGAGATAACTCAGTTTCTCTATGCAGTAAGTATCAGAGACAAGATGAAAAGGTGTGACTACCGTAACAGCTGCAAACCGAGGAAGTTAAAAAGAAGAGGGGGACCTTAGGACTTCTTGTTCCCCAGGACAGAGAAGGTAGATTCCGGACACAGCTTTTTGCAAGATACTTTGCCTTGATGAGGACAAAAGAAATTATGGAAAAGTACGAGAGCGTCTATCCTAAATTCACCCAGAAACTGGAGGATACTCTTGCCTGTTTTTCTTTTCCTGCAACTAAGGCTTATATAAGGGATTTCTTTTGATCTTGAGAGCAAAATTTCCTTCAGTTGAGAACTGAAAAGTCCTATGTGAGCCTCAGATTAATCTCTTAGAATTAAGAACAATAAGGGAATTTAGCTTATTTACCCCCTGGTTTTTTTGAAAGAGCAAAGGTGAGGAGGAGAATTTGTTTAACATTTCGTCTCAGGTATATCTTCCTTTATCCTGGAGGTAATTTACAGAAAATTTAATTGACATTCAGAATGCGGTTTCTTGACAATTTTCCTTTATTTCCTTAAAATAACTCTCAATTTAAATCATACCTGAGAGAGGAGATTTTTAAAATGCTTTCTCCGGAGGACCGAGAAAAGATAGAAAAAGTGCTGAAAAAATATGAGAGTGACCCTGGTCCCCTCATCTCGGTGCTGCAGGAAGTTCAGGGTATATTCGGCTACCTGCCCAGGGAAGCTCTTTCCTATATTTGCAAAAGGTTGAAAGTTTCAGAGAGCCGGGTTTGGGGAATTGTTACTTTCTACTCCCAGTTTTATCTTGAACCGCGAGGTAAAAACACCATTCGTGTTTGTCTGGGAACTGCCTGTCATGTGAGAGGAGCAAGTAGAATTTTGAGTAAATTACAGGAGGTACTGGGGATAAATCCAGGTGAAACCACTCCAGATCTTAAATTCAGTCTGGAAACAGTTCGCTGTTTGGGAACCTGTTTCTTAGCCCCGGTGATGATGATAAATTCAGATTATTTTGGTAAGATGACTCCAGGTAGAGTGGAACAGGTTTTGGCTCAATACTAAGGAGGATAAGCTAATGCCTTTTTTCACCAGATTGGAAGAACTAAGCCTTTATCGACAGGAGCTTATAGAAAAAAAAGACCCTCAAAAGAAGAGGGTTAGAATATGTATGACTGGATGCCGGGCCTATGGTGCAAAAGAGATAATGGAAAAGTTAAAAGAGGAAGTGGAAGCAGCTGGGTTAGATAAAAAAGTAGAAGTTGTTGCCACAGGCTGTCAGGGATTCTGTGCCCGCGCTCCGGTAATGGTGATTGATCCGGATGATATTTTTTATCAGCAAATTAATTTATCGGATGTAAAGGAGATAGTATCTGAAACCCTCGTTAAAGGAAAGATAATAGAGCGGCTTTTGTATCAAGATCCTGATTCTGGTAAAGTTTTCGTTCACACAAGAGATGTTCCTTTTTACAAGGAACAGACAAAAATTGTTTTACGTAACTGTGGAAGAATTGACCCCACCAGTATTGATGATTTCCTTATCAATGAAGGTTATGCAGGTCTGGAGAAGATATTTAAAGAGAGAATTCCGCCTGAACAGATTATAGATCAGGTGAAAAAATCTGGACTTAGAGGAAGAGGAGGAGCAGGTTTTCCCACCGGACTTAAATGGCAATTTACCCGTAAAAGTAAAGGAACTCCCAAGTATATTATCTGCAACGCTGATGAAGGTGACCCTGGAGCTTTTATGGACAGGGCAATACTTGAGGGTGATCCTCACCTGGTCATTGAGGGAATGCTTATAGCAGGTTATGCTATTGGAGCGGAAAAGGGGTACGTATATGTTAGAGCAGAGTATCCTATAGCCGTTGAACACTTAAAAATTGCCCTTCAAAAGGCAAGAGAATATGGAATACTGGGTAAAAATATCTTAGGCACAGATTTTTCTTTTGATATTGAGATTAAACAGGGAGCAGGAGCATTTGTCTGTGGAGAAGAGACGGCACTCATAGCTTCGGTTGAAGGAAGAAGAGGTATGCCAAGACCAAGACCCCCTTTTCCAGCACAGTCAGGCCTCTGGGGAAAACCTACCTGTATAAATAACGTTGAGACTCTGGCTAATATCTCCTACATTATCCAGAAGGGGGCAGATAATTTTGCCAGAATTGGAACTCCCAGAAGTAAAGGAACAAAGATATTTGCCCTGGCGGGAAAGGTGAAAAATACAGGTCTTGTAGAGGTCCCTATAGGGGTTACCCTGAGAAAGGTTATTTTTGATATTGGAGGTGGTCCTCCTGAAGGCAGGAAGTTTAAAGCTGTACAAATTGGAGGACCTTCAGGAGGATGTATTCCCGAAAGATATCTTGATCTTCCTATTGATTACGATTCTTTAAAAAAAGTTGGTGCCATAATGGGTTCTGGTGGAATGGTGGTGATGGATGATAGTACCTGTATGGTAGATGTGGCTCGTTTTTTCCTGCAGTTTGTTCAGGATGAGTCCTGTGGGAAGTGTGTTCCCTGTAGGGTGGGGACTAAACGCATGCTGGAGATTCTGGAACGGATAACTCGGGGGGAGGGAAAGCCTGAAGATATAGAACTTCTGGAGGAGCTTGCTCGAGTGGTGAAAGATGGATCTCTGTGTGGCCTTGGACAGACCGCTCCCAATCCTGTACTCTCCACTTTGAATTACTTTAAGGAGGAATATAAAGCTCATATTGAGGAAAAATTCTGTCCCGCATCGAGTTGTGAGGAACTTTTCATCTCTCCCTGTCAAAATGCATGTCCGGTGGGAATTGACATCCCGGAGTATATTGGATTAATTGCTCAGAAAAATTTTTCTGAAGCCCTGAATGTGATTAAAAAGAGGAACCCCTTTCCATCAATATGTGGAAGAGTTTGTCATCATCCCTGTGAACTAAAGTGTCGTAGAGGAGAGATTGATGAGCCTGTTGCAATAAATGCTCTTAAGAGATTTGTCAGTGACTATAGTAGGAAAAAGGGAACAGATAAGAAAAAAGTATACCTCCATTCCTCTTCTAAAAACAAAAAAATTGCCATAATTGGTTCTGGACCAGCAGGTCTTACCTGTGCCCATTATCTGGCAAAATGGGGATATCCGGTTACCATTTTTGAGGCACTTCCTGTTGTTGGAGGGATGCTCAGAGTAGGTATTCCTGATTATAGGTTACCTAAGGACATCTTAAAAGAGGAAATTTTTTCCGCTGTTGAGAGTATAGGAGTTTCTATCCAGACAGGAATACAAATTGGTAAAGACCTGACTTTTGAAGATATTTTTAAAAAAGGCTACAGTTGCATATTCGTAGCTACAGGATGTCATGTATCCCGAAAACTTGGAATACCGGGAGAAAACACTGATGGAGTTTTAGATGGGCTGAGTTTTCTAAGAGAACTTAATATGGGGAAGAACTTTGATCTGGGTAAAAAGGTTGTGGTAATAGGTGGAGGTAACGTAGCTATAGATGCAGCAAGATCTGCTTTGAGATTGAAGGCAGAAGAGGTGACCATCCTGTATAGAAGATCACGCCAGGAAATGCCCGCCATAGAAACAGAAATTCAAGCTGCTGAAAAGGAAGGTGTGAAATTTCACTATCTTGCTGCCCCTGTGCAGGTGATATCATCTAACGGGAAATTAAAGGGTATTGAATGTATCAGAATGAGACTGGGTGAGTATGATGCGAGTGGTCGAAGAAGACCTGTTCCTGTTACTGGATCAGAATTTTTTGTTCTGGCTGATAGCGTAATCTCAGCTATAGGTCAGAAAGCCGATCTTTCTTTCTTACCCGCTTCCATAAGAAGAACTGAATGGAATACTATTTGGGTTAATCCGAAAACTTTAGCCACAAGTGAGGAAAGAGTATTTGCCGGAGGAGATGTAGTTATGGGTCCAGTGACAGTTATTGATGCTATAGCCTCCGGTGAAAAGGCTGCTATCAGTATTGATTTGTACCTGAAGGGAAAACCCCTGTATCTTTCTCCTAAAATTAGAAAAAAGGATTTTGAGCTTTTAGAATTTTTTGAGATCGAGCCTTCTCCGGAGAAAAGAATCAAGATGCCTTCTCTATCTGTGCCGGAAAGGATAAAGGGGTTTAAGGAAGTTGAGCTGGGATTAGACGAAGATGAGGCTGTCAGGGAGGCCAGAAGGTGCCTCCGCTGTGATATTGAAAAAGTGAGGAATAAGTGATGGCAGAAGTGTCTATATGGATTGATGGGAAAAAAGTTACAGTTGAAGAGGGTATGACCATACTGGAGGCCGCTCAAAAGATAGGAATAGAAATTCCTCATCTTTGTTATGAGGAAAGACTTGCTCCTCTTGCCTCCTGCAGACTATGTCTTGTTGAAGTTAAGGGAGTAGAAAATCTCGTTGCCTCCTGCTCCTATCCGGTAAAAGATGGGATGGAGGTTAAAACCAATACGGAAAGAGTTAAGAGGGCGCGAAGAGTAATTATGGAACTTCTTATTTCTAACCATCCCCTTGATTGTATGACCTGTGAGAAGAGTGGAGATTGTTTGCTTGAAAAATACGCATACGAACTTGGCGTTTCTTCATCTCGTTTTGAGGGAGAGAAAATAAATTATCCCTTGATCAGCGATAATCCTTTTATTGAGCGTGATAACCGGAAGTGCATTCTCTGTGGTCGCTGTGTTAATGTATGTAGCAACATTCAGCAGTGTGAGGTTTTAGACTTTGCCCGGCGAGGATTTAAGACTTTAATAAGCACAGGTTTTGATAAGCCGATGACTGAAACAGCCTGCGTTTTCTGTGGAAATTGCCTTTCGGTGTGTCCTGTAGGAGCTTTAATGGAGAAAGAGAGAAAAGGCAAGGGTAGAGAATGGGAATTGAAGAAAACTGTTACCATCTGTCCTTATTGTGGATGTGGCTGTCAGATCATTTTGCATACCAGAGATAATAAAGTGGTTAAGGTTACCTCACCCGAGAATGCTCCAGTTAACTCGGGTTGGCTTTGTGCCAAGGGGAGATTTGGCTTTGAATTTATAAATTCACCCGATAGACTTGCCCGTCCCCTGATTAAAAAAGGGGAAAAATTCAAGGAAGTTTCCTGGGAAGAAGCACTTGATTTTGCAGCTTCCAACTTACTTGCCATTAAAGAAAAATACGGTCCAGATTCACTGGCTGGACTTTCCTCAGCTAAGTGTACCAATGAGGAAAACTATCTCTTTCAAAAATTCATGAGAGCAGTTATTGGCACCAATAACGTGGATCATTGTGCGCGTCTCTGTCACGCTTCCACTGTGGCTGGTCTTGCCAGAGCTTTTGGTTCAGGAGCCATGACAAATTCCATTGCTGAACTTTCTCAGGCTGAATGTATTCTGGTTACAGGTTCTAATACCTCGGAGACCCACCCCATTGTTGCCCTGAAGATAAAAGAAGCTGTCAGGAAGGGAGCAAAACTCATTGTGGCAGATCCCAGGAAAATAGAACTTACTGATTTTGCCCATATCTGGCTCAGACAGAAACCGGGCACTGATGTGGCCCTTTTTAATGGAATGATGTGGGTAATACTTAACAAAGGGCTTGAAGACAGAGAATTTATTGAGAAACGTACAGAGGGTTTTGAGTCTGTAAGGAAGGTTCTCAAAGATTATCCTCCCGAGAAAGTAGAAAAAATCACCGGGGTTCCAGCTTCAAAGATTATAGAAGCTGCAAAGATCTATGCCAGGGCAGAGAAAGCTTCCATAGTTTATGCTATGGGAATAACTCAGCACACAACAGGAACTGATAATGTCCTCTCTCTTGCTAATCTGGCCATGCTTTGTGGGAATGTTGGAAAAGAGGCGAGTGGGGTGAATCCTCTCAGGGGTCAGAATAATGTCCAGGGTGCTTGCGATATGGGTGCTCTTCCCAATCTATTTCCTGGTTATCAGAGTGTTGAGAATTATACTATAAGGAGAAAATTTGAAAAAGCCTGGGGTAGGTCCTTACCGGATAAACCGGGACTTACGGTAGTGGAAATGATCCATGCTATTGAGGAAGGAAAGATCAGGGGAATGTACATAGTAGGAGAAAATTCTGTTCTTTCTGACCCCAATTCTCTCAGAACAAGAAGAGCTCTCCAGAAACTCGATTTTCTTGTAGTTCAGGATATTTTTCTCTCTGAGACAGCCCAGCTTGCCCATCTTGTTCTTCCTGCTACATGCTTTGCCGAAAAGGAAGGGACCTTTACCAATACTGAGCGGCGCGTTCAACGGGTAAGAAAAGCTCTAAATCCACCTGGAGAAGCTAAAGCTGACTGGGAGATAATATGCTGTCTTGCGGAAAAAATGGGGTACCCGATGTCTTACCAGCATCCCGCCGAAATTATGGATGAGATAGCATCTTTAACTCCTATTTACGGAGGAATCGTGTATTCCCGACTGCAAAAAGAAGGCCTTCAATGGCCCTGTCCTGATCAATCTCATCCGGGAACTTTATATCTGCATAAAGAAAAATTCACCAGAGGTAAGGGAAGATTTCATCCTGTTTCTTTCAAACCACCTGCAGAAACCCCTGACAGAGATTACCCCTTTATTCTCTCTACGGGTAGGGTTTTATTTCATTTTCACACTGGAACCATGACCCGTAGAGTTAAAGGAATAAATGAGATTTACCCGGAGGCGGTGGTGGAGATTAATCCCCAGGATGCCTCATCTCTTGATCTTTCTCAGGGAGATTTAGCCAGAGTCCTCTCCCGAAGGGGATCTGTTACAGCTAAGGTAAAAGTTACTGACAAGTCTCCTCCAGGTGTGGTGTTTATGACCTTTCACTTTAGAGAAGCTGCCTGCAATATATTAACTATTGATGCGCTTGATCCGATAGCTAAAATTCCTGAGTTAAAAGTCTGTGCCGTGAGGGTGGAAAAAGTTAACCCATGAATTTTCTCATATTAACTGGGGGAGAAAACAGGAGAATTGGTGGGGATAAGGCGGGTCTTAAAATTGGCAGGCACTGTCTTTTAGAAAGAGTAATTTTGCAGGTGGATAAGGCGAGAAGAAAGGGAGAGAGAATTATCCTGGTTGGAAAAAAGCCTTCCCTTGATAAAAGGTTAAGCGGGAAAGTAGAATGGGTGGAGGATGTCTTTTCCGGAAGAGGTCCTCTGGGTGGAATTTACTCTGGTCTTTTCTTTTCCAATGAGGAATTTAATTTTGTTCTTGGTTGTGATATGCCTTTTTTACAGGGGGAATTTATCGATTATATGCGCCGTATTACTCCTCACTATCATGTTTTACTTCCTTCTCACACCCGGGGAATAGAACCTCTCCACGCCATTTACTCGAAATACTGTTTGCCGGTGATAAGGGAAAGACTTGAGCGGGGAGAAAACAAAATTCAGGGCATTTTTTCCTATCTAAAGGTTAAATTCGTAGAAGAAAAGGAA
>Ga0190360_1001134_pt1 | contig 13997 bp, 14 predicted proteins | sample 48721834_MG_FD_161271 | JGI IMG/M metagenome (GOLD analysis project Ga0190360, IMG submission 161271) | Hydrothermal vent microbial mat bacterial communities from Southern Trench, Guaymas Basin, Mexico - 4872-18-3-4_MG | ecosystem: Environmental > Aquatic > Marine > Hydrothermal vents >... | reverse complement strand
TGAAACCCCGAGTCTTCTTCGATTTGTGGAATTGGAGAATTTTCTCTCCGACGAATTAGGGGTAAAAGTTGATTTGGTCATGCGTGACGCCCTCAAGCCAGAAATTGGTCGCCGCATAATGCATCAAGTGATCGCTGTATGAATCTGGGACGAGCCTACGTTGATTACCTTTGGGACATTGAAGCGGCCGCTATGAAAGCCGCGGAGTTTGTGCATGGCATGACCGCGGGGCAATTTGGCGAGGATGAGAAGACTCAATTTGCAGTTGTGCGTGCGCTTGAAATCATTGGCGAGGCCGCGAAGAAGATCCCGGCCGATGTGAGGGCTAGATATCCAGAAGTCCCGTGGCGCGAGATGGCGGGCATGAGGGACAAGCTCATCCACGACAATTTTAGCGTGAACAGCGATGTTGTATGGAAGACCACCATATAGGATCTTCCGGTAATCGTTGCCGCGATTGGCAAGGCGCTTAAAGATGAGGGGGGATAGCTTATCCCAGGTGTTGTTCTTGGCTTCGGCTTAGCTCATATTAGCCGCCCAACAGCTCGCCAGACCGTGTGAAAAGTCGAATAGGGGGTTCAGTTCGGAGGCGATAGCAGCGCATTTGGGTCCAAATCAAGCAAAGAATGCAGTCGAATCGGCAAGAGAGAAGAGAACCCCTGAATAACCCAGGGCTTCGATCATTATTGGCACCCCCAGGATCTTGATTGCACTCTTGATTTTTCAAGCCAGAAGGATCAAAGCTATCTCACGCCCTCTTGCGCATAGACACTTTCACCCTGGCGCCACATTGGCTATAATGGACCCCGCAGGCGCTCGCCTGCTCAGGAAGGTCTCGCTCTTTCCGTGCCTTCCTCCCTTCGGCGGTAGCTCCAAGCAGCGTGCAAGGCGCGCAGACGCCTCCAGCGACGTCCTCCGGCTCTCGCGGCTCGGAATCGGCCCGAGGAGATCCGCGAAACCTCGACGCCGGGGGCGGTCGAACACAAAGCGGGTGGGAAATCATGGCAGGGCAGAAGACAGTCGTCGCCGGCGCACTCGGGGAATGTGTTCACGTCGCGGGCGTGGTCCACTTCCTGCGGCTGGCGGAGGCTGCCGGCTGGAGGACGGTCTTCCTTGGGCCGGCCGTCCCATTGGAGGCGTTCATCGCAGCCGCCCGGCGAGAGCAGGCTGACCTGGTGGGAGTCTCCTATCGTCTCACGCCTGAAACGGGCGAGCGGTTGCTCGGTGAGTTCGCGGAGGAAGCCGACGAGCTCAAGACGCGCGGGGTGCGGTTTGCCTTCGGCGGTACGCCGCCGGTGGCCGAAAGGGCCCGCGCCATGGGCTTCTTCGAGCGCGTCTTCGATGGTAGCGAAAGCCCGGCCGAAGTCCTGGCCTACCTCAAAGGTGTCCCTGCGGATGGGGGTGCCGAGGCGGATTATCCTCAAACGCTCCTCGAACGGATCGCCTGGCGCAAGCCCTACCCTGTCATACGGCACCACTTTGGCCTTCCCAGCGTTGAGGAAACCATAGATGGGATCCAGCACATTGCCGAGGCGCGTGTCTTGGATGTCATCTCGCTGGGCACCGATCAAGACGCCCAGGCTCATTTCTTCCATCCCGAGCGACAGACGAAGCGGACCCGCGGCGCTGGGGGCGTTCCGGTGCGGAGCGCTGAGGACTTCCGGGCGCTCTACGCCGCCAGCCGCCGCGGCAATTACCCCTTGATGAGGACCTATTCAGGCACCGACGATTTCATCCGCCTTGCCGAGCTGTACGTCGAGACCATCCACAATGCTTGGTGCGCCATCCCTCTGTTCTGGTTCAACCAGATGGATGGCCGGGGTGTTTGGGATCTGGAAGGCTCCATCCGCGAACACCAGAAGCTGATGGCCTGGTATGGCGAACGGGGCATCCCCGTCGAGCTCAACGAACCCCACCACTGGGGGATGCGAGATGCCCCGGATGTCGTCTTCGTAGCCAGCGCATTCATCTCTGCGTACAACGCGCGGGCTTTCGGGGTCCGCGACTATGTAGCCCAGATGATGTTCAACAGCCCCCCGGGCCTCTCGGATGCCATGGACCTGGCCAAGATGCTGGCCTGCCTGAGGATGATCGAGCGGCTGGAGCGCCCCGAGTTCTGCATCTGGCGCCAGACGCGCACGGGCCTCCTGAGCTACCCAGTGAACACCCGCGCGGCGCGCGCCCACCTGGCAGCCAGCGTGTACCTGCAGATGGCGCTCGAGCCGCACATCGTCCACGTGGTGGGCTATACCGAGGCGCAACACGCGGCCACGGCCGAGGAGGTGGTTGAATCTTGCGAGCTCGCCATGCGAGCCATCGAGAACGCGCTGCGCGGTGCGCCGGATATGACCGCGGACCCTTTGGTTCAAGCCCGGGCGGAGGAGCTGGTCGAAGAGGCGGAATGGACGCTGGCCGCCATCCGCCTTTTGCCGACGAAGGAGGGCGAAGACGCCTGGCTCGACCCCGCCGCGCTGGCCGAAGCCGTACGCAGAGGCATCCTGGATGCGCCCCAGCTCCTTGCCAACCGGTATGCGCAAGGGAAGATTGCCACGGCAGTCGATGGACGTGGGGCGTGCGTGGCGGTGGATCCCGAAACGGGAACGCCGCTGAGCGAAGTACAGCGGCTGGCATCCCTTGGATTCGACGAAAGTTCACTTCGAGCAGCGATAGAAGGAGGAGTGTTCCATGGCTAAGCGCCCGATCTTCGCCGTCATTGGAGCCGGCAATGGGGGCAAGGCAATGGCTGCGCACCTGGCCCTGAAAGGGTTCCGCGTGCGGCTTTTCAACCGGACGCATAGCCGCATCGCGGCCATCGAGGAGCTGGGCGGTATCCGGCTCGAAAGCTACGACGGCGGGCCGCATGGGTTCTGCCAGCTCGAGAAGGTGACCCCCGATATCGGCGAGGCCATCAAAGGCGCCACCATGATCATGGTGGTGGTGCCATCCAGCGCTCATGTGGATATTGCGACGGCGTTAGCCCCGCACCTGGTCGATGATCAGTGGGTCGTCCTGCATCCCGGTCGAACGGGCGGCGCGATCGAGTTTTGCAAAGTCTTGCGTGATGTCCGCTGCGAGGCGCGGGTCAAGGTTGCCGAAGCAGAGACCTTCATCTACGCCAGCCGGTCGGAGGGTCCGGCGAACGCGCGCATCTTCAGGATCAAGAACGCCGTTCCCCTGGCGGCTCTCCCGGCCACCGACACGACCGAAGCCCTGGAGATGCTGCACCCGGCCTACCTCGAGTTCATCGACGGCATCGACGTGTTGCACACCGGCCTGAACAACATGGGAGCCATCTTCCACCCTGCGCTGATGATCCTCAATATGGGGCGGATCGAGTCGACCGCGGGCGACTTCCAATTCTATATCGACGGTGTCACGCCCTCCACGGCCAGAATCTTGGAGGTGCTCGACCGTGAGCGGGTGACGGTTGCTGCGGCGATAAACATTCGCGCCAGAACGGCGCTGGAATGGTTGCGCCAGGCCTACAACGTGCAGGGTGAGAATCTCTATGAGGCCATCCAGAATCAGAGCGGGTACTACGGCATTCGTGCTCCGAACACCCTCAAACACCGCTATATCTTCGAGGACATACCCATGAGCCTGGTGCCCATCGCCTCGCTGGCGCGGCGCTATGGAGTCTCCGTGCGCGGGATTGAGAGCATCATCCGTATGGCGTGCATCGTGGATGGCACTGATTATTGGCGCCGCGGAAGGACGCTCGATAAGCTGGGGATCGAACGCCTCTCGGTCAGCGAGTTGCAGACCTACGTCAGGACCGGCCAGAGGCCGGACGGTTAGCGCAACCTTCACTCCTGGCGTGAGGACGCCATACCGGGGATCAATTGCGCCAAATCCTCCGGGAGGGGGAGTTCGAAGGCCAGGGCCTCATCCGTTCCGGGATGGCGGAATTCCAGGCCGGATGCATGCAGGGCCATCCGCCCAAGGCGGCCGTCGGCATTTTCCGGATGCCGGGCGTAGAGCCTATCGCCAAGGATGGGGTGGCCGGCCGCCGACAGGTGAGCGCGAATTTGATGCGTTCTCCCGGTCTGTGGCTTGATCTCAAGCAAAGCCAATCCGTTGCTAGCTCGCAGCCGCCTGCAGATAGTCCTGGCGGGTTTGCCATGATGGGGATCAATCACAGTGCGGTGCCGTCGGCCCCCATCCACGCGCAGCCGCCAGGCCAGCTCCTGTGTTTCCCAGACGGGGATGCCCTGCACAACCGCCAGGTAGGTCTTGGCAACCTCGCCGCGTTCGAACTGGCCGTTCAGATGCCGGTGGGCCTCCGCGTCGCGCGCCAGCACGATCAAGCCGCTGGTATCCTTGTCCAGGCGGTGAACGATCCAGAGCCGGCCGATCTCTGGCTCGAGGAGAGACCGCAAATGTGGCTTCTCCCGATCGTAGCCGTCCGGCAGGGTGAGCGTGCCGGAGGGCTTATCGACAACCACCAGGCGTTCGTCCATCCAATGGACGAGGGCCGACACCGGATCAAGTGCCATTGGGGTTGTCTCCAGGGTTTGGGATGATCCGAGGCGCACTGCCGGGGCTAGGGGCCGACCACCTCGTCATCGGGCCCAAGAAAAGGCCCGGAATCGGATTTGACTCCTTTTTCGAAATCACTACAATAGTCCCCACGAAGTCAGGGCACATAGGTTTGCACCGCCTGGGGCCCTGACAGGGACGTCGGACACAGGTTCCCTGCGCCCGACGTCCTTTCTATTTCGATGTTTCTGGGGCCGCATCCTGGGGCTATCCATATTTCAAGCTGCTGCCACCGATGAATTCTCGCAAGACCGAATCCGGGGGCACCGGCGAATCATCCCCGTAGGGCTCGACCGCAGCCAGCATGCGGCGCACCCGGGAGGCCCGCTTGTAGGCATCCTCTCGAAGCGGATCATCCCGGTATTGCTCTTGCCAGCGGGCGAAGTCTCCCAGCAACCTGTGTGCATAGAGAGCCACCTCGTAGGGCATGCTGCTATTGACGATGAAGTCGGCGGTGTGGGCGTAGGGGATGATGTTGCGCAGCTCGCTTGTCCTCACGTAGTGCCAGTGCTCGAGCGTGCGTTGCGGATCGTAGGCCCGGTGCACCGAATCGCGCAGCATGCGGCGGATCAATCGCAGGTCGGCCCATCGGAAGTACTTTCCGTCCGGCCCTTTCATCTGCAGCAGAGGTTCGAGGTAGATCCTCGCCTTGATCTCATCTGGAATGCCCTCGGTCATGGGAGGGTAGAGGCCATGCAGGCTGTCGAGCAGCAGGGTTTCACCAGGCTCTAGCTGCATCGGCGTCTGGCCGAGCGTGCGCTTGCCGGTCTTGAAGTCGTAGTGCGGGATCAGCACCTGCTCCCCTTGGATCAGGCGCTTCAGGTGATCGTTGATGAGCTCCAGGTCCAGGGCCTGAGGCGTCTCGAAATCGTAATCACCAAATTCATCCTTGGGATGCATTTCCAGGTCGAAGAAGTAGTGATCGAGGTTCAAGGCCCGGAATTTGAAGCCGTGGCGTTTCAGCCGGTTCTCGAGCTTGATGGTCGTCGTGGTCTTCCCGGAGGAGGAGGGGCCACAGATGATCACCATTTTCAGCTCGTGGGCCCGCTTGGCCAGGATCTGTGCCGCGGTTTGAACATCGTCTTCATAGGCCGATTCGGATTCATGCACGATCTGGGCGAACTCGCCCCGGCGGATGCGCTCGTTCATCGCCTCGGCGGTGTGCAGGTTGTGGCTGACGGCCCAGTCGAGCACGTACCAGATCTTGCGCCAGGGGATGTTCTCGGAGGCCTTGGAGGCCTGCATGCCGCGCTCCTGCCGGCGGCGGGCGCGCTCCTCGCGGTAGAGGATGTAGGCCTTGGCTACCTTGGCATGGCCGTGCTCGATCAGGATCTTCTCGACCGCGTCCTGGATCTCCTCGATATGCGGCTTGTGCCCCTCAGGGTAGGTGGCCTCCAGATATTCGACCACGCGATCCGCCAGCCACTGCGCCCGCTCGCGATCGCGGCCTCCGACCGCTACCGCGGCGCGGTAGATGGCGTTGGCAATGCGGTCGGGATTGAAGGGCACGATCGAGCCGCTGCGCTTGACGACGTGTGTGAATTTCGCCATCCCCGTTGCCTCCAGGGTCGGATCATGGTGCAGGCTATTGTAGCCGAGGACCTCCCGCGGCCGGAAGCCCCTCCCCGCGGCGCGCTGGGTTCCCGCTGTGCCAGTTAATCATTGGTCAGCAGATGCACGTTTCCGACGCGCACGTTCGCAAGCCCGGCGGTGTGGGCGGCCTCAAGCGCCTCCTCCGCCAGCCGGCGCGGAGTCCGGGGCAGGTCGCGCATGCGATCGTGTGGATAGAACGCGAGCAGGGCATAGGGGATCTCCGGATTGTGCGAAGCGATGAAGCCGGCAATGCGGTGAACCTCCTCCCCGTCGATGTAGCCCGGAACGAGGGGCGTGCTGGCGACCAGGGTGTGGATCTCGCTCCGATCGGCGGCCCGCTCAACAGCCAGTGCGAAGTTCTTCAAGGCCTGCTGGTTGGACCCGCCGGTGAGCGCCTGATGAAGCGCCGGGTCGAAGGCTTTGAGGTCGAACTTGAACGATCCACTGCTCTCGATAGTGAGCGCCAAAGCCTGGATCAGGGCGCGTTCGTTCATCGTCCCGGCCGTCTCCCAGCAGACTCGCACGCCGCGATCCGCCAGGCGCCTTCCGGCGGCGAGCGCATGGGGCATCTGGCTGGCAGGGTCGCCTCCGAAAAAGCAAACGCAGAAGGTGCTCTCCGTTGCCAGCGCGGCCAGAGCAGCGGCGGACAGGGCCTCTACGCTGCCGTCCCGCTCCCGGCGCGGGTCGGTGTAGCGGAACTGCGAGTTCTGGCAGAAGAGACAATCCAGCGTGCAACTGGCGTAGAAGACGGCCAGGTTGTGGCGGCCGTAGGCCGTATGGCCCGGGCAGACCCAATCGGCGACGCAGTTGGTGGGAAGGGGGTCCCGGTACCAATGCAGCCAGCCGCGCCGGGGCGTGCCGGCGATATGCGTCAGCCGTCCCTGCTCGACCCGGCGCAGGCCGCAGAAGCCCCGCTCGCCTTCGCCTATGCTGCAACCTTGGCTACACAGACGGCAGCGGACGCCCCCCTCGGCCCGCGGCGGCCGGCCAGGGAGGCCCAGGGCCTGGCGCGTGGCGGCATGGCGGTCGAGCGCCACCGAGAGTGCCTCCTGAGGGCGGACGCGCAGGCAGGACAGGCAGACCCCCATGCCCTGGCTGATCAGGCGGCTTTCAGCTTTGCAGAGGAGGCAGGAGCCCATCGGTGGATCTTTCAAGCCGACCGCTAGGCCGGGGGCCCGATCGGGATCAGATACAGCGGCCGGTGGTCGCCCGGGAGCTTCATCACCTCCGCGACGCGCTCATCATGGAAGGCCCCCACCGGAACGGAACCGAGCCCAAGCGCAACGGACTCCAGGTGCACGTTCTGAGCGGCATGGCCGACCTCGAAATGGACGTATCTTGGGCCGCGCCGCGAGCCGTACTTCACCTCGATCCGCCGGTAGACGGCGGCGATGACCAGCGTGAAGGGGGCCTCGAGGATGAACTCCTGGTCGAGGCTCGCCCGGCACAGGTCCTTCCGGATATCACCTTCCAGTGTGACCTCGGCGGCGTGGCGCGCGGGCAGGTAGTGCAACACATTCTCGGGCGTCACGCCGTAGACCTCGAGCGGATAGAGCGCCCCCGCAGAGGGCGCTGTGCGGCGGCCTTCGGGGCTGCGAAATCCCTGGGCGGACCAGAAGAGCAGCCCGATTTGCCCGAGGTCCAGCGGATCGGGCCGGAAGTGCCGCATGGAGCGTCGCCGCCGCAGGCACTCCTCCAGCGTCAGCGGGCCGCGTTCACGGGGTGGGGGGAAGGAGATAGTCTCAGTCATAGTCATCCTCACATCTGAAACGGATCGCTCGCGGTGCGGGCGCAGGTGAAACTCTCGCTTGACCTGCATTCTCATTCTACGGGAGGTTGAGCGCCCTGCTCAAGGGCGATGCGTGCGGCCGCGATGGAGATGCCCAGGGGTCTGGGTGACCGCTTAGGTTGATATAATCGAGCCCGTCGTCGTGTTGTGCGTACGCAGCGGTGGATCAAAGCAGTTTCCAGCGGATTTCAAAGACAGCGTGGTCTGCATCACCGGGGCAGCCGGGGAGTTGATCGGTGCCCTCGCTCGTGCCTTTGCTGCGCGCGGCGCCGCGCTGGCGCTGATCGACCGACGGCAGGGCCGGCTGGCCGCTCGCTTTGAAGAGCTTGCCGACTCGGAGCGAGTGCTCTTCGTGGAGGACATCGATCTGACTCAAGAAGAGGATGTCCGGAAAGCCGTGGCGGCCATCCTGGACTGCTTCGAACGGATGAACGTGCTGGTCGACGCAGCCGGTGGATACCGGGCCGGGGCCGCGGTGCATGAGACCGATCTGGATCTCTGGGATGGCATGCTGGCCCTGAACGCCCGGACGGTCCTGCTCATGAGCCGGGCCGTCGTTCCCCACATGCTCCAGCAGGGGTCTGGTAAGATCGTCAACATCGGTGCCCGGTCCGGCCTGCAAGGGGTCAGGTGTGCGGGCGCCTATTCGGCAGCGAAGGCGGCGGTGCTGCGACTGACCGAGAGCCTGGCGGCCGAGCTGCGCGGCACCGGGATCAACGTGAACGCCATCCTGCCAGGGACCATGAACACCCAGGCCAACCGGCAGGCGATGCCGGATGCTCGGCAAGGGCGCTGGGTGAAGCTGGAAGCCGTCGACGATGTTGTCCTATTCCTGGCATCGGAGCAGGCCCGGGCTATGCACGGTGCGGCAGTGCCGGTCTATGGCAGGGCGCAAGAATCGGGCCCGCTCGCGGCGACAATGTGAGCAGTCAGGCACTCGTTCCGCCGAGGGAGGCGTGAGATGCAGATAGGCATGGTGGGTTTGGGGAAGATGGGCAGCAATATGAGCAAGTGCCTCTTGGAGGGCGGACATCATGTTGTGGTGCTCGACTGGAATGAAGAGAAGACCCAGGAGCTGGAAGCCCATGGCGCGACCGGCGCCGCATCACTCGCAGATTTGGTGTCGCATTTGGCACCCCCTCGTGCAGTCTGAAGGAGGCATGATGTGCTCCGGCCCCTTGACCTTGGCCTGATTCTCTCCTATCAGTGCCAGGCCGAATGCGCTCACTGCCTTTATAACTGTGGGCGCGGCTGGCGCGATTGGATGGACCCATCCGAAATCTGGGCTGCCTTCGATGCCATGGCTTCCTGGAATCATCGCTTTCAGGTGCACATCACCGGTGGGGAGCCGTTCCTGCGTTTCGATTTACTCTGCGAGGCCGTGAGAGCAGCATCCGCCCATGGCATTCCCTGCTACGTCGAGACGAACGCCGGCTGGTGTGTCCGAGAGTCGACTGTCCGAAAGCGGTTCGAACGGCTCAGGCAACTGGGCCTGCGGGCGGTGCTTATCAGTTGCTCACCCTTCCATGCCGAGACCATCCCGCTTGCCCACGTCGAGAGAGCGTTCCGGATCGCCCATGAATTCTTTGATCAAGTGATTCTTTACCTGCCGGAGTGGTTCCGCCTTCTCGCTGACCAGGCGGAGGAGACGCCGATCCCGCTCGAATCCTGGATTAGCGCCTATGGCGCTGAGCGGGCTGGAAGGCTGTTCTGGGAGGGCTATGGGTTGATCCCGGGGGGACGCTCCGCCTATCGTCTGGGCAGCCTTGCGGACAAGAGGCCGACGGAGGCGTACAAAGGCCAGGCATGCTCTCGAGAGCTGCTATATGCGCCGCACTCTCACTTCGACCTGTATGGCAACTTCATTCCCGCATTTTGTGGGGGTTTGCGCCTTGGGGACTGGCACAGCCTGGATGATTTGATGGTGGCATACCAGCATGAGGAAACCCCCGAACTCATCGGCAGGCTAATCCAAGGCGGCCCCTTCGGTCTGAGCGAGTGGGCGGCCGAGGCGCATGGATACCGCGAGCGTCCGGAGGGTTACGTCGGCAAGTGCCATCTATGCGTGGATGTGCGCCGGCATCTCTCGAGCCTTGTCCAAGACGATGCGCTGGCGCCCCAGGGCTTCTATCAGCAATTCTGATCATTCGAGCAGTGCTCCGCATACCGTCACCCAAGACCTCCCCGCGCTGTCGGCAGGGCAGAACTCATGGCGGACGATCCTCCCGCGCACAGGCGCCAGGGCCATCAGGGTGAGACTGATCGGCGTGGCTCCGCAGACGTGATTCCGATCCTCGCAGGACACGATCTCGTTCAGGAAACGCCGTGCATCCCCGTCTTGAATGCAGGCAAGCAGCCTTTCATCCGCCTGCTGGACCTCAGTCTTGGCAACCGGGTCGATCGGGGCATCGCCGAAAGCCTGGCCCACATGCGAGAGGTCCGCCGCCGCCACGATGAGCGCCTGCCTCGTATTCAGCAAGGTGCGGAGACCTTGGAGCAGCGGGCCCAAGGCCCGGTGGACAAAGGGACGTGATGCCTCCCCCACCAAATTGGCGACCGGACCACAGAGGATCGGGAGGATAGGCAGCGGGTCCTGATCCCGGAGGAATTGGGCCCAAATCGCGGCCAGTTCGATAGAGTGTTCGGTGCGATGACGCAGCTCGCCGCGAAAGGCCTCGGCTTCGCCGATGGCGCCAACGAGTACTTGGAGAGCCTCCTCATCGGTCGGCAAGATGCCGAGCGGCGTCTCATAATGCTGGCGTGTGAGGGTGATGAGCTCATCCTCGCCGTAGTGGTCGGTGCCCAATATGATCAGCAGATCGGCCTCCTGCAAAGATACGGCCGCAGCCGACCATGTAGAAGCATAGACTGCGGCGCCGCGGGCATAATCGATGTGGGGGCTGATCAGGCCGCGAAATGGTCCGGCTGATGCCGGGGCTTCAGCTTCCATCATCGCCTGGCCCAAGAAGTCTCGCAGTTGATCAGGGTCTTGAGGATACACATCTCCCGCCAGCACAGGCGGACGGCTTGGCGCGCAACGGTAAGCCTCGAGCCTCTGCTCCATGGCCAGGGCCGAGCGGGAGTTCTCGAGCAGGCAGGCCACGTCCAATTCCTGGATCCAGCGCCGCAACTCCGCCTCGGCCAGGTCAAGCCCGAAACCGAGGCGCAGCGCCCGGCGCAAATCCGGGATATCGCGGCTTCCATCAATAAGGCGAAGCAGCGGCGCCAGTTCAGCGGGAAGCAACACTGACTTTTCGGCCAGTTGCAGCGGGTCGTGCAGAAGCAGGAGCTGCTGGCCCTGCTGAGAGGCCGGCGTGGGTTGCAAGTCACGAAGCTTGGGATACCGAGGAAAGTCAGGGCTCATCACGCTCCCTTTGGATCGCCTGCCCCATTCTAGCCGAATGACGAGATCGGGGACAGCTTGCGGCGCGAAGGCCGGCATGCGCATAGCCATATATCGTTCTGGGCTGGCCGGCTTCGGCGCTTGCGGCGAGGAGGCCGTTCTTGTTCGCTATAATGAGAGCATGAGAGTTCCGTCGAGCCATCAGGGCTCTTCTCACACCGTGAGGCCCAGCCATGCTTGGAAGATCAAAGGTTGTGCAATGGAGCGTGCTCCTTGGGATCTCCATCGTATTCGCGGCCGGCTGTGGTGGAAGCCCAGCGGCGGATGGAGAGAGGGCCGGTCTGCAGGCGACAGAACCAGCACAATTGGGAGAGGAGGGTGTGATGGAGTTCGAATTGATAAGCTCGGCGTTTTCCGGCGGGGAGGCGATTCCGCGCCGCTATACATGCGACGGAGAAGACCTTTCTCCGGCTCTGGCGTGGGAAGACGCCCCTGAGGGTGTGGCCTCATTTGCCCTCATCATGGACGACCCAGATGCGCCGGTGGGGACTTGGGTGCATTGGGTGCTTTTCAACATCCCGGGCACGGCCCGCAGCCTGGAGGAGGGGATGGCGCCGGACGCCCAGCTTGCGGATGGCAGCCGCCATGGGAGCAATAGCTGGGGGCGGTTGGGATACGGCGGCCCCTGTCCGCCGAGTGGGATCCATCGCTATTTCTTCAAGCTGTATGCGCTTGACGAGGCTCTCGATCTGGAACCGGGCGCCTCCAAGGAGGATCTCCTGGAGGCCATCCAGGGCCATGTGTTGGCTCAGACGGAGCTGATGGGCACCTACAGCCGAGCCCGTTGAGACGGGAATGAGCCTGCATGCCTCCTACTGCCCTGGGGGAGGGGAGGGATTCCGCTGCCCGAATGGATCCTAGGCGGGCGGGCCGAGGACCTCACCCGCCAGCAGGAACCATCGATACATCCTCCGATTAGGAGAATTGGGGGCTTACGCTGGGCCCCACGGGCATGTAACATTCGGAAGGGTTTCCCGTTCTCATGGTTGAACCAACACAGAAAATGCCCAGCGACGCAACCTTGATCCGCCTTGCCCGTCAGGGGGAGGTGGATGCGTTCGGAGAGCTGTACAAGCGCTATATGGAGCGCATGTACCGCTACATACGGATGCGGGTCGATGAGGATCAAACGGCGGAGGATCTCACCGAAACCGTTTTCCTGCGGGCGTTTGAGGCGCTGGACACGTATCAGGAGAGAGGCCATCCTTTTTCGGCCTTCCTATACCAGATCGCCCGCAACCTGTTGGCGGATCATTACCGGAAGCCGGGTGAGGAGCTGGGCATGGAGGTTATCGGCGCTGTCGCCAGCGAGGATGCAGACCCCCATGCATGGGCGATGGGCCAGGAGCGCAGGGCGGCCCTGAAGCAGGCGCTCGAGGCGCTGCCAAAGGATTATCAAGAAGTGATCCGCCTGCGAGTTTTGATGGGGCTTTCATCGACGGAAGTGGCGGACTGGCTCGGGCGCAGCCCGGGTGCCACCAGGGTGCTGCTCCACCGGGCGTTGAAGGCCATGCGCAAGACGCTCGAGGGTGAGGATGACACGCGAGATTGAAGCCATCCTGGACGAATGCCTGGACCGCATCCAGGCCCAGGGCCTCTCGGTTGAGGAGTGCCTGGCATCCTATCCCGAGGCGGCTGAGGAGTTACGGGCCTTGCTATCCCTGGCCAGCGACCTCCAGCAATCGCTGGGCCCCACGAATCCCCGGCCAGATTTCGTGGCCAGCTCATCTACCCGCATGGCGAATCGGCTCCGGGCACGGGCATCCCGCCGGCACTCGCAAAAGCCGGAGCCCAGGCGACCGGCGCACAGGTGGCTTCCACGTCCGGCTTATGCCCTCGCAAGCCTCGCCCTGGTCCTTGCACTCCTGGGAAGTGGGGTTGGCGTCGTCGCTGCCTCCGCTTCCTCGCTGCCGGGCGATGCCCTCTACGGCGTGAAACGCGCCGGGGAACAGGTCCGTTTGGCCTTGAGCATCACGCCGGAGGGGGATCAGGCTTTGCTGCTGAGCTTTGCCGATGAGCGCCTGGAGGAAGCTGAGCTTTTGATTGATGCGGGCCGGCTCGAGGATCTGGGCGGAGCGCTCGAAGGCTTCGAGCAGGTGCTTGAGCAACTCGAAGCCGTGGGTGCAGAGTTAGGTGAGCCAGGGCTTGGGTCGCTTGAGGCCGTGCAGGCCCGCCTCGCACACCACATCCAGGTCCTTGAGAGGGTGCGCTCGAAAGTCCCCCAACAGGCCCAGCAAGCCATCGAAAGGGCGATCGAACGCTCGAACCAAAGCCGCGAGAATCTTCAAAAGGGCAGGGATAAGGATCATCCGAACCCTTCGGCGCCCGGGCAGGTGAAGAAGGAGACCCCCGGGGAGAATAGGGGCCAAGGGCAGGATAGGACTCCCAAACCCAGCAAGACCCCCAAGCCAAAGAAGACCCCTGGGCGGCCGGATTGGCCAACGCAGACTTCGGAAGGTTGATATCGGCAATTCGCAGGCGGGCTGGGGCTGTCCTAAACGGGCAGCCCCTTTTCTTCTTTCGCTAAGCCTGGAGGCAGGCCAGCCGGCCGAGTTCATGCAGGGAGCGCCAGGGAGCTGGAATCCCCAAGCAATGCCCCGGGAATCCCTTCCCCCCTTCGCAGGGGATAGGCATGTGCTGTGCGCCCTCGGCATGACATTGCGAGGCTGGGGG
>Ga0190360_1001132_pt1 | contig 14009 bp, 13 predicted proteins | sample 48721834_MG_FD_161271 | JGI IMG/M metagenome (GOLD analysis project Ga0190360, IMG submission 161271) | Hydrothermal vent microbial mat bacterial communities from Southern Trench, Guaymas Basin, Mexico - 4872-18-3-4_MG | ecosystem: Environmental > Aquatic > Marine > Hydrothermal vents >... | reverse complement strand
TATTCAAGAAGAGATTTATTTGTTTTACACTAGCAAAATACCAACCAAAATAAAAATTAATTGTTGCTACATCAGCATGATGCCTATAAACATCACTAAAAATTCTGTAAGATACATAGGTTACAATCCTCGTATCATCTAACTTTCTCGCCCAATCCATTAAATTCTTGATAAATTTCGATACTAATGGATTTTCAATCGGGATTTCATTTCCTACACTCCACCAAATAACAGAAGGGTGATTAAAATCTCTATATATCATTTCTTTAATCATTTTACATGCCAAAATAAAGGTCCTTGGATTTTTGTAGTCGAATTTCCCCCATATGGGGATTTCTTCCAATATTAAAATTCCAATCTTGTCTGCTAAGTTTAATAATGATTCATCATGAGAATAGTGAGCTGTTCTAACCGTATTAAAGCCTAATGATTTAATATCTATCAAGTCTTGTTCTCTTTTTTTAATAGGAATAGTCCTTCCATATTGGATTAATTCTTCGTGTAGACTTACTCCTTTTAACATTATGGGTTTTTTATTAAGTAAAATTCTATTGCCCACGACTTCAATTTGCCTTATTCCAAAATGATGATTAAACAAAATTGCATTCTCTTTATCTTTTTCAATTGAAACAATTTTTAAATAATATAAATTAGGTTCTTCTGGACTCCAAGTTTTAAGTCCTTTTAATATGACTGAGATATTTCCTTTCTTTTCTAAATTCCTTTCTACTCCTTCTTTTATAATATTTCCATTTGCTCCATCCAAGATTTTCCAGTTAATTGATAAATGACCCTTAATTACAAAAGATATATCAATGTTCCATTCGTTTAAAGCGATTAATCTGGTTTTAATTTGGACGTTCTTAACTCTATTTTTATCTAATAATTGTAATTCTACATCCCTATATATTCCGCCCCAATTAAACCAATCAAAAGCCAGATCAGGTATTTGGCCTTTTCTTCTTGCATTATCTGTTCTTACCACTAGAAAATTCTTTTCTTTCAAGCTTTTTCTCTCAATATCAAATGAAAAAGGAGTAAATCCACCCTCGTGATAACCTAGAAAAAAACCATTGAGCCAAACCAAAGTGAGATAATTACAACCTTTAAAAATTAGCCTATAATCAATTTTTTCATTAATATCAACTTTACTAATTTTAAATTCATAAAAATGCCAGAAAATGCCCTCATATAATGAATATTTTTTTATTAAGTTAAAACTACTTGGAATCTCGATTTCTTCGAGTTGATCTTGCAATTCATCAAATTTTGATGGATCATGCCATTTATCTTGAATACCAACATCATTTAGATCAGGACAACAATTCCATTTTCCATTTAAAGAAATCACTTTCATTTCTTAAATTTAATTCAAAAATTAATAAGAAGTTTGCCATGAATTCTATCCTAAAATTGAATACTTTTCAAGGGCTAATATAAAAATTAAAAATGAACGAGGGTGATTTTATCGAGAGAATTCTTTAATTAAGATTAAAAAATAATTAATTTCCTCTTAAATGAATCTCTTTAGAAACGATTGAATGCAAATCAGTTAAAGAAGTAATCACTTTTTTCCTCCTTATCATTGTATTATTAATATTCTATGGTGAAAATACAACTAACTTTAAATATAACTTAGAAGTATTATATCTTATAAATACAAATTTATTTTTAAAACATTTTTAAATACAATAAGGAGGAATAAATATGGCTAAAAAACAAGAAGTAGAGACACTATTTGTTAAAAGTAAAGTGCGGGAATATATAAAATCAAAGGGTTGCAATACAAGTGGCGATTTAATCGATGGTGATGCTTTGAACAAGGCAATAATCGAAATCTTGGATAAAGCAATTGCCCGTGCTAAAGCAAATGGAAGAAAAACGGTACAAGAAAAAGATCTTTAGTTGTAAATATTCATGATTAAATTCTGTTTATTTTTTTTACTTTTTATATTATTTCCCTTATTTTCAACTTAAACATAAAAATCAAAAAATTAATGCCCTCCATTGATTTAAAATTTGGATTTAATATGTTTTATACATAACACGCACAATGGCTTTATTTAGACTTTAGGATAAAAAATTCAGCAAATTTGCCTTATCCTTAACTCTCTCCTTTTTAACATGGTTGAATTTTTTATCCTAATATCTTATTTTTTCATTTAATGTTTCTTTACAAGACATTATCTAAATTGTTTCCTGATCTACAATAAAGAGACTTATTGAAATTATGGATTTTAATTTTTGTAGATCATGTTTTAATTTTAACACTCTCTCATGTGGTCCTGATATTGCTAGGATTTCCAAACATTTTTCAAATGCTAAATGAACGTGCATTGTTGATATAATTATATCGTTAAAATGGTGTTGTATATCATTCTTTAGTATTTCATCAGCTTGTTGTACCGTGGCATAAATCGGCATTGATTCAAATTCGTGATCATGAGCATGGTTTAAATCGTGTTCTTCCATTGTTGCATGATCGTGAATTTCTTTCATTTTACTTGGAGTAAAATGCTCATGTTTCATTATTAAAGTTATGCAACCAACAACATTTCCAGAGCTAATCTTTATATTTTCTTCACTAACCATGTATGCCTTCATTGCCTTTCTAATGCTATCAGATCTGGATAATCCTAATCTTTCTCTAAATTTTTCAAATTCTTCATACAATTCCCTAGGAAGAGAAACCGTGAAACGTTTATATTCTTCCATTTTTCAAACAATATTTAAATTAATTAATTGAAATATAAATTTTCATTTTCTCATTAAAATTGCTATTGGGACGCTTGCTTCTCGCCATTGAGCAATTTTTCCAGAATATTTTAAATCCAACTTGAACCTACCATGATCTCCTAAAATAATCATTAAAGAATTTTGCCTTAGTTGTTTATAATTACTTAATATCCATTTATCGGTCCTAAGAATGAGTTTTTGAATCAAGTCTTCAGGTGTTCTTTGTTTCAATGCTTGTTGTTGCTTATGCAAGTTCTCAAAGTCCAAATAATGCATTAAGGAAAGATCATGGGTATTTATAGTTTTAGCACTTTCAACCCAGGTTGCCATATCGCTATCTTTAGGTATTGAATAGGTTCCGCCATCATATCTCTCTATATCTTTTTGCCTTCCAATAAAACAAGTCTTTTTGCCATTTTGATTTAAAAACCTAAGTAGATGAAAACCGCTTGGTTCTGCATCAAATCCACCATACATTAATTGATGCAAAACTCCTAATGTGTATGGATTTCTAGTTGATAAGAGTAACATTATTTCTGAATTTGCAATCATGAATTGGGGCTTATGGTACGTGATTTCAAAAAGACCGAAATTATCTATGATGTTAATACTAATTCTTTCGATTCCTTGATATAATTGAATGATCTCTTGTACTGGAGGAGGAATAATATTTGTGGGTGGATTAATACCCAAAAGGCTAATTATTGTTGCTGGTAGCTGGTTCAAATAACATTTTATCGTTTTAAGTTCGCTCATGATGAATATTTGATGTTAAAAAGTTAATTTAATTTTTTAAATCATAATATTAATTATAATAACAAAATCATTTTAATTTTAATTTTTTTAAAACTCAATAAAAAAATTATACATTAATTTGAAAGAATAAATAAATCTAAAAAAAATAAAGAGAAGATTAAATTTGGATTTAATGTATATTGATACATCAAATTCCGGTATTTCTGGAGACATGTTCCTGGCAGCATTATTAGGTCTAGTGCCAAAACCAGAAAAATATGTAGATGAATTCTTGAAAATAAAAGATTATTTAGATGGAGTAAAAGATTTTCAAGTAAAATTAAAACAAGTAAATCGTGATGGAATTCTTATTAACCATCTTGATATTAAAATCAAAGAAAATAAACATCATAGGACTTCAGATACATTACAAAAAGCTTTAAGAAAATACTTGGAAGAACATGATTTTTCATCTAAAGCTTCAAGATATGCCATCAGCGTATTGGAAACATTAATCACTGCCGAACGAACCGTGCACGGAGATATTGAAGGAACAATTCACCTTCATGAATTGAGTTCAATAGACACGTTATTAGATATTATAGGTGCCACTCGAATATTAGACGTGCTTGGAGTGTTTAATGGCGATATTACTATAGCGTGTAGTCAGCTTCCTGTTGGAGGAGGTAATGTCAAAACAGCTCATGGCATTTTACCAGTACCAGCACCAGCTACTTTAAATATTCTCAAGAACTCAAACATTCCAATTTCATTTGGACCTATAAATGAAGAACTCGTGACTCCAACTGGAGCATCATTATTGATAAATTTGAATCCGATTACAGAAATAAATGGATTTCAAATTAACAACATATCGTGCAGTACTGGTAAAAAAAAATTTGAATCATTTCCAAATATTTTAAGATTAATCATTGGTACGTTAAAAAAAGAGGATTTAGCAAGCAATTCTTTAATAGAATTAAAGAATTATGAGGAAGAGATTACCGTATTAGAGACTGATGTTGATGATGTAACCGGAGAGATCCTGGGGAATTTAATTGATATCTTATATTCCAAAGATGCTTTAGATGTACAAGTCATTCCAACCATAACTAAAAAGGGTCGTCCTGGAAATTTAATCAAGGTTTTATGTCGCCCGAATAATAAAGAAAAATTTATTAAATTACTATTTGAAGAATTAGGAACTTTAGGTGTCAGGTTTTATACAATAAAGCGTGCTTGCGTGGACAGAGTTATTGAAAAAGTAAATGTAGATATAAATGGCATTCAAAAAGAAGTATCTTTTAAAATTTCTTTCATTGAAATAAAAAATAAAAAAAAAATAATTAACATCAAGCCGGAATTTGAAGATTTAAAGCGCATTAGCGATGAACTAAAAATGCCAATAAAAGAAATTGAATTCCATATTAAAGAGAAATTAAAATCATTATTTAATAAATAAAAATTAGATTAAACGACTCGTAATATTTGCCAAGTAAAAAGGAAAAAAATTAGAATTATACTATCTCGTTTTTAATTAGAATGTTTAATACTTATCAATGTGGAATTTATTCAAATAATATTCATCCTCAACCATTTTCTTTGAAAATTCCTTTAATCTTTCAATCTCACGCCGGATTTCTTTTTCTTTTCTTAATTTGCCGAGTTCATGATAAATATCTGCAGCTTCTTGAAAAGATTTAATGCATTCTTCATAATTTCCTGAAATCTCTAAATCTTCTGCCAAGAAAACTAAGCCCTCCGCTACATCAAGTTTTCGCCCGATCTTTTTTTGTATTTTTAGAGCTTGATATGAATATTTCAAGCCTTCAGCATGATTTCTATACTTGGAATGCAATCTCCCCAAGTTGCGTAGTACCATTGCCTCCTCGCTTTTAAGATTGTTATCACGGCAATACTTTAATATTCTATGAAGAAATTCTTCAAGTTCTTTTCTTTGCGCTGTATTATTTCGATCCAATTGATCAATCGTCTTTTCAATAATATCTAAAGTGCTAGAAACATCGCCTTGCTTAAATAATTCTTTAGATTTCTCAAAATTCTCGATTGTAGCGACCATTGGTCTTCCACTACATTTCAATAAACGATTATTATTTTAATTTAAATCATAGAATTAGTTTCAATATAAATTATAGGAAACTAAATATTTATAGTTTTAGATTAAAAAATGTACATTTCAAATTATTAGAAATATCCTCGGAGTGAAGAAATCTCGGGAATTGGATAAATATCTTATTTTTTGACATGAATACGTAAAGCAGAAAATCTTTCAAATCCTTTATCTATTTAATTAAAAGATGATTTAACTAAAAGGAAAAAGCAATATTACAACCAGAAAAAGAAAAAATGATATAAATAGGAAAAAATAATTATTTAAAAATTAATGAACCCCGTGATACCTAAAGGCAGGAATATGCTTAAAAGTATGAAATCTACTGCATATATTATTCCAACGACCTTGATTTTTGCCTTAGTAGTTGGTAAATCATAAACATAAAATGCTCCTATATAGAAATATAAGTACCCAAAGAGAAAAATGAGTGTAGGATTATACCAATTCCACCAAGGATACTCCCATATCAAATAGTTTCCGAAATTCAACAAGATCTCGACGATAACTGAAAATATGGTAAATCCTATTGCCATTGCCCATCTATTTGGAAGTCCAAAAATCTTCTTATTTTTATCTTCTGGCAATAATTTAACAAAAATAATTCCAGCAATCGAGAACATGAAAGCTATCTCGATATTCCATCCTATCAATATTATGTAGGCACTAGCTCCAGGAGTGGTCCAAAAGGCAGAATAATTGGTAAAGGCAAAAACAAGTCCATTCCACGTTTCATTAAAAATATCAAGCCCTAATAAAGTTAATCCCGCTAAAACTACGCTCCAATCTTTTGTTTCTTGAGCTTTTTTAATTTCCACGCTGTATATATACAATACAATTGCTAAGAGTGTAATAATATACCATCCAAATTCTGAGTTTAAAACCCTTAACTTGGATAAAGCTTCTAAGGAAGCTGGAGTGGGAGTCATTTAGTTAATTCACCCAAAATTCATTATTTTTATTAATTTTATATTGATTTTTATAAATTAATAATAAAAAAATATGCCCTTCAAGTATATATAGATTCCTAAAATAAAGAATTTAAAATTATTTATAACCATAATTTTCTTTATTTTAAAATATAGTTTCATTATACCTACAATGGATACATTCACTACTTTTTACCTGCGCTTATCAAGGCTTTAATGTTTTCTGGGGGCATTCTTGGTGAAATGTTGCATACCGGTGCTTAAAATTTATTTTCCACTTTCTGCTACATTTAAAATACATTGCCTTGCTTCTCTTTCTACATCCATTGTTGTTCCATAACGAATTGTAGCAACTGATACATTACTCATTATTATTATAAGTTTAATTTCTATCATGTCTTTAGCTATAGCTAATGCTAATTCTGCATTATCATCAATGTAGTTTTAGATAATCTCTCATATTAATTCATAATAATAATATTAGATGTTTAATAATGAAATAATTTTTCATAATTGATAATAAGCCGCACTTTTTCATATTAAAATTAAAATTCAAGAAAAAACGGATGGTAATTTCTACTTTAACAAGATTAATAACTCATCAAAAAAAATGACATTTAAATTATTGGAAATGCATAGAAGTTCATTAAAATAAATACACTCCATCAATGAACCATTTTATTAGCAATTAAAGCAGCTGAAGCGCCTGCTCCAAAACCATTATCGATATTTACAACTAACAATCCAGGTGAACATGATTGTAGCATTGTCGTGAGAGCACCCTTCCCCTTCTCACCAAGACCATAACCTACAGAAACGGGAACTCCAATAACAGGGACATCTACTAAAGCTGCAACAACTCCAGGTAAAGTACCTTCCATTCCAGCACACACGATTATCACGTGCACGCCCTTCTTTACCATTTCACTTAAAGGACCAAAAATTCGATGGAATCCGGCAATACCTAAATCATAACTACTTATTGTTTCGCAACCCATTATTTCAGCAATAATTCTGGCTTCTTCAGCTACCGGAATATCCGAACTGCCGGCAGTAATTATTCCTATTAACCCCCCCTTCTTTTGAAACTGAAATTTATTGTATTTGATTACTATCATCCTCGCCAAATCATGTATTTCTACAATATATTTATTTTCCTTGCTAAATTCTTCAATTATTCTTTGTTTTTGGTTTTCTTTATATCTAGAAATGACAGCAAATTGATTTTTTTCCAAAAAAGAAAGAATTATTTCAATCAAAGCATCACTTGATTTATTTTCTGCGAGAATTACCTCTGGAACACCTGTTCTAATCTTTCTAAACACATCCAATTTTGCAAATGAACCAACTTCTTCGATCAAATTTGCTCGAACTAATTTTTCGGCTTCTTCAATGGTATGCTTTCCTGTTTTTAAATCTTCCAATATCTTTTTAAGTTCGCCCATTTAAACACCTAATCATAAGGTTTTATCTTTTTAATCGTCCTTTTAATTATTAGATTTGATAATAATTTTAACAATTTCTGCAAAATTTTATAATATTTTCCTAAGAAGTAACTAAAGAATATAGTCATTGCATTATAAAAAAAGCTCTGCATTCCAAAATAATCTTGGGTTAATGATTTTTCTCCTCCTAATAAATCCGGCTTGAAAATGTCGCCGTTCAAGTTTGGAGGTCTTCCGTAAGATTTTACAGGTTTCCATTCAGAATCATTATATTTGACATCTTTCCAATCATCATTTTCAAGAAGCCCATTTTTATAACAATTCCAGCTTATATCTGTCTTGATTTCTACTATTTCTCCATTATCATGTAAAATTTGACCGTAGAGGTTAATTGCTCCTTTAAATCCCTCATAATTATATGCTTCTATGGCAATAATATTTTCTCCTTCATGTATTAAATTAGTAATGTCAAATATTTTTACTCGATTGATAATAGGTAAAATTGATAATGAAAATCTACTATAAACATTTCCAATGTATTCAGAATTGACATATACTTTAGCATGATTACATGCAATTACTTGAATTATTGCCTTCTTAACTGGTTGCTTTAATTTAAAAATCTTTCTAAAATATCTTGGCTTTTTTGGGCATTCTTTTTCTTTAACCCATATCCATTCCGAAGGAATGTATGGATCTTTAAACCGAATCCCTTGATTTAATTCTTCAATCTTTTTATCATAACAATTTATTATAAAATCAAAAAGGTTTAGAATAACATCCAAACAGGGTCTTTTCGCTGCTCTCAGCCATAGTTTTTCATATTTATTCTTAAGATATTTAAATTTATCCCTTATGTATTCTATTCTTGAAATAATTTCTCCAAGATTATTGGTTTCTGATGATTTTTTTAGCTTAATTGTAATTTCTTCTGATATTTTCAATTTTTCTAATAAATATTTGGCCAATTCCGCCCCAAATTCAATATATTCATAATTATGCTTTTCAAAAGTTATGTGGGGCAATAAATTGGCATGTAGTTGTAAACACTCATTGCCTAAATCTCCTAATTTATCAATATTTTTGCACGAGGGTTTATAATTCTCTGAGGGAAAAGGATGCTTGAATAAGTACGTGTAAAAAAATGGAGGCAATAAAATGTCATAATTATAGTAATGTAAAGCAGATGAACTAATTAATGAGTATAATTTATCAAACTGGTCTAATAATTCTTTTTTAATACCGTAGAATAAATGACCAAAGTCTTTATTGAAATTCTGATAATTAAAATCTGTAAAATTCCATGAGACTGAAGCACAATATATTGCCCCATATATTTCATTTTCTCGTAATGAATAATATCTAAAATCGCCCCAAGTAGAATTTATTACACCTAAACATCCTTTTTCTCGGTTTTCATAAGCAGTTTTTACTAAATTATATACATTTTTAGTAGAATTTATATTATCAGGAAAATTTCTTTGCCAATTTAGCATGGAAGGGCTTACGATGACCTCAAAGCCAGCATTTAATAATTTTTCTACTTTTGGATATTTTTCTCGAGGATTATAGTCCCAAAACATCAATATAATATCTTTATTGAGTTTTTCTAGAATTTCATCATCGTTCACGACGATATCATGATACATTATGACATGTTCATTACCATGCTTTAATGCAATTTTATAAATTTTCTCGTAAAATTCTACATATGCTTGGCTTTTACCAACTCTCTTAAAATATTCAGCAGAACGATATTTACCAAAATCAAAACTTTCATCACATCCAATATGGAACCAATTTGTTGAAAAAGCAGCACTTAATCGAGAGATATAATCATCTAAAAACTGAAAAACATCATCATTAACCACGTTAAAGCACTGCGCTCCAGGAAATTCGCCCAACTCATCATATTCTTCGTGTGATAAGATATTATCTACATGTCCCAAACATTCAAAGATGGGAATGAATTCGATATACCTATCCTTGGCATATTCATCAATTTCTCTTATTTCCTCAACAGATAATGCACCTCTGCCACGCCCAATTTCTGGATATTTTGGATGAGAAAATACATCTTCAATGTAAACGCAATAAAAATTCATCTTATAATGACTGATAATCTTAATATATCGCTTGACATTTTCAACTGTGAAAATCTGACCACGAGAAATATCTTGGGCTACACCTCTTATTTTAAGATCGGAAGAATCCTTAACTTTAACTACAGGAATTAGCACACTATTAGAATCTAAAGACCACAACTTGCCATTATCGTGAAAATGAATATAACAATTCTTAATTAGCTGAATAATGGTCTGAACTCCATAAAAGATTCCTTTTTCAGTCCTTCCATGAATTATTATTCGATTCTCAAATACATGCAAATTATATACATCAAGATTTTCATCATCATAAAAACTTTCCAACGGAATAGATACTTCTTCCATATCTTCAAGGGAAATGTTTTGGAATTCATCTCCAATTCTTATCTTACAAGAAGAAATCTCTGAAAGAAAATCATTTATATCTTCTAATAATGTTAGAGAATTATCTAAATTGTAGCAATTTATAACACAATCTGAATTTATTATCAAGCAAGATTTATTTGGGTCTTGCTCTAATAATTTTGGTTGCGGAATGAGAATTATTGACTCATCAAATGTTAAATCAGATCTTTTTAAATTTTCTATTGTTAATATTTTTATATTTTCCATCTCTCGTACATCTATATTTTTATTTCTATTTTTAAGAATAAATTCTATTTTAAAAGTATAACTTAATCAATGTTAAAAAAGCAATATTAGAAAACCTCATTATTCATCTCAATTTGGCTGCCATTAGAAGCAACATTAATCATTTCTATCAATCGCATGGCATTACTGGAAGTAATATTTTTATTCTTTGTAAAGAATTAAAACTAAACGAAACTTAATTGTGATGATTAATTTTATTAAATCACTAATTATATCAAAAGAGATGATAACAAAATGTTTGATTATACTTCTTACAAAGATGTTGACTTAAAAGGTAAAAAAATCTTAATGAGAGTAGATATTAACTCCAATATCGATGTCGAAAATAATAGAATCCGTGAATCACCTCGAATTCACACTCTAATTCCAGCACTTAAAGAATTGAAGGATTGTGCCGTAGTTATAATGGCTCATCAATCAAGACCGGGAAAAAAAGATTTTACTTCTCTTGAACTGCATGCTAATGAAATTAGAAAACTCTTAGACCGACCAGTTAAATATGTAGATGATATTTTCGGTGAAAAAGCTGTTCAAGCCATCAAGGAATTAAAAGTTGGAGAAGTTCTAGTACTTGACAATGTTAGAAAATGGGAACCTGAAAATAAAAAATACAAGGATTTCAAGGAAGCTGAACAATTAGAAATGATCCAAACGCTCGCTCCCTTGTTTGATTATTTCATTGCAGATGCTTTCGGAGCAGCACACCGAGCTCAACCATCAATAATTGGATGGCCAACATTAATCGCTGGACCTACGACAGTTAAAGAACTCCAATACATGGAAAAAGTTCTTGAAAACCCAGAAAGACCAATGGTAATGTTGATCGGGGGAGCTAAAGCAATTGATAAATATAAAGCCATGAAATATAATTTTGAAAGCGGTAGACTTGACCATGCTCTATGTTCTGGTTTAACTGCCATTTTGATAATGGAAGCAATAGGAATTCCAACAGGAGAACCAAACAAGGAATCTGTCGCTAAAGATTTAGAAGAAGCTAAGGATGATATTAAAGAAACTTATGAAAAATTCAAGGATAAAATCGTATTACCCAAAGATTTGGTAATCGAAGAAAATGGAAATAGAAAAGTAGTAGAAATCGATGAACTTCCAAAATATAATGCTGTAACCGGAGATATTGGTCCAAAAACGATGGAAGAATTTACTAATATAATGATGAAAGCTAAAACCATTATCGCTAATGGTCCACCAGGTATCTTTGAAAAAGAAGTCTTCAGAGAAGGCACTTTCAAGATGGCGGAAGTAATGGCTCGAGCTACAAAAGAAAATGGAGCACTCACGATCATTGGCGGTGGCGAAATGGGTACTGCTGCAGAAATGAGTGGATATGCCAAGGATGTATCGTTCATATCAACTGGTGGTGGTGCAATGCTAGAAATTCTCTCAGGAAAAGATGTACCAATGGTCAAAGCATTGCGCGAAAAAAAGCCCTAAACTTACAAAAATGTAAACCTAAATTTAAAATTACCCAAATTTAATAAAATATTTATTTTTTGATAACATAATATAAATAATGTCCCAAAATAGTTAAAATAACTCTAAAAAGAAGTTAGCTTGCCTACTTGGGAAAGTTCATTCATGGGCCAGTGGTCTAGGCGTATGACATCCGCTTTCCTTCACGGATTTCCGTGTTGGGTGGAGGACGTGCGGAGGATCGGGGGTTCAAATCTTTAAGGCGGCGCCTTAGGCTGGACAAATCCCCTCTGGCCCATTTAACCTTAATTTAATGCTTAAAATTAATAGAAATTCTTTAAACTAAAAAGAAATTATTAAAATTTTAAATTCAAAAAGATTTAGAAACAGATCTATTGTTTTCAAATGAACTAATATTCTTGAAAGATGGAACTGGCAAGTGGAAGAAGGTTGATGGAAGAGATGTTATTAGCGCCCTTAAGAAGCATTTTAGTTCTCGTTGGAAGGAAGCCTTGAGTTATTGGACGACAGGTGGGCAACCAATCGAAAATATACACGAAAAAACATTAGATCTCAATAAAGCCATGAATTCAATTCGATTTTGGGAGAGCTTGCGTGAGTTTAACAGGATGAAATTTACTTACATTGTTAAAGGTGATTACATCGGACTCATTGAGAATGAAATGCCTTTGTTATATATTAAATTTGAAAAAAGATTTTCTAGAAAGAAATAAACCTTTAGAAATTTCCTCTTACATTATTAGCGCTAACAAGAAGGAGCTAAGGGAATTTAACAATTATTTTCTTGGTTCTATCAAATTGAAGTTGGAAGATGAGTATCGAGACATATTATCGTTTGGCAAATAATGATAGAACAAGTTGTAATTAAGGAAATGGTTAAGTTTAAAATACTTGGGATGGAATGTAATTTGGTAGAAGAATTTTTATAATGAGATTTTAATAAAAGTTGCGATGTGTAAATAAAATTGACTGGGAAAGGTTAAAAGAAGGAAAATTATGGCTTGTAGGGGTAAATCTATTGTTATAGATCCTGAAGATCATGAATGGTATGAAAGCGAAAGTATCGTTTTTGTCTTTTCGATGCTTATATATTCTTTACCAAGTATTTTAAACCATGAAAAATTTGATGCCATTCTTGAGTTCATGTTGAATAATTCTTAAAATGAATGTAAATGATAATATATATAAAAATTAAATTTAGAAATTGATTTAAGAAAGAAATAATTTTCAAATTATATTAGGATTAAATGTTATCATTAAAATAGGGATGAATTTTGCCGATTAAAATTCGTTGGACTTCAAGAGAGTACATATCATGGGCCTTGATGTTATTTGGAGCGTGTGGATTATTTCAAGTACTTTTCATATTCTTAGGCCAATATTTTTTACGCGTGGGTAATTATATTATCATAATAGTCATACCTTTTTGTATAACCTTAGCATTATTCTTCGCTTCAATAATAATCTTCGAGTCATTTGCGCAAGTTGAGAGGAAAAAAAAGATGCGATTTCAATTTAGAAAAATAAAGTACTATTCTTCTGGCTTAAAAGCTTTTTTAGGGTTTCCAATAACAAGACCCCTAATCATTGTTTTTAGCGTGTTTACTCCATTTTTCTTCGCATCTTTTTACGTGTCGCTCATGTTTTTAGATTATCAATTCTCATTCATTATTGCTGAAGATTTTGGTGCTATAATGACTTTATTAATTGCTAATTATATTGAAAAGAAGTATGCAAGAATAAGACGATATTAAAATTCATTAATATTCATCTAATAGTTAAAAATAATACCTTGATTTGCTTTTGGTTTAAACAAACTCTTTAA
>Ga0190360_1001130_pt1 | contig 14019 bp, 16 predicted proteins | sample 48721834_MG_FD_161271 | JGI IMG/M metagenome (GOLD analysis project Ga0190360, IMG submission 161271) | Hydrothermal vent microbial mat bacterial communities from Southern Trench, Guaymas Basin, Mexico - 4872-18-3-4_MG | ecosystem: Environmental > Aquatic > Marine > Hydrothermal vents >... | reverse complement strand
AAAAAAACTCTTCACTCCTGACAACTGGAATGACTTGTGGTCACAGTTTTTGGATCTGAATCGACCGATTATTTTGACAAATATTAAATCCGATTATCTATGGATCACGTAACTTTGCAACACCGCCCAAATTTTAAAATTTTATCAAGAGACCAGCGACTATTGCAATTAACGTTCCCAGCATAAAAGAAGTTTTTATGTACAAAAATTTGGGAGAGTGCCGTAGGGCACAGACCTTTAATGCTATGTTAGGCGATGTTGCAATCTTCCTACTTACTCTTCTATCTAACACTGTAGTAATATTCATCTTCGTAAATTTCTTCTCTTTGTTCTTTCAGTCTCACATATGGAAGTGAACTTTCATCTATTTTTGCGTACTTTCCTTCCCGGGTTCGTTTCAAAAAGGTTAACAAAACTTCCTTCTCTTTTTGTCTTAGCTCTTTCCTTTTTAGTTCCATATTTTTTCTCCTTATTCAATAATTATTTTTCTTCCTGTCTTTATTTCAATTTGATTCTTGATACCTGATAGGTCTATTTCAAACCCACAACTACAGATAATTTTACTATCTTTGGGAAAATGAATAAAGCCCTTCTTTTTAAAATCTTTATCTATTTGTGGGTTAGGAACAAATTTTGCATATATTTTATATGTATTACCACATTTTGGGCATTTTTGTTCAAATTCAACTACATCAGGTATTCCTTTTTGTGGTATCCTTATGGGCGCCCCAACAGGTACAGCGTGTCTAAATATCTTGCTATCCTGAGTTGCAAATATTTTAAAAGTGCTAGAAGAATCAAAAATTAGCATGCAGACTGTTTGAATTCTGTATACAATTTCAGCCAATTCTGGATTTTTATCTAAGTTTGTTATTTTCAATCCGATTCTCTCTAAATCATCAATTTTTATTGACCTTCCATGAGATCTCCATTTAGAATGGTTTATTAATTCCTCTGCAATTTCTTCTGCTCGTTTTCTTTTCATTTCTTCAGTTACAGGTTTTTTGCGAGTTTCTGTAACTGTCCATTTTTTAAATTTGTAATCTCTCAACCATTCAACAACTAAATCTTTAGCAAAATTCAGTGAGTGAAATACACTGCCCAACTCACCCGGTGAAATCTGCGCTATCATTGTTGCATCAAATGGATTTAATGCCCCTTGCTTTTCGGCCTCTTTCCTTTTTTCATCAACCCATTCCAAATAATCATATGCTGATACCACAGAGCGCCCAATTTTCATTTGTGCATCAATTGGCCCCAAACTTCCAGCTTCAGTCATTAAAATTTCGTCACCCGATAAAACAATAATTGTGCCGGCACTCTTAGCCTCTCCAGTTACTACAAATGAAACTGTATCAAAATTATTATGTAAAAATCTAACTATCTCCTCGGCTGTCTCGCCACTTCCTCCCGGTGTTTCAATATATATATCAACTTTCTGAATGTCTTTTTTTCTTGCTAATAAATCACGAATTACATAAAAGTCTGCTTGCTCTAATTGAACAGCTGGGATTGGTTTGCCAATCGCAGCGGAGTATACAAATAAATACGTATCTCTCAATTTATTGTATCTTGATATTAACTTTAACAGTTCAGATTCTAAGTCAGAACCACTTAGTTTTCTGTTGATATACTCATTCATTAAACTCATATTTCATATTCTCCTTTAAAAATTGCAATGTCGCCTAACGTCTGGGGCGTATGCGAAGTTCCCGAACGAAGTGAGGGAATTTGGGTGGAGCGACCGTAGGGAGCGAAACCGCATACGCACCTGTTAAGTGACCCCGATAGGGGCAAGGTGTGAAGCACCGCAGAGTGCTCAAGCCCGCCAAAATTATCTAATTCCATTTCTAACTCTCCTTTTTTATGGATATTATGACTCTTTTAATTTCCCATTCCGGTTCTCTCTTTCCAGGAAATTCTACAATATCATTGATCTTTAAACCCGATTTTTCTATAAGGGCTTTCCATTCTGCTACTGTAAGAACTTTTGATTTCATTTCTCCTTTGTATTTTCTGCTTATGATAAACTGCATCAAAGGAGTAATCATCTTACCAAGGGGACTTCTCCATTTCTCTGGTGCACATATATCCGCTATAACGATTTTACCCCCTGGCTTTAAGGTGCGTCTAAATTCTGAGATTGCTTTTTCTATATCCATGTGCCTGATAGCAAATGTACACGTTATCAAATCAAATTCTTCACCCTCACAGGGAATAGACTCCCCTACACCCCTTTTAATACTTATGCATCCTTCAATACGTTCTTGTCGGATATTCTTTTTTGCCTTTTCTATCATTTCATCAACAGGTTCAATAGCAATGATTTTACAGTTACATGAAAGTGTCTTTGCTATTGCGATAGATGTCAAACCTGTTCCGGCACCTACATCAAGTATATGCATACCATGTTTCAGTTCACAGAGATTTATAAAAGTACTCATGAACTCCTCATAGTTTGTTCCCTGCTTTTCTATAAGTCTGATTTTATCTATATCGTAAGTTTCTGCCCATTTTCTATATTGTTCTTCAATATTTTTATCTTTCATTTTGACCACCTCTCTTCTATAAGGGGAACAATAATTCCACCTATGAGATTACATAGAGAATGCATTAATATACATGGGTAAATACTGTTAAATGTTATATAGATAAAAGAAATAATAAATGTGCCAAGGAATATGTAAAGCATAGCACCAGGCCCGATAAAACAATGAGCAATAGCAAAAATAAGAGAGGAGAATATGTACACGAGGAATAGGTTATTTAGATTCTCCAGTAGTAAATGGAGAGCAAATCCTCTAAAAATCATTTCTTCTAAAGGTGCAAAGAGAATTGGCCACATAATTATCATCAATATAAGATTCCTTTTTGTTTTAAGATTCTCTGCAAAATTTTTAACCTCCCACTTTTTCCAATACATACCCCAACCAAACTTTTTATTGATAACATCAACAATTGGAAATAATGCAAATGAAAGTATAAAGCCACCGATGGCATAACTTACAGCAGTTAAAGATAATTTACCTGAAAATCCTAGATACTCTAATGTAAATCCGTTTTCCTTTACTATGTAAAAAATGATGATGACAGTGATGATTTCTCCAATCAAATATATCAGGTTTAATAGTTGTCCCTGATTAAATCCTAATTTTTGGGATACTTTTTTAAAATTTAACGATGCAATTGGAAATATCACATAGATAACGAGAGCGGTTATTCCGACATATAACCAAACCAACGGTAAATATACAAACATACTAATCTCCTCCTCTTAAGGCGGGCTTGGGCATTTCGCCTAACTCAGGTATATCCGAAGCACCTTCATACGTACTGACACTATCTGAATACAAGCACATTTTAATATTAAAGGTTTTTATCTGTCTTTAACATCATATAATAATATACAGAAAAGAAAAGTAAAAAGTCAAGCATTGCATTGGATAACAGCATAGGGAGCACCATAGAGCTTTTCTACTCTCATATAATCTTATAACTTATATCATTTTATTTATTATGTTTTGTCTTCACCAGCAAGAAAAAAAGATTGATTAAAAAAATAACATCTTATGTTTTTAAATTTTGTTGCCTCTGGTTCCCAAACTCTTGTGTGGGAACCCATATGTGTTAAAAAATATGTTTTGCTTGAGCATTAATTTTGGACTGAGGCGCCTCAGCGTCGCTTTTAAAAGCGGCAGCATGCTAGCGCAATCCAAAAAAAGAGAATACTTATATTTTTCGTATAGAATATATATAGAGAGGTTTTCAACAGCGTTCCCAAACTGGAGTTTGGGAACGAGGCGGGAATATTAAAGAAAAAAAGTTGCATCAGCAGCATAGAAAACAAAAAAGATCCAGAACTTATTTTCAGAAAAAAAGAAAATGAACTGAAAAACCAAGAAGCCGCAGAAACGCTTCTTTAGCGATGAGCGATTTTTAATTTACTTTAAAAATAGTTCTATCACTGGAACCACAGATTCAGGCTTTTTTATTGGAAGATTCAGAATCAATGTATTATGTTCAATCGTTTCAGAAAGCACTGGAGATTTTCTGGGTTTTGTAAATTTTATCTCAGAACCATCTTCGAGCAGCTGTGCATATTTTACCTTTCCTGAATAGCCGTCGAGATATAGTTTGCCTACGGGTGGCCATACGAGGAGATGTACATAGAGCCTTCGGGTTTTTGGATTGTAGGTAAGCAGGCAGTTTTCGACTTTTTTAAAATCATCCGGTGGTTGTGTGCAGCCATATATTGATCGGCTGTTAAACTTCATCCACCTGCCCATACCCTTGAGCCTTTCTATTGCCCTCACATCAAATGTGCCGCGTGCAGTCGGGCCTACGTTCAGCAGCAGATTTCCACCTTTGCTTACTGTCTCTATCAGCATTCTCACCAGTTGTGGTATGCTCTTCCATGTATATTCGTCACGATAATAACCCCATGATCCAGAGAAGGTCTGGCAGGTCTCCCATGGAACTCTTTCCCCATTTACCTTTACCCATTCTCGGGGTATAAACTGTTCAGGCGTTCTGAAGTCCCAGCCGCCTTGAACATCTAAGAGATCAAGACGGTCATTTATTATGACGTTTGGCTGGAGTGAGCGGATTAATTTCAGGAGTTTTAGCGATTCCCAGTCATTTCTGCCTTTTCCATCTTTGCCTGCAAATGAGTAATCGAGAAACAGCAGATCGATCTGGCCGAACTCGGTCAACAGCTCTCTTACCTGATTTCGAACATATTGTGCATACTTTTTGATGTCTCTCCCCTCAGCCCTTATTCTGAACTCTCTATTCTCATACATTGGATGGTTTCTGTCGATTGTGTATTCAGGATGGTGCCAGTCAAGAAGAGAGTAGTAGAAACCTACTCTCAGTCCCTGATTGCGAAATGCCTTTACAAAGGGCTTAAGAAGGTCTCTACCGCAGGGTGTATTTGTTGACTTATAATCGGTATATTTTGAGTCCCAGAGGCAGAATCCTTCGTGATGTTTTGCTGTTATGACAACATATTTCATTCCAGCCTCTTTTGCCAGCCGGGCCCATTCTTCTGGATTGTATAGGTCTGGATCGAAGAGATCGAAATACTTCTTATACTCTTCATCTGTCATTCGTTCAAATCTTTTAACCCATTCATGGCGTGCTGCCATAGAATAGAGTCCCCAGTGGATAAACATTCCGAATCTTGCCTCCCTCCACCACTCCATTCTTTTTTCTTTCTGCTCTTTTGTTTCATAGAACTCTTTTCCTGGCAGTGGAAGTATCGAATTGAATATAAAAAGCATTATAAGATAAAAAACGAGATTTCTTTTGTTTGCTATTCTCATGATCTCTCCTCCGTGCCTCTGATGATAATAATTTTTGATGATCTCAACAATATCGATCAATGGTTGTAAATTTTTATGGCTTCAATATTTTTTATAGTGTTTTGATGGCCACCATCATGATTTCTATCAATCCATCTGCGGGAATGCGAGATACTTCAAGCACTGCTCTTGCAGGGTAGTCTTTTTTAAAGAACTCTTTGTATATTTCATTAAATTTTGAATAGTTGTTCATGTCCTTGATAAATACCTGACACTGGACTACATCATCTAAAGAGAATCCTGCTTTTTCCAGTATGGCTTTTGAGTTCTTTAGTGCCTGCCTTGCCTGAGATTCGAAATCATCACCTGCAAATTTCCCTGTCGCAGGGTCAAGACCAAGTTGGCCCGAAAGGTACAATCTGTTTTCAACATGAACTGCCTGAGAAAATGGCCCTATTGCAGCAGGTGCATCAGGAGTCGAGATTATCTCGCGTTCTTTAATAATCTTTGAACAGCCTGTAATTAGTAAAAGGATCATGACTATGGTAACTATTCTCTTCATTTTTATTTCCTCCCATGTTTTTCGTATATTATATTTTTTTTCATCTAAAAATGATTTTCACCAAATGTAAATTTGCATATTTTTTAAACCAATACCCTCGCTGCATTTTATTTAATACATGTGCCCATTTTATATCTTCTCTCTCTTTTTTGAATCTATTTTAGAGATAAGGTTTTCCCTACTTATTTTTTCTCCAATCCCCTAGCAACTCATCTTGAGATCAACCTTTATGTTAAATTAATTATAACCAACTGTAGTCAGGCCTAGGTATTTTTCTTCCCTTCCATTCGGATTCCCCTCTCAGGGTAAGAAGCATCGATCTTACTGCAATCAGTACCCATAGTATTAAAGTAATGGGGTAGAACAGTACATAGTATACTGGATACTGAAAACGGTAATATGCAATTCCAAATAGAAGGAGGCTAATTCCGACAGCTGCTTTTACGACAGATGGATCTGCATACATGAGATCGATATTGAAAATGGTAAGAAGGGATGTTATTAGTGGCCAGAGAAATATGAACCCTACCCATCCCCACATTGCAAGATATGGAATGATTCTATTGTTGAACACTCCGAAAAGATTTTTACTGAACCCATCTACAATCTGTTCGAATGAGTTATACATGCGGCATAAGATGTGTCTGCTTCCATCTACAAGGCACAAGTTCAGGCCGTGTGATTTAATCCGTCTTCCGAGGGCCATATCATCTACCACATGATTTTTGACTTTAGAATATCCTCCGATTTTTTCGTAGGATGCCTTTTTAAAGAGCATGAATTGTCCAACAGTTATAGAGAGCAGCGGATTCTTCAAACGTTTGGCCAATCTGTATGGCAGGATGGAAGTAATTCCAAACGATATAAATGGTATTAATATCTTTTCGGCCAGGGTAATTGCCTCCTCTTTTGGAAATGCCGACAGCAGATCGGCATCCTCGGCCATCATGGCCTTTACCGACTCATACAGCGCATCTGGTGCGTGGATTGTATCTGCATCTGTAAAGAGTATGAGTTCTCCTGCCGCCTGGCAGGCAAGCTGGTGGCAGGCCCAGTGTTTTCCGAGCCATCCTTCTGGTATGGGCTTCCCTGTCAGGACACGAAGTCTTGGGTTATTTTTTGCTATATTTTCAAGGATTTTTTGAGTTCTGTCAGTGGAGTGATCCACAAGAGTCATAACTTCAAAGTCGGGATAGTTTTGCTTGAGAAGCGAGTTGATACATGGTTTGATTTTTGTCTCCTCATTTCTTGCCGGCACTAGGATCGATACAGATGGAAGTCTTTCTGGTTCTCTATATTTACCGAGCACTCTCAGATCTTTTAAATTTAACAGTGCTATTATTAAGAGAATGGTCAGAGTGAGAAGCGCACTGTATTGAAGAACCAAAAGATTAATCATTCTGAACCCTTCTGGCTATCCAATTTCTGATAATGATTTTTTCGCTGATATCACTTCTGTGCTTCCAGAACAAGAGCGTGATATTTACAGCCCATATCGCAAGGATGTGGGGCGATGTATTTTTGAAAACCAGATATATTCCGAATAGGCTCATGCCCAGCAGAACAGTCCATGTATCGGTCTCCTGAATGAGAAATATGATAAGAAGAGATGCTCCAAGGGCGAGCACACCCTCAACAGGTATTACTGCAGCCCAAATTCCAAATGTAACTGCAACAGATTTTCCGCCCCTGAATCTCAAGAATGGTGAAAAGCTGTGTCCGAATACTGGTGCAACACATATTGGAACAGCCTCCCATCCCGAGAGATGGAGATTTGACAATACGAGGTATACTGGGATCGCTCCTTTTAAGAAATCGAGTAGTCCTGCCAACATTCCGATCTTCCACCCACCAGCCTTCCATGCATTTGCTGCACCTGGATTACCGTCGCCATATTTTCGAATGTCTTTCTTTATAAGAAGCATACCGAGCCAGAATGAGAAAGGCATTCCGCCTATGAGAAAGAGTATGAAGGTTGATAAAAAGACTTTCATTAAAGACTCCTATCTCAATGGATGTTCGGCATTAGTGTCCACTTTATTATCCAGAAGTCTGTGCCTGGATATTTGTCGAAACATACTATCCCGCCGTTTTGAAATCTTAAGACAGGATTGTCTGTAGATCCAGTAATCAGATAAGATGTGAGCCGTTCCATGAATGGTAGATGCCCGACATACATCACATTATCCTCATTTCTGATGGTGGAAGCAAACGATTCTACTTCGTCTAAGGGGTTTATTCCAGTAATTTCGAGGATTCCATTCTGGGGCTTTAGTATTGAGGCAAATAGTTCTGCTGTCTGACGAGCCCTCTTTTTTCCGCTGTGTTTGATGCACGATATTGTTATGTTATATTTTCTTGCAGTATCTGCAATCCTTTTTACTTCCTCCATTCCCTCATCAGAGAGTCCTTTTTCGGGATCTATTTCTGGTGGTAGATTTTTTCCATGTTGTACAAGAAAGAGTGCCATGAGCCGTTTTCCCCATTCTAAATTACCTGCTATATTTTCCAATCAATTTTCCTTGGGCCAGGATGTGACCTTCCATTGCATTAAGCAGTTCTTTCTTCCTAAGACCTGGCTTCAGTTCGAGCATTTTATCAAGAGCATAGATTTTAAAGAAGTATCTATGGATTCCGCCTGGCGGACAGGGGCCTCCATAACCGATCTTTCCAAAATCGTTTGTTCCCTGTTTTGGACCATTCTTTAGCGTCTCATCTTTAGGTATGTTTTCAGGAAGATTTGTCGTATATGGCGGTATGTCGTATATTACCCAGTGTACCCATGTCCCCATGGGTGCGTCAGGATCGTCACTGATAAGAGCATAACTTTTAGTTTCAATCGGTCCCTTTGTCCAATTCAATGGTGGAGAAATATTTTCTCCATCACATGTATATTTTTCTGGTATCATGCCGCCATCATCAAACGCAGGAGTTGTGATGATAATATCCATTCTACTATTCCCCCTTTATGTTTAAAAATGTAGAACTACTGGGATTTGTATCACAATAAAATATTAAGATATTATTAGTAAAAATTCAAGCAAAAATTAAGATTTGTCTGAAACACCGAATCTAACACAATTGCTCATCTTTTTCTTTGATTACAAGACTTATTGCAGAACTTAGATTTTGGGCTCTATTAAGTTTTAACTTTGTTCCAGTCGATACTCTTTTATATAAAGAAGAGAGAGGCAGAGTGATGTGAAGATTGCAGACATCGCTATTATAATAAGGAGTGAAGTCAGGATGGATGTTTGCTTTGTGGGAAGAATGATGTTTAATATCATGGTTTTTACGTCTGTTTCTCTGGCCTGATTTAGTCGTGGGAAGAGCCTGTGTAGATAACTTACAACTGTGAAAAATTTTATATTAGTGGGAATGAATGCGACCCAGCTTTCCCATCCAAAGGCGAAAAACAAACCCGTAAGAACGGGTCTTTTTAATGTCCCTCCGAGGAGTGCAAAAAGAGGTGTATATGCCATAAGACCCAACATAAGAACTCCAAAGCACTGAAAGAATAGAGGAAGATCTGAGATCCATCTTTTACTACCACCATCTACAATTATGATTGTATATGTTAATGATAGAGAGATTAATATTATTGCTCCTCCAGTGATAATTGCAGAAAGAAGTTTTGATAACGTTATGCTCCATCTTGGTATTGGGCGTACGAGAAGGTAAGGAAGGGTGCGTTCATCTACCTCATCTGCTAATACTGCAGAGCCTATAAAGATTGATATTACAGGAAGTATAAAATGAAGGAAGAATAAAAAGGTTATCTTTGGAAAGAGATCGGATATATGGATTCCTTCCTTGAGTAGTATAGGTTTTATCAGCCAGAGCAATAGTGCTGATACCACTGGAATAAGGCTGAGGATGATCATCCAGAGTGTTTTCTTGCTGTGTATACCATTTTTAATGAAAAAGCTTACTAAAAATCTCATATCATTACCTCACCAGATAATCAAAGACAGCTTCGAGGTTTTCATCGGGTGACCAGAGTGAATGTATCTTGATTTTGTTTTCCATTGCTATCTTCGGAATCCTGAGATGAAATTCATCGGGCTGGTTTGTTTCTACTGTAACTTGGTTTAATTCGCGATCGAACTGGACGCTGAGCACATCCTCATACTCCATGAGTTTTGCAGTTAGCACATTCACATTGTCGCATTTAATGGTTACCTGGAGTGGATGGGTGTCGATGAGATGCCGGATCTCATAAATGTTTCCCTCTGCAAGAAGGCGTCCATGATTTATGAGAAGAATCGTATCTGTCATCTCCTCAACCTCATGAAGTACATGGCTTGAGACAACAACTATCTTGCTCTTTGTTCCAAGTTCTTTGACCAGATCGATTATTTTTTTCCTTCCAATCGGATCCATTCCGTTTAGGGGTTCGTCGAGAAAGAGTATTTCAGGATCGTGTCCGATTGCCTGAGCCAGTTTGATTCTCTGTCTCATGCCCTTACTATATCCGCCGATTCTTTTTGACTCGAATTCAGTCATGTCCACTATATCGAGGACCTCTTTTGTTCGATCTTTTGCTTCATCTGTAGAGAATCCGTGCATACGCATCGTGGAGAAAACAAAATCCCATCCCGTAAGATAATTCCAGAATGCATCTTGTTCAGGGCAGTAGCCGATGTTTTTCATTATTCTATGGTTATTCCAGATTTTTTCACCATTAATACAGATTGTTCCCTTGCTTGGTTTGAGCTGGCCTGTTAACAACCTGAGAAGAGTTGTTTTACCTGCACCATTTGGTCCTAAAAAACCTGTAACGCCTGGTTTGATTGTAAAGGTAAGATTATTAACACCAATTACCTGGCCGTACCATTTTGAAAGCTTTTTTGCCTCAATTATCATTTGACGACCTCGGTTGGTTTAACCTTTAAACGTATTGTCAGAATGCTCAATGCTGCTGCCACTGCCAGTACAAGAATAGAAAGCCAGAACGGAAAAGTGTATGGAAGCTTAATTCCAAATAGAAGTGATCCTGTTTGTTTAAAGTCAGCACTAAGGGATACTAACTTTATCTCTGGTATTTTGGTTATAATTTGACCCAAGATATCAGGCACAATATAGATTGTAAAGAAAAAGATTGCTGCAGATCGCGTCCCACGGCACGCCGCAGAGAGCGCTAAGATAAGCATTCCAAGCACACCAGTAATCAGTATGACTACAGATATTATTGATAGAGGTATCCAGAAGTAGTTGTTTAAGAATGCTGAATCCTTGGATAGAAAGACTCGAGTTAGAAAGAGAATTATGGCTGGAATCATTGTAACAAGGCTTCCGTAGAAAAAGAGTATTAACCATTTGCCAAACAGATAGTCCCATAAACCTACTGGTTTTGAAAAGTAAATAGATAGTGCCTTGAATTTTTTGTCGTTTGCGATTATTCCCGCGCCGGAGAAGATAAGGATCAAGACCAGAAAAAACATCTGTGCCCATATAAATTGAAAGAAGAATTCAGGATTTATCTTGAATGCCTTCATTGCCTGATCCAGCTGTACCTTAAGTTCGAGCTGTGTCACTATATATATCTGGACTGCTCTGACAAAAAATGGAATATATGCAAATATTAGAAATATAATCATGCTCTTCTTCCAGAGTAGACGGATACCCGTCCTTGCAATGATCCACCAGGTTCTTGGATGTTGTTTGAGTATTCCTTCCCACGATCTATAAGATTCTTCATAAACAGGCATCTTATTCTGCCCCTATTTTTTTAATAAACACATCCTCGAGGGTTTGAACACCTGGCATCAATCTTCTCAGCTGAACAGAACTCTTATGAGCTATTTCGAGTACAAGATCAGTATCCATTCCCCTGGGAAGCGTTACATCTAAGAGATGTTTTCCATCTGGTTTGACACTGCAGCCACTCTTTTTCAGTGATTCGATAAATTTTTCTCTGTCCCCCTCCACTCGTATCGAATATGTGCCAGAGAATCTTCCTCTGAGGTTTTCGATATCTCCCTGTTCGACTATCCTTCCCTTATCCATTATAACGATTCGGCTGCATGTTCTATCAACATCTACGAGTATATGCGAGGCCAGTACTATACTCATCTTACCACGAGTGGCTATATTTTGAATAAGATCGAGCATCTCCTGCCTGCCTTTTGGATCCATTCCGCTCGTTGGTTCATCGAGGAATAGAAGTTTTGGATCGTGTACGATTGCCTGTGCAAGTTTGATGCGCTGCTTCATACCTGAGGAATATGTTTCAACCTTGCGGTATCTTGCTTCTCCTAGACCAACCAGATAGAGAACCTCATGGGCTCTCTGCATTGCATCTTCCTTACTCATGCCGCACAGCTCGCCTGCATATTGAACAAGGCCTACACCCGTAAGGCCTGGGATCAAACAGTCGTCTTCAGGCATATAACCTATTATCTGTCTGATAGCCTTTTTTTCAGTTGCAACGTTTTTATTCATTATCTTTCCACTTCCCCTGCTGATGGGGACAAGACCAAGAAGGCCCTTAATAAGGCTCGACTTACCGGCTCCGTTGGGGCCTAACAGTCCTGTGGAGCCATGGTGGAATGTTGTTGTGATTTTATCGACCGCTACGATTTGGCCATATTTGATAGTAAAGTTTTCAAGAACTACCGACAACTTACCTCCCAATCACTTAAGATATTATTTATATCTACGGAAAGAAATTTAAATAGTTGCTGAAATTTTCAGTTCCTTTCATTGTTCAAATTCAACATCCTCATTGGACACAGATAAATTATAAATATTTTACAATTTCTCAAGAACTTTATTTGTTGAATTTGATCAAAAGATTTTTTAATTTTCAAAACCATGGAAGAGAATTTAGAATCGGTCCGATTAGATCGCTGGCTTTCTGCGGCAAGGTTTTATAAGACACGCACACAGGCTGCAAAGGCCTGCATTGGAAGAAAGGTTAAGGTAAATGGCATTACCGCAAAGCCGCATAAATTCATTCATGTTGGAGATAAAATCACAATACACCATCATGGCAGATATCGGAACATAGAGGTGGTCTCCCTTGCACAGAGGGGGCTGCCTGCATCAGAGGCAAGAAAGCTTTATATAGAGGAGAGCCGAAATAGATTGCCAAGAGAGATGGAAGATCTTATAGACATTTTCCGCAAGGCTGAAAAGAAGAGTAAAAGAAAGGCAAAGGGAAGACCGACAAAAAAGGAGAGAAGGGAGATCGAAAAATTTAAGAGGAAGATCACTTTATGAATGCAAGCATCCTAGTGACTCGCCGGATTCCCACACAAGGAATTGAAATCTTAAAAAAATATTTTACCAATGTCGATGTAAATCCGGAAGACAGACCAATGAGCAGAAAAGAAATCCTCGATCAGGTTAGCGGAAGGGATGGTGTGCTCTGTCTGCTTACAGATACGATTGACGAGGAGGTGTTAGATGCTGCTTGTGGTGTAAAAATATTTGCCAACTATGCCGTTGGATACAATAACATAGATGTTGAGGCGGCAACACAGCGAAAGATAATGGTCACAAATACACCCGGCGTTTTAACTAATGCGACTGCTGACCTGACATGGTCTTTATTATTTGCAGTTGCCAGGCGAATAGTTGAGAGTGATAGGTTTACGAGAGAAGGAAAATTTAGGGGGTGGGGTCCAATGCTATTTCTCGGGTGTGAGCTCTCAGGAAAGACCCTTGGAATAATCGGGGCAGGACGAATCGGAACCGCTGTTGCATTGAGGTCGGCTGGATTTGGTATGAAAGTGATATATGTGGATAAGAAAAGAAACAAAGAGATAGAAGAGAGAGTAGGTGCGATTAGTGTGGATATGGATTTTCTTCTCTCCAGGTCTGATTTTGTCTCTATTCATGTGCCTTTATCTCCTGAAACCCATCATCTTATTTCGCACAGAGAGTTGGGTTTGATGAAAAAGAGTTCGTATCTGATTAATACCTCGCGCGGGCCTGTGATTGATGAGGAGGCACTTGTTGTTGCACTGCAAAGAGGAACCATTGCGGGGGCCGGACTCGATGTTTATGAAAATGAGCCAGATATTGAGCCCGATTTAAAGAGACTCAACAATGTAGTTCTTCTGCCCCATATTGGGAGTGCCACCCATGAGGCAAGGACAAAAATGGCTGTAATGGCTGCAGAAAATATAGTTGCTGGATTAAAGGGAG
>Ga0190360_1001129_pt1 | contig 14052 bp, 14 predicted proteins | sample 48721834_MG_FD_161271 | JGI IMG/M metagenome (GOLD analysis project Ga0190360, IMG submission 161271) | Hydrothermal vent microbial mat bacterial communities from Southern Trench, Guaymas Basin, Mexico - 4872-18-3-4_MG | ecosystem: Environmental > Aquatic > Marine > Hydrothermal vents >... | reverse complement strand
TTGTATCGTATAGCGTACAGCGTACAGCGTACATCGTACATCGTACATCGTAAAAGAAATATTCCCCATTGTTGTTAATCCATGGCGATCGCCATAGATTAACAAATTGGAAACTTTCTTTTACCTGTTGACGGGGCTGACGAACTCGACTAATCAACGAATGTGCCCCCGCCAGGAATCGAACCTGGATCTAGAACTTAGAAGGTTCCTATTCTATCCGTTGAACTACGGGGGCACACGTCATTCGCACCTCACGCGCTACTCATCCCGCTTTAACGGTCTGAGAAAGCTCGTTTGATGCACCGCCGCTTCTCCCCAATTTTACTGGGGGCCTCATTATTATATCTCAAAAATTGTAAAAAATCAACCGCGAAACGGTTTTAAAATAGATCGGGGTATTCTTTAAAATCAGCTGACTCAAACCTCTCTCCCCTTTCTTGCCACTCTGACAAAATATTCTGATAAAGATCTTCTTTAAATTGAAGGGGAACCTCTTTAATTTCTGGCTCTGCCCTCTTGATTAAAATATAATATTTGTAAAACATAAATCCTCCCAAAAGAAGGGCCAAGAAAATCAAAATCAGGCAAGCCCAAAAAGCATGCTCGGAAACCCATCTGAATTTATCCAGATTAATCTTTGGCATAAACTTTTATTAACACCATAATTTCTGTCCCCGGCCCCTCCTCTCCCCTTTTGAAAGCATTCAGACTTAAAATTTCAATCAAATAGGGGGCAGATTCCAGTTTCTCCAGAAATTCTAAAAAATTATCAAAAGAACCCACCAGAGTCAGTTTAAAATTCATAGAGGACCAGGGCTTCCCCCCTTTCTCTGGGACAAAAGGCAAAATTTCTATTCCAAGTTCGGACTTTCGGGCTTCTTCTTCTAAAAATTCGATGAAGTTAACCGGTTCCGAGGAACTGATAAGCAATTCTTCAATTTTATCCAAATTATCCTGGTGGCTCTGGCGGGATTTTTGAAATTCGTTAAGATTCTGAATTTTCTGTTCCAATTCCGCAAGCTCAGTTTTTTGAAAAACTAAAGCGTGAGATTCTCTTTGTATCTCAGAAAATAAAGGGCATATCGCTAAAGCAATGAAGGCCGCCATAACAATCCCCAACCCTACTAAAATTGTCTTTTGAGAAGTGGTCATTATTCAACGGGGTAAACCTTAAAATTAACCGAAAAATTATCAGGATTTATCCAATTAGAGGGAGGAAAATCCAGTTCGTAAAAATCGGTCTGCTTCTCCAGGGCGCCCTTAAATTTGGTCAGGGCTTCCCTGCTGGGAGAAAATCCTTTCAGGAAAACCTCTGTGCCACCATCCGCCGACAGATACTTCAAAGTAAGGGCGATAAGATATGATTTTTCGGGTAAAATATCGGCCACCCTCTCCAACAATCGGGCATAATCGGGCTGCCTTTCGTAAAAAGAGTTTAGCTGGGAAAGATTTTGATTTATTAGCTGTATCTCCTTTTCAATTGCCTGGGTTTCTGAAACTGCAAACTGTTTCTTGGCTGTTTCTAGAAATATCCTTTGATTTTGTGCTTCTCCGGAAATATATATTTTAATGGAAAACAAAATCAAAAAGAGAGAAATCAGAAAAAGAAAAACTACCACCATCAAAATTAAAATTATTCGATAGCGCTCTTCTTCTGCAAGATATTTTTTGTATTGCGGCGGCAGTAAATTAATCATGGTTTTATGCCCCTCAGGGCCAATCCCAAGGCAGTGGTATATTTCAACGATTCGCTAAAAGGAAGCTCCGGCACTTCTTTTAAAGGTTGAGGCAAAATATTCTGCCAAGGGTTACCCAAAGAAACTTGGATTTTCAGTTTTTGGGAAAGGAAGTCGGGCAAACCCTTAAGATTAGCTCCTCCTCCGCAAAGAATAATCTTTTCTATTTTCTTGCCGTCCCGCGGAAGGTGTTCATGGGCGGAATGAGTTTGATGATATTCGAGATATTTTTCAATTTGCTCCACCAATTCATTTAAAATCGGGTTGATTCCGGGGGCTGAAATCCCTTTTTTAATTTTTACTTCTTCAGCTTTCTTGAAATCATTTTTAAGCTTCCGCGAAATAAGCTCGGTAACTTTCCCCGAGGAAATAGGAAGCGTGGTGGTAAATCTCAAAGAGTATCCGGAAAAAATAATCACGCTGGTCCGACAAGCCCCCAAATCAATCAAAAGCAGTGGTTCCGGGCTCAAACCCCCTTTTATCAAGGCGCGGGATATAGCTTGGGATTCTATTTCAAAAGCCACGGGCTTTAGCCCGGCCAACCGAAAAACGGAAAAATAGGAATCCACGGTCTTTTTAGGAAAAGCAGCAATTAAAACATCAAGGTGATCCAAATGGTCAACTACCGGCTGAACAATTTGGAAATCAAGATAAACCTTGTCTATGGGCAGAGGGACGTAGTTTTCGGCTTCGAATTGAACGGCCTTTTGCAATTCCCCTTCTGTCATCTTCGGCATCTGAATTACCTGCAAAAATGACTTTTCTTCGGGCAAAGAAGCTATCACATACTTTGTATTTAACTTTTCTCCCCTAACCTTATTCAGGGCCTCCTTGATGTTTTCGGCTAAAGCCTTCTCGTCTTTAATTATGCCTTGCTCAATTATCCCCGACTTAATAAAAACCTCGCCAAAAGAAGCCAGGCCTAAAAAACCATCTTTCTTTTTAAGTTTGATAATCTTTAAAGACAAATCGGAAACATCCAATCCAAAGGCTTCCGGTTTGAGAGTCAAAAAATTCATAAATCAGCGGAGAACTAATCTATTACGAATATGCGAACCTTTATTATATTTTATCCGTAAATTCGTAAATTCACAATTAATTCGCTATTCGTTGGTTTAATAAGTTTCCTCCCAGTGCTCAATGGTAACGATTGGTGAATAAGGAGGAACTCCTCCCTCAGGAGGCTCAACCCCGCCCCAAATTCCTTCTAATATAATGGCATTGTCCAAATAAATTTTAAGAGGAGCGAAAACGCTGGTTAAAGAGAATTTTCTGGCAATTATCCCTCCCGTAATGTTAAAAGTGTTCGGGAAACTGGTCAACCTTATCTCATCTTGGGAATAAACCAAACCAATTATATTAATGTCGGTGAAAGAAGAGTAGGGCCCAAAATTTATTTTCCCCTTGGTTAAAATTCCGGAGGGAAATCCCGTCCCGGGATCGTTAACTGTAATCTGGTTGAAGCCAAAATCTCCTCTCCATTTGGATTTTTCTCCAATATTAATGGTTTCGTCCGCAACCAAAACCCCATTAATTTCCAAATATCTTTTTCCCTTTAAATCAATCCCTCCCTCGACATAATAAGTGGAAACTGCGCTTCCGTTGGTCATATGCTCCAAAACCAAGGTTCCCCCTGCCCCTATTCGCCACAGGAGATCCGCAAATTCTCCTTCGCTGAAAATACAGTTACTGCTGTTCACTACCGCGTTGCCCGCAGAATCTCTTCCTACTACGCTACACTGACCTTGGTCTTGAGCGGCTTGAGCCCTGCTTTTGTAGGAATTCGGGCTGTCGGAATCAAAATCCAGTGCCGGGGTCTCCAAGGATTTCGGAGGACAGCCGGAAGCCCGGCATTCCTGAAACTTTTCTAAATCCGAACATCCACAGGTAGAGGTGGTATGGCAAATGTTTTTAGCGCATTCGGCCTCCGCGTTGAGAGTGCTCCATGTAATATTATTATTTCCTACCGTCAAAACCCTCCCCTCCAGTTCGCTTGTGGCCGGATTGTCGTAAACGGAAACGTCGCTCCAAAGCTTTATATTAAGATTGTTGTTAATAAACATATTGCCGTCGTAAACTCTAAGAACGCTGGCTTGAATATCGCTCTCGCCGCTGGGAGCTCCGGCAAAAACGGGGCTGTCTTCGGTCAAGCTGCCCAGAGCTTTAAGCACTTTTACCCTTACCACCCTCTGGGAGAACTTCCCTTTCGGCAGGCCGATGGTAGAAGTGGCTACGATTTCCCCTCTGGCGCATTCGAAATTATGAATGGAAACGGTAGTGGTGGAATTGGCTAAATAGTTCCTTTCAAAAGAGGCCTGCCAGTTTTCGCAGCCCGGCTCTTTCTTAAAACCAGACTCCCATGCGGGGTCGTTTTTTAATTTCCAAATGGCTTCGTTGATACCGGCTTCCGCCAAATAATAGGTTTTGGTAGCGACGGCCTGGCTTTGAGAAATTTTAGATTCGGTCAGAGAAAAAGATAAAAAATAAAAACCCAAAAGCAACAAAACCCCTAAAGCCAAAGCGGCGACAATGATAATAACCCCTTTTTGCATATTAAAGATTCCTGCCAAAAATACTGGTAGCCAAATTAATCGACTTATCTCTTTTACCCAAAATCAATTTGAGATGTACAACCTCGGATCCCCAAATTTTCAAATCATTTGCATATTCTCCGATAACCGCGGGGGGCTCCAAAATTTTAGTTTCCAAGGTCTGACCCGGGGGGAAAACCGAATCCCAAGCCACCAAAATTTCTTCGGGATCATCAGAAAAATAGTAACCCACAACCTCCCTTTTAATCCGATTATCATCCCACCAATAGCGAACATAGTGGTAATCTTCATCGATGTGGCCGTCTTCAAAAATAATCGTACTAGTGGCGGCATCTTCCTCCTCCGAGAGTTCGGTCACTATTTCCCTGGCTTGGCGAATTTCCCTGCTCATTCTTTCCAAAATCACTCTTCCGTTTTGAATCAATTCAGCTGATGTCTCTCCTTCCGAATAGGCTTTCTGGCTTAAAATGTGGGAGCCGTAAATTATTCCCACCGCCAAAGCGAAAACGGTGACTATTATTAAAGTTTCAATCAGGGTAAAGCTTTTCATTTTTTTGAAATTAAACTGAATAAATTAAGGTTTTTTTCAGCTAGCCCCAAGGGGTTCTTCCAGTATACGGTTACTTCGATTTTTTTCATCGGATGGGGATCGCCAGCAGGATCATAGTCGCAACTGGCGACCGAAAGGTCAGAGGCCCGCAGGCAATCGACCGTGGTAACTATCTTGAAAGAAGAAAAATCAGCTATTTCGCCATAATCTTCGGTGACAACGCCGACAGAAATATTGTCATAGCCGTTTGATATTTCTTCTTCCATTCTGCCCTGACCAAGCTGTGCGGCCTTGGTAGCCATTTCTCCCGATTTCATCAAATAAGTGCCCAAGGGAAGCATTTGCAAAATCGCTATCAAGCCTACGGATAAAACGAAAATGGTAATAATGATTTCTATTAAAGTAATTCCTCTCGAAAAAAACATATTATTAATCAATCACTTTGACGAAACCCGAAGCTTTTATTTGAATGGTGGTAGTAGAATTATTGGTATTAATTAAAGTAACCTCCCCCGGTTCTTTGGCAGCTCCGTAGGGATTGAACACGACGCGGTCGTCTGTAAGGCTGATGTATTGAAAGCTCACTTTGGGAGAAAATTCAACTACGGCTATAACCTCCGGAGATTGACCGAATTTCATTAATTGATATCTGCCCTCCGAGGCAAAAAATTGAATTCCATACTCCTTTTGCTCGGTAACCGCCAGTTGTTCTGCGTATCTCAAATCCCCAACCAATTCTTGAACGGCTCCCGACAATTCCAGAGCAGGCTGATAAGTTCTGAAAGCTAAAACCCCTCCAAGCGCAAGAGCTCCTAAGATGCCAATAACTACCAGAAGCTCTATCAAGCTGAAGCTTTTTGGATTGGTCATAGTGATCCCATCATTGAATATATCGGCTGGACCATGGAGATAGCAAAAAATCCCACCACTCCCCCGATTAAAAGCATAAGTACGGGCTCAATAATTGAGGCAAGATTTTTGGTGGCGTTGCTCACCTCTTCTTCATAAAAATCGGCTAGCTTCTGCAGAATTTCGGAAGTTTGGCCCGTTTCTTCGCCCACTTCCATCATTTGAATCACGGTCAAGGGATAAAGTTCGCGATAGGGCTGAAGGGCTTCTGACAGTTTTTGGCCCCTTTTAATCTTTTCGATAGATTCGGCTAAGGCCTGCCGGAAATGAAAATTATCGAGAGTTTCGGAAACGATCTGAAGAGAACTGACCAGGGGAGTGCCGGCCGAAATCAAAGAGGAAAGTGTTCTGACGGTGTAAGCTGCGTTGGTTTTTTTTATCAAAGTTGAAATGACCGGAATTCTCAAACTAAAAGCATCCCAAGTTTTTTTACCCGGCCCGGTCCTTAAAATGAACCTGGTGGCAATTATAAAAACAAAAATAAACAAAATTGCCAAATACCATTTTTCCGCCAAAAAAGTACCCAGAGTAATGACAATCTTGGTGGTAAAAGGAAGCTCAACCTCCAATTCCTTGAAAGTTTCGGCAAGCCTTGGCACCACCATCACCAGCATCAAAACCCCGATGCCAATCATGGCCAAAATTACAACAGCCGGATACATCATCGCCCCCTTTATCTTGGTCCTTAAATCGTTTTCTCTTTCCATCTGGCGAACCAAAATGCCGAGATTTTCCTCCAGGGCACCAGATTCCTCGCCCACCTTAACCACATTGCAGAAAAGATTGGAAAAGATATCGGGGTATTCTGACAATGCCTCAGAAAAGCTTTTCCCCTTAACTATATCGTCCGCTATTTCCAACAAGGCCCTTTTGAATCTCCTGTTCTGCGACTGCGAGGACAGGGTCTGCAGGGCCTTGGGAAGAGAAACCCCGGCTGAAATCATCACCTGAAGATTTCTGGCAAACACCATTTTATCCTTCAGAGAAACTTTTCCCCAAAAAGGTATTAACTGCCGCAAACCTGCCCAAGATATTTTTCTCTCTTTCTTCTCTTCGGATACGGCTGAAATTAAAATATACCCTTCTTGGCGAAGGATTCGGGCTAATTGGTGCTCGTCTTTAGCTTCCCGGGTGCCGGATTTTGACTCTCCTTTTAAGGATTTAGCGGTGTAGAAGTATGTAGGCACAACAAAAATTTAGGAAGTTGGTCAAAAGGTTAGGAGGCCAGTTTGGTTTAAGGGTTAGGAAGTCAGTGAATTTTTACTAACTTCTTAACCCAATTTCCATACCGGCATCTTAACCCTAACCTAACTTCTTTTTACTCTATAATCACTCTCAGTACTTCCTCAATAGAAGTAATTCCTTGGGCGGCTTTGATAAAACCGTCTTCCACCATAGTGATCATGCCTTCTTTTTGCGCCTGTTTCTGAATTTGGTCCGAGGCGGCGCTCCTCGTGATTAACTCTTTTATCGATTCGGTCACGGGCAACACTTCAAAAATACCGACCCTACCCTTGTACCCCTCCGGACACTCCCGACTTTGTTTGGGACGATAAAAAGGAATCTCCTTGAGAGTTTTCCGGGGGTTGATAATTTTCTCCTCTTTAAGAATTTTCAAAATTCTTTCAGGGTCACAATATTTAGATATATTTTTAAGGTCTGACTCTTTTAAATAATATTTTTCTTTTTCTTTACAGAGTTTTTTTACCAATCTTTGGGCCAAAACGACGTTGAGGGTAGAAGAAATCAAAAAGGGCTCGGCTTTCATATCGATCAATCGAGGAATGGCGCCGGCAGCATTGGTGGTGTGAAGGGTGGACAAAACCAAGTGACCTGTGAGGGCGGCGTTGATAGCCAGCCCGGCGGTTTCATTATCCCTTATCTCCCCCACCATAATGATGTCGGGATCCTGCCTAACCAAGGCCCGAAGGCCATTGGCAAAAGTCAAGCCAATTTTGGGCCTAACCTGAGTTTGATTTATTCTCGGCATGCGGTATTCAATAGGGTCTTCAATGGTGGAAATATTCACGCCGGGATCGTTCAAAATTTCCATCATTGAATAGAGGGTGGTGGTTTTCCCGGATCCAGTGGGGCCCGTCACCAAAATCATACCCACGGGTTTTTTAAGATTATCCTGGATTTTCTCCAGAGCTTCCCCCCGCAGACCCAATTCCTCTAAACCCAGGGCTTTGGTAGTTTCCGGTAACAGACGCATGACAATCTTTTCTCCTGCCATTACTGGCAAAATGGAAACACGAAGAGAATACTTATATTCTTCCGTTTCAATTTTAAATCTGCCATCCTGAGGAAGGCGATGCTCGTCAAGTTTTAAGTTAGCCAAAACCTTAATTCTGGCCACAATTCCCGAACTGACTTGAACGGGCAGGGTCATGGCGTCGCGCAAAACTCCGTCGATCCTATATCTAACCAAAACTTCTTTTTCCGTGGGCTCAATATGAATGTCAGAAGCCCTTTCTAAAATGGCGTGCTTAATCAAGGTGTCCACTATCCTGATGACTGGCAATTCCTGAGCTTTTTTTTCTAGTTCAGCTTTTTCTTCGGGTTGCTTTTCCTTCACCGGCTTTATTTCTCCTGCCTCTTTCTTGATTATTTCTCCGAACTCGGCCTCCAGGGTCTTCTGGTACTGCTTTAAAACATTTTTAATGCTTCCCGGTGTTGTCAAGCGGGGAAGAATTTTCAAATCAGCCTTCTTTTTTATAAATTCAATAGTCCTCAAATCTTCCGGGTCCAGCATGGCTACTTCCAGGTTCTTCCCGCTTTTCTTGAATGCCACAATATTGTGAGATCTGGCGACGGGCTCTGGAATTATTTTCAAGACTTCCGGGGGAATTTTTTCTTTTTCCAAGTTAACGAAAGGAATACCCAGAATGTAGGCTTCCATTTTCAGCAGCTCCTCTTGGGAAATAAGACCATCTGAAATCAAAACGTCGCTCACCTTTTGATGAGTCTTCTTGGCTTTTTTCTGGGCCCGTTCAAACTGCTTCTTGGTTACCAAGCCAGCATCGAGCAAAAAAGCTCTAAGTTGTTGCTCTTCAACGCGCATTTTTATTCGCCGAGAGCCTTTTTAATTTTGCTGATCACTTCTTCCAATGTGTAGTTTGCCTTTACCAAATAGGTGGTGGCTCCCAATTCAAGGGCCTTTTCGACATCGCCCGTTCCTTCTAAGTTGGTCAGAACGATAATGGGAATGTCTTTTGTTTCTGGATCTTCTTTAAGGTTCTTCAAAACCTCAAAACCGTGCATTTTTGGCAGGATTAAATCCAGCAAAATCAAGTCGGGTTTCTGGCTTTTAGCCAGCTTCAAACCCTCTTCTCCGTCCAGAGCGGAGACCATCTCATAACCTTCTTGCTTCAGGATGTCTCCAAAAGTCTTTTGGAGGGCGGACTCGTCTTCGATGAATAATATTTTCTTCATAATTTTTATTTTTAAATTGGTAATGTGAACCAGAAGGTCGACCCTTTGAAATTCCCCCGACCCCCGCTTAAGACACCTTCTGGTTTCTTACGTCGCTTCGCTCCTATCTTCCAGCGCGGGAGAATTTCAAAACTTACTTTGTAAGTTTTTATTTTGTGGGCAAAGTAAACCAAAAAGTGGTCCCCTCTCCTTCCTTGGATTTAAACCAAATTTGTCGCTTCGCTCCTTAGACACCTTCGGTTTCTAACGCTCGCTGTGGCTCGCTGTTTTTCCGCCACGGGGAGATACCCAATCTCCCCGACCCCCTCTTTGAAAATTTGGTTTAAATCTTCTTATGGTTTATCAAATTGAATTTATTTTATCGGTAGAGTAAACCAAAAGGTGGTCCCCTCTCCTTCCTTGGATTTAAACCAAATTTTGCCGCCCGATTTTTCAACAATGGACTTGGCGATATAAAGACCGAGTCCGGATCCCTGGGTTTGGTGCCTCATAACATTCATTGAACGAAAGAATTTCTGGAAAATGCGTTTTTGGTCTTCTCGCGGTATGCCCACTCCGGTGTCTTTTATCTCAAAAAGTAGCTTATGGTCCTTTTTGTTAATTTTAATCTCAATTTCTCCTCTGCCTTTAATGTAGCGGATAGCATTATCCAATAAATTCTCGATGACCGATTTGATTTGGGAAAGATCGGCTATCACCCGAGGAAGAGATTCTTCGGCCTGAAAGCTTATCTCGACGTTGGAGGCGGAAGCATAGGGTTTGTATTTTTCAATGATTTCTTCGGTTAATTTTGCCAGAGAAAAACTGCTTTTTTGAAGAGGAAGTCGCCCTTGTTCAATTCTGGAAACGGTCAGAAGGTCGGAAACCAATTCTCCCATTCTTTCTGTATTATCCGTTAAAATCCTCAAATATTCTGCCTGCTTCCCCCCGATTTTCCCCAGACGACCCGAGCTTAGGATCTCTATTGACCACTTTAAATTGGAAAGGGGGGATCTTAATTGATGAGAAACAATACTGATGAACTCTGACTTCATCCGATTGGCTTCGGCAATCCTTTCAAGGCTCCTGATAATGGTAAAACTCAAAGTAAGCAGAAGTATGCTCAGCAAAAGCACTATCAAAGCCACCAGAGAAGGGTCTTCCACGTAACGAGTGCCCAAAAGATAGGTAATAATGGCGGTAATGCCAATGGCGACCCCCATTACTAAAAAAAGAAATTGGGGGCATTGCCAAACAGGAAGGCCGTATTTTTTGCACTGGGCGAAAATATTTAATTGCCCCAAAGCTTCCTTAAAGGTCATCAGTTTTATTTTACCACGATTGCCAAGCGAAGGAAAATATGATAAACTTGGGGATACGGGGCATGGTGTAATGGTTAACATGCGTGCTTTGGGAGCACGAGAGTCCCAGTTCGAGTCTGGGTGCCCCGATTTAGCGGGCGTCGTATAGCGGTTATTATTTCTCCCTTCCAAGGAGAAGAGGGCGGTTCGAATCCGCTCGCCCGCTCCAAAGAAAAATACAGGGGTTTAACCCCTGTATTTTTCTTTGGTAAGACGAAAGAGTTATTTCACTGCGTCTTTGAGAACTTGGCCGGCTTTGAATTTAGGAAGTTTCTTTCCCCGACTTTCTTTAACTAAAAACTTGCCAAAGCCGGTAATTTTGACTTCTTTACCTTGTGACAAAGCCTTGGTTATTTCGTCCAATACCACGTTCACAGATTCAGCGGCCTGTCTTTTAGATAGACCAACTTTTTTCACTAAAGCTTCGATTAGTTGGTCTTTATTACCTTGCATATTCAATGACTCTGCTTTCTCTAATCACATTAACTTTAATCTCCCCGGGATATTTCAATTCCTCTTGAATCTTTTTGGCCACATCCTTTGCCAATTTTTGCGCCCCGATATCATCAACCTCTTCCGGTTTCACGAAAATCCTTATCTCCCTTCCCGCCTGAATGGCGTAGGCCTTGTCTACTCCGGAGAAAGAAGCGGCTATTGCTTCCAGTTCGCCCAACCTTCTCAAATAGTTTTCCACGGTGTCTTTCCTGGCTCCCGGCCTGGCTCCGGAAATCTGGTCGGCTGCCTGGACTAAAAGAGCTTCCAGGGTTTCTGCTGGATATTCTTCGTGATGAGATTTCATGGCTTGAATAACTTCTTTTTCCACTCCAAATTTTTCCAAGATCCTGATGCCGATATCAACGTGAGAACCCTCAACCTGATGATCCATGGCTTTACCGATATCGTGCAAAAGCCCGGCTTTCTTAGCTATTCTAGGATTAGCTCCCAACTCGTGGGCTAGGGCTCCCGCTAAATGAGCAACTTCAATTGAATGCAGTAAAACATTCTGTCCATAGCTGGTTCTGAACTTTAATCTGCCCAAAAGCTGCACCAACCTTTGATCCAAATCAATGACTCCCGTATCATAAACCGCGGCTTCTCCAGCTTCTTTTATCTGAGAAGCTATGTCTTCTTCTGTTTTCTTGACTATTTCTTCGATGCGGGCAGGTTGTATTCTTCCATCTTGGATCAGCTTTTCCAGAGAGGCTTTGGCAACTTGTCGGCGAATAGGATCAAAGCCGGAAATGACAACGGCTTCCGGAGTTTCGTCAACAACTATTTCCACTCCGGTCAGCTTTTCCAGTGTTCTGATGTTTCTGCCTTCCTTTCCGATAATTCTCCCCTTAATGTCCTCGGAGGGCAAAAGTACGGTGGAGGTAGTAATTTCTTGAGCTTGAGACAAGGCGCATTTTTGAATGGCTAAAGCTAAAATTTCCTTGGCTCTTTGCTGGAGCTTTTCTTTTCCGTCGTGTTCTAGTTTTCTCATTTTCTCCAAAATCTCTTGCTCGAATTCCTTTTCGCAATTAGATAAAAGCTCTTTTTTTGCTTCTTCTTTGGAAAGTCCGGCAATTTTTTCCAGTTTATCCAGGGCCTCTTTTTTCAAACCCTCCAGACTCTGCTTAACTCGCTTTAGCTTTTCTACTTTTTGCTGGAAATCTTTTTCTCTTCTTTCATAATCTGCCAATTTTTGGGCTAAGAGATTCTCTCTTTTGAGAAGAAGCTGCCCGGTTCTGAGAGCTCTCCTTTGGGCTAAATCTTCCTCTTTCTTGGCCGCTTCCAAAATGGCATTAGCTTTTTGTCTGGCTTCGTTGATGAGAGATTGCAGCTTTTGATCGACGGTACCTAACTTCTTTTTGGCAATTGACTGCCTGGCATAGTAACCCAAAATGGAACCCACTACCAAGGCAACTATGCCCACAGCCAATGGGATAAATTGATTCATAGTTTCGGTTGGCTAATTTGATATTTAACATATATTGAATATCAAAAAATCCAAAGTTAATTTTACTCTGGATTAAGTATAGCAGACTTCCCAAACTTTGTCAAAATTTAATAGTGTGCGCAACCTCGAGGTTGTTGCGCCCCTTACGGGTTTAAAACCAACCGTTAAAAAATTTAACGACAGCGAGAAAAATTCTTTTCAGCCAGATAAGGGGCGGCACTTCTCGGTATTCCGGCAAAGGCAGCTGGGCGGTAATCTCTTTGGCGGCGCAAGTACAGGAATAACCGTCGGTATCAGTAACCTCCAAAGCTATTTTATTCGTTTCCGTATCGAAAATAATGTATGGATATTGGGAAAATTCATTGGTATCGTCAACGAACACTCCTTCCCCCTCTGTAATAGTCCAGAAATAACCGGAAACTGCCGTTCCTCCGAAGGTTTCCGAAGAATCGGGGTCAAATACAACCACCTCGCCCTGGGTGGGCTCTTCCGGCTCCCAGGTAAAATCGGGCCAGGGGTAGGCATGGTCAGGAGTACGGAACTTGTTGGGGTCTGACCATTCAGACCAATTGCCCTGGTCGTCCTGAACCCTGACTATCCACCAGTAGTTGGTGTTGAAATCGGACCAGTCCGACCAGTCTGTGGGCAAAGGGGTGAAGGCAGTGGAACTGCCTCCGGAGCACACTTGGCCGTCACAGTAAAACTCGGTGGGGTCCGGGTTTTTGGAAAAGCCGGAGTTGTCATCAATGCGTATCTCGTAGGCCTGCTGAGGGTCTCCATCAGGGTCGGAGTATGTCCAGTAGAAGGTGGGCAGAGAAACCCCCTTAAAGGAGCAGTGGTTCCACTCCTCGCCTTCGGGATACTGCTCGCCGCTGCCTCCGGAGCCCGGACCCGAAGAAGGCGTGCCGGGAGTATCTGGAGGTTGGTTGGATTGGTAGCCACACTGACCATCAACCAAAGAACAACCACTATAAACAGTCCGGGTGTTAATTACCGAAGCACCACAACTAGTGCCCGCACAATAATAATCCAGGTATTGCTGGTCTTGGCAGGAGGTGCAATATTCTTCTCCATTGCAGCAGGCGTAAGGACTTCCGCTGTTGTACCAGTTGTCAAAAAGGTTGCAGTTTGAACAAACCTGACAGCCGCAATTGTCATCGGTCCCCGAGCAAAACGGGGTGTAATTGCACTCGCCGTTGACACAACTGTCCTGGGTGCAAGGATCGCCGTCGTCGCAGTTGACTCCCTGACAGGGATCGGGCGGATTACACACTCCTCCTTCGCAATATGCGTATTCGTCTCCGTAGTACTGATCGCAGCACTCTTCGGTGCAGACTTTCGTCTGAACGGCACAGGAATATCCTTGGCAGCTGTAGTTATAGTAGTATCCCGAATAGCAGCCGTCGTAGGTGTTGCAGTCGCTACAGTAATTACAGCCGCAGGAGAGATCGTTTCCGGCGCAAGTATTATGGCACTGACCGTCCAAAGGAGAACAGAATTGGCAAGCAGGACAGTCCACTCCTTCGCAAGGATCGGCCGGCGGCGGAGGAGAGATAACACATCTAGAATCATTATATGAAATGGTCGGCTG
>Ga0190360_1001127_pt1 | contig 14061 bp, 13 predicted proteins | sample 48721834_MG_FD_161271 | JGI IMG/M metagenome (GOLD analysis project Ga0190360, IMG submission 161271) | Hydrothermal vent microbial mat bacterial communities from Southern Trench, Guaymas Basin, Mexico - 4872-18-3-4_MG | ecosystem: Environmental > Aquatic > Marine > Hydrothermal vents >... | reverse complement strand
AGAGCTATGGGGAGGGGATGGAGGATTATGGTTGTTTTCTGGCTTAAAGGAGAGAGAACATCAGGAGAAATGGAAATTCTAAAAAAGCTTGGAGCAAAGGTTATTTTCTGGGGAGAAGAGTACGGGAAAAAACTTATAACCGGCAAACCAGTTGGAAACAAAGATAACATAAAAAAAGAAGCAAAGGATTTTCTTAACAAAATAAAAGGGATTATAGAAAAAGAAAGATATGACCTTCTCATAATGGATGAGATAAATGTAGCTTTACATTATGGTTTTATAGAAGAAAAAGAAATTTTAGATTTTTTAAAAGAAAAACCATCCTCTCTTGAGCTCATTTTAACAGGACGCAAAGCACTTCAAAGTATAATTTGTATGGCGGACCTTGTAACAGAGGTAAAAAAAATAAAACATCCCTATAACAGCAAAATAAAGGCAAGGGGAGGAATCGAATACTAACAGAATGAGATGGGCAAAAAGTTTATTCCTCATCTTAAAAAAGATAGAAGGAAAAGGATACAGAGCATACAAACAAATTGAGGGAGCATATGAATTCCCCGAATTTTGCCTTTATATAGACCATGTTCAACAGGACCCTTATGCCCCACCAAGCAGAGTAAGAGTTAGAGTGAAGCAAAGGAATGCAAAAATACCCCCTCGCCTTTTTAAAAACAGAATAAGAAAAATAGCCCTGGAAGATTACCTTACCCGCTGCTTTGCAAAAAATATTCATCAGGTTGCAAAAGGGAAAAGAGGAAGCGGGAAAAGCGGAAAAATAACCGTCCTCCCCTGCAGTCAAAAAGTCCTTGAGAGAACCTGTATGAAGGTAAATGAAGAGTTTGTAGAGGTAAGATTTTTTGTAGGTCTTCCAGCAAGAGGAAGAAAAATCCTGGGAAAAGAAGCAGAGGAAATGTTTTTTAAAGAAGTTCCTTTAATCGTTAAAAATTCTCTCTTTCATGAAAAAATCTCTTGCAAGGAGCTTGAAAGACACATCTATACAGTAGAGGACGCACAATATATAAGAGATCACCTTAAAGAAAGAGGACTTGTGGCTTTTGTCGGAAACAACTCTCATCTTCCCCGCGCAAGTGGAGTGGATGAAAGACCCCTTTTAAGTAAGAAAGTAATCCCCTTTACCTCTCCACCTTCACTTGAGGTAACTTTTAACCTTCCAAATTCTGGTACAATAAAGGGTATGGGAATCCCGCAAGGAATAACCCTCATTGTGGGAGGAGGGTATCATGGAAAGTCAACCTTGCTAAATGCCCTTGCAGCAGGGTGTTACAATCATATTCCCGGAGACGGAAGAGAGTGGGTGGTTACAGTAGAAGATGCTGTTAAAATAAGAGCAGAGGATGGCAGGTTTATAAGTAATGTGGACATATCCCCTTTTATTAATCATCTTCCATTTGGAGAAGATACAACCTCCTTTTCCACAAAAAATGCATCAGGTAGCACCTCACAAGCAGCAAATATCATTGAGGCTCTGGAAGCAGGGACGAGTCTTCTGCTTATAGATGAAGATACCTCAGCAACAAATTTTATGATTAGAGACGAGAGGATGCAGGAGCTTGTAGTAAAAGAAAAAGAGCCAATCACTCCCTTGATTGATAAGATAAAGCTTCTCTACAGAGATCTCAAAGTTTCGACTATCCTTGTTATGGGAGGCTCAGGGGACTACTTTGATGTAGCAGATACGGTAATTATGCTTGATAGTTACAGAGTATTTGATGTCTCAGAGAAAGCAAGAACTATCGCAAAAAAACACAGAACTTCCCGCCGATTTGAAGGAGGAGAAAGCTTCGGCAAAGTAAAGGAAAGATTTCCCCTTAAGGAAAGCTTTAATCCATATAAAGCAGGGAAAGTAAATATCAAAACGAGAGGAAAGGAAAAACTTATCTTTGGAAAAGAAGTTATTGATCTAAGCTGTGTAGAACAAATAGTAGAAGAGGCTCAGGTAAAAAGTATAGGAGATATAATTTACTACATGGCAAAAAATATTTTTAACGAAAATATTTCTTTAAGAAAATCCCTTGATATCGTTGAAGAAAAAATTAAAAAAGGAGAAATTGATACTCTTTTCAGGATAAAATCTGGGGAATACGCTCTTCCCCGACGTCAGGAAATAGCAGCATCCATTAATCGTCTTCCCTCTTTAAAATGCAAAACTTTAAAAAATGCTTGACAAATCCTCTTTATTTTCCTAATCTTTAAACAATTGAAACCCTTGTGAAAATAAAATGAAAGTCTCCACAAAAGGAAGATATGGACTAAGAGCTATGGTAGAGCTTGCTAAAAATTACGGATCTTTCCCCCTTTCCGTAAAGAGTATTTCTCAATCACAGAACGTATCTTTTTCCTATATGGAGCAAATTTTAAACCGTTTAAATAAAGCAAGACTTGTCCGAAGTATAAAAGGTGTTGGAGGAGGATTTATTCTTGCCAGAAGACCTGAAAATATAAAAATAATCGAAATTCTCTCAGCCCTGGAGGATACTATAACACCGGTTTTTTGTGTGGAAAATCCAGAAAGTTGCAAAAAAACAAAAAATTGCGTTGCACATCTTTTCTGGAAAAAGCTGGACGCAAAAATAAAAGAGGTCTTAAGAACAACAACTCTTAAAGACCTTTGTGAGTGGGAGAAAAAGCGGCAGATCAAAAGAGATGAGGATTTTCTCATGGAGGATTAAATGAGTGTTTTAAAAAAGAAATTAGCTTTAAAATTTCCCCGACATCTTGTAAGAGAACCTATAACCTACAGGCTTGTTAAAGATTATGATCTTGTGGTCAACATCATAAAAGCAAAGATTACACCTTACGAGGAAGGAAGATTGGATCTTGAGGTGAGCGGAAAAAAAGAGGCTATAGAAAAAGGTATAGGTTACCTTAAAAAAATAGGGGTTGAGGTCAAACCCCTGATACAGGAAATCAAGTGGAATCCTGAAAAATGCAACCATTGCACAGTCTGTGTTCCTTTATGCCCTGCGGGGGCTTTTAATGTGGAAGAAAAAGAAAGGGTTGTTTCTTTTAATGATGAAAAATGCATAGCTTGCGGGATTTGTGTCCAAGCCTGCCCTTATAGAGCTATTGAGATTATTTTTTAACTTAAGCTTTCAAATTTTGAGGTGATGCTCTTTGAATAAGAAAAGGGTCCTTGTTGCTATGAGTGGAGGAGTAGATAGCTCAACAGCTGCCCACCTTTTAAAAAGCCGTGGATATGAGGTGATTGGTATAAATATGAGGTTATGGGAGGAAGGGGGGAGATGCTGCAACTTATCTGACACAGAGGATGCTCGCAAAGTAGCTCGGAAACTGTCCATTCCCCTTTATGTTCTTAACCTTAAAAAGGAGTTTGAGAAGGAGGTTGTGGAATATTTTTGCTGGGAGTATCTTAATGGTCGAACTCCCAATCCCTGTATCGTCTGTAATGAAAAAATTAAATTCGGTATTTTACTTAAAAAAGCAAAGGAGTTTGGTGTCTTTTTTATCGCCACCGGGCACTATGCAAAAGTGGAATTTAACCCCTCAACTAAAAGATATTGCCTTAAAAAAGGGAAGGACCCTAAAAAGGAGCAATCTTATTTTCTCTTTTCCTTATCCCAGAGGCAACTCTCTCATACCATTTTTCCTCTTTCTGACCTTACAAAGGAAGAGGTGCGCCAGATAGCAGCAGAAAACAATTTACCTGTGCATGAAAAAAAGGAAAGTCAGGAAGTTTGCTTTATCAGTCAGAAAAACTATAATGAATTTTTAAAAAATTTCTTTAAAAAAAAAGGAATTTCTCCTTTCAGCGAAGGTTTCATAGTGGACAGAGAAGGAAAAATTGTGGGAAGACACAAGGGAATACATCTTTTCACCATTGGTCAGAGAAAAGGCCTGGCAGGAGGAAGAGAAGAACCCTTTTATGTTGTGGACATAGACAAGAAAAAAAATATTATTACCATTGGCACAAGAGAAGATGTGTATACCCACAGTATGCAGGTATCAAAGGTAAACTGGGTAAGCATACAGGAACCTGAGAAACCTTTTTATGCCAGAGTAAAGATAAGATCTCAACACCCTGAATCCCTTGCTTATATTTATAAAGTTACAGAAGGAAAATGGAGGGTGGATTTTCTCCACCCCCAGTGGGCTATCACCCCTGGACAGGCTGCTGTTTTTTATAGAGAAGATACTGTTCTTGGGGGAGGATGGATTGAGAAAGTTATAAGATAAAAAAAGGAGGAGGTATAAATGAGACTTGATGAGGTGACAATATCAGAAGCAATTATAGATACTTTCTTAAAAGAATTAAAAGATAATTTAAAATGTGATGTGGCAATTGCAGGAGCAGGACCTGCAGGGCTAACTGCCGGATATTATCTTGCAAAAGAAGGAGTAAAAGTAACAATTTTTGAAAAAAATCTCAGAGTGGGTGGAGGAATGCCCGGGGGAGGAATAATGTTTAATAAAATAGTGGTCCAGGAACCTGCAAAACACATATTAGAAGAGATGGGAATTTCTTACTTTCAATACAAAGAAGGATACTATGTGGCAAATTCACTTGAAGCTATTTCTCTGCTAACAGCAAAGACCTTAAAAGTGGGAGCAAAAATATTTAATCTTATGGGAGTGGAGGATCTTGTAATAAAAGAAGGTAAAGTGAAAGGTCTTGTTATTAACTGGGAAGCTGTAAGAATAGCATCTCTTCATGTTGACCCTGTAGCTATAAGTTGCAAGGCAGTAATAGATGCAACAGGCCATGAATGTGAAGTGGTGAAAAAAATAGAAAAAAGGGGGGATATCAAATTAGAAACTCCTACAGGAAAAATAATTGGCGAAGGACCTATGTGGGCAGAAAGAGGTGAGGAGGCTATAATAGATTGTACAAAAGAGGTTTATCCAGGACTTTATGTTGCAGGAATGGCTGCCAACGCTGTGTTTGGAGCTCCAAGAATGGGACCTATTTTTGGTGGAATGCTTCTCTCAGGGAAAAAAGTAGCTGAAATTGTAAAGAAAAGTATAAAATAGGGGTTTAAAATGAGTCGAAAATCAGAAAAATCAAATCTTTCAGAAAATGCCTTAACGGTGTTAAAAAAAAGATACCTCCGTAAAGATAAAGAGGGAAATATTGTGGAGACACCCGAACAGATGTTTAAAAGAGTGGCCTCCAACATAGCCTCTGCTGACGGAAAATATGGGGAAGATAAAGACGGGGTAAAGAGAACAGAGGAAAAATTCTACAGACTTATGGCTTCTCTGGAATTTTTACCCAACTCCCCCACTCTCATGAATGCCGGAACACCCCTTCAACAACTTTCTGCCTGTTTTGTCCTTCCAGTGGATGATTCCATTGAATCAATTTATGAAGCAATAAAATACTCTGCTTTAATTCACAAATCAGGTGGAGGAACAGGATTTTCCTTCAGCAGAATAAGACCCAAGGGAAGTCCTGTAGGAACAACCTCAGGAGTTGCAAGTGGTCCTGTCTCTTTTATGAAAGTCTTTGATGCTTCAACTGAGGCCATAAAGCAGGGTGGGAGAAGACGCGGGGCTAATATGGGCATCCTTGATGTGAGTCATCCTGACATTATGGAATTTATAACCTGCAAGGAAAAAGAAGGAGAGGTGAGAAATTTCAACATTTCAGTAGCAGTAACGGATAACTTCATGGAAGCTGCTCAAAAAGGAGAGGATTATGAACTTGTAGATCCAAGAACAGGTGAGGTGACAGGAAGACTCAATGCAGCAGAGGTCCTTGATAAGATAGCTGAAATGGCCTGGAAAAACGGTGAACCAGGACTTATCTTTATTGATAGAATAAATCAGTTCAATCCCACCCCTCACATAGGAAAAATAGAGGCGACAAATCCCTGTGGAGAACAACCTTTACTTCCCTATGAATCCTGTAATTTAGGTTCAATAAATCTTTCTAAAATGGTGAAGGAAGGTAAGGTGGACTGGGAAAAATTAAAAAGCGTGGTCCATACAGCAGTTCATTTCCTTGATAATGTCATTGACGCAAATAAATATCCTCTTCCCCAGATTGAAAAAAATACAAAAGAAAATAGAAAAATAGGACTTGGAGTAATGGGTTTTGCTGATATGCTGGTGAAGCTTAACATACCCTACAATTCAAAAAAAGCCTTAAATCTTGCTGAGAAAGTGATGAATTTCATTCAGGAAGAATCGAAAAAAGCATCAGCAGAACTTGCTAAAAAAAGAGGAACTTTCCCCAATTTTAAGGGAAGCATATGGGATAAAAAGGGAATAAAAGTAAGAAATGCCACAACCACAACCATTGCTCCCACAGGCAGCATATCAATGATTGCAGACTGCTCTTCAGGAATTGAACCCATTTTCAGTCTTGTTTACTACAAACATGTTCTTGAAGGAGAAAAGCTCTTATACATAAACTCTGAATTTGAAAAAGTCGCAAGGGAAAAAGGATTTTATTCTCGAAAACTTATGGAGAAAATAGCAGAAAACAAGGGTAGCTGTCAAAATATTGCTGAAATACCAGAGGAGATAAAGAAAGTATTTGTAACCGCTCTTGACATATCCTATCAGGACCATGTAAAAATGCAGGCTGTTTTCCAGAAGTATACTGATAATGCTGTCTCAAAAACTATTAACATGCCAGATCACACCACAAAAAGCGAGGTAAAAGATGCATTTTTACTTGCTTGGAAACTTGGCTGTAAAGGAATAACCATTTATCGGGACAAAAGCAGAAAGGAACAGGTTCTAAATGCAGGTAAGAAAGAGGAAAAAGCACTTGCTCCACGACCAAGACCCAAGGTAACCTATGGAATGACGCGAGAGATAAGAACAGGATGCGGTGATCTTTATGTTACTATAACCGAAGATGAAAAAGGAGAACCCTTTGAAGTGTTTGCTCAACTTGGCAAAAGCGGTGGATGTGCTGCATCTCAGACAGAAGCTATAGGAAGACTTGCCTCTCTTGCCCTTCGCTCAGGAATTCCCTGGTCTCTTGTTGTAAAACAACTAAAGGGTATAAGCTGTGATAGACCCTGGGGACTTGGTAAAAACAAAATTCTTTCCTGCGCTGATGCCGTAGGAAAAGCCATAGAAATGTACATAGAAGAAAAGATAAGGACAGGTTTTTTCCCTGAAGGGAAAAAAACACCTTCTCGAAGAATAATTAGCGAAGAAAAACCAGAGAAAAGCTTAAAAAAAAGGAAAATAGGAGCCTGTCCTGAATGTGGGTCAAGCACTATTGAATATGAAGGAGGATGTTTTGTTTGTAAATCCTGTGGATACAGTGAATGCGAATAAGATAAAGCTCCAATGAAAACTATCACTTTAAAAGCACCAGCAAAGATTAATCTATATCTTGATGTGCTCGGGAAAAGAGAGGATGGTTATCATGAAATTGAGTCTATAGCTCAATCCATAACCTTTTATGACATCCTCTCATTTGAAAAAATAAAAAAGGGTATTGAAATTGTATGCCCAAATCTTGATATATCTGAAGAGAAAGAAAATCTTGTATATAAAGCGGTAAAGCTTTTTTTTGACTTCACAGGAATTTCTCCTGGAGTAAGGGTAATTTTGAAAAAGAAAATACCTCTGGGAGCAGGACTTGGAGGAGGAAGCAGTGATGCTGCCACTACTCTTTTAGCGCTTAATGAACTTTTTGATGCTAAAATTTCTCTTTCTTCACTTCTTGCTATCTCCTCTAAAATTGGAACAGATGTTCCCTTTTGTGTTATGAGAGGAACAGCACTTTTAAAAGGCAAAGGGGAAAAAATATACCCCCTCCCATCTCTTAAAGAAGGATGGGTGGTTCTTGTATATCCAAATATTAAAATTTCTACCTCCTGGGCTTACTCACAAATAGGTCAAAATTTTCAAAAGGGAAAAATAAAAGAGAGCAGATTGAAAATTGAAAATCTTAAAAAAGGAATAGAAAAAGAGCAACTTAAAGGGATAAGGGAGATTTTATACAACAGATTAGAGGAGGTGGTGATTGAAGAGTATCCTTTAATAGGAGAGATTAAAAAAGAGCTTATAAAAAGGGGGGCAAAAGGAGCTTTAATGTCAGGAAGTGGCTCTACTGTATTTGCTTTATCAGAAAGTAAAAAAGAGGCAGAAAAGCTAAAAAAACATTTACAAGGGAAAGGAACCATTTATATTGCTCAACCAACTGATGGAAAATCTCTTTAAGGAGGAGCAGGTTGAGAATCTCAGAGATAAAAGTAAAAAGAGTTGAAGGAAAAGAAAGATTTAAGGCATGGGTAACAATAACATTTGACAATCAATTCAGAATTCACGGACTAAAAATTATTAAAGGAAAAGATGGACTTTTTGTGGCAATGCCCTCACGCAAACTTCCAAATGGGGAATTTATTGATACAGCTTATCCCTTAGATAAAAAATTGAGGGAGGATATTCAAAAAGAAGTTCTTGCAGAATATAAAAGACAGCTTAATAACCTCTGAGGAATTTACTCAGAGGTTTATTTATAAAAAACAGAAAGGAAAATCAATGCAACAAGAGACAAATTTCAAGGCAGGATTTGTAACACTTGTGGGAAAGCCAAATGTTGGAAAATCCACTCTCCTGAACAAACTCGTGGGAGAGAAAATAACTATTGTCTCTCCACGTCCTCAAACAACCAGAAATATCATTAAAGGAATAATTACATTTAAAGAGGCTCAGATAATATTTGTTGATACTCCCGGATTAATTGAGACAGAAAAGGCTCCAACGCCTGTTGACAAAAAGATAATAGAGGAAACCTTAATGGGTATGGAAGGAGTTGATGTGGTGGTGTTTGTAGCCGATGAACGAGAACCCTCTCCTGAAGATTTTTTTATTATGGAACATCTTAAAAAAATAAAAAAACCGGTTATACTGTGTGTAAATAAACTGGATAAAATAAAGCAGCAAAAAGCTTTACATCTTATTGAAACTTATAAAAAACACTTCTCTTTTAACGTCTGCATTCCTATCTCTGCGAAAAGAGGCTCAAATCTTTCCATTCTCGTTGGAGAAATAATAAATTTCCTTCCCTTTCATCCTCCTTATTACTCATCAGACACCATCACAGATCAAATGGAAAGAGTTCTGGTGGCAGAGCTTATCAGAGAGAAAATATTTGAACTTACCCGTCAGGAGATACCCTACTCTGTTATGACCAAAGTGGAAGAGTTCACCGAGAGAAGCGATAACCTGATTTACATAAGTGCAACAATTTATGTGGAGCACTCCTCTCAAAAAGGGATTATTATAGGTAAAAAGGGAAGCATGATAAAAAAAATTGGCCAGTTAGCACGAAGAGAAATAGAAAATAGGCTTGGGTGCAGGATTTATCTTGACTTAAGGGTTGGAGTAAAGAAAAACTGGAGAAAAAATATAGAATCATTAAAAGAAATAGGATTTGATAAAATAAAGTAATTAAAGTATAACAAGATTATCTCTGTGAATTGCCTCTTCGTAATAACAGTATCCGAGTTTTTCCTCAATTTGATTTGTGTGAAGCCCTTTTATCCTTTTAAGTTCCTCTGAGGAATAATAAACAATTCCCCGGGCAAATTCTTTTCCTTCAGAATCTAAAATACTTACAGAATCTCCAGGTTGAAATTTCCCTTTAATCTCTTTTATTCCAACAGGCAAAAGACTTCCCCCTTTCTCCAAAAGGGCTCTTTTTGCTCCCTCATCCACTACAATACTTCCTTTTGGTTTTCTTCCATAAGCGATCCATCTTTTTCTTGCCTGCAGTTTTGTCTGAGTGGGTAAAAAAAGTGTCCCTTCTTGTTTAAACTCAAAAAAAAGAGCTTTAAGAAAGTTATTTCCCCCACCTATAACAACGGGTATACCTGAGCGTGTTGCTATTTTTGCTGCCTCAATTTTTGTTCTCATCCCCCCTACCCTACCCTCAACACATGTCCCTTCGGCCATTTCCTCAACTCTTCTGTCTATTCTCTCCACAAGAGATAAAAATCTCGCCTGAGGGTCTTTTTTCGGATCAGATGTATAAAGACCTTTTATGTCAGAAAGTATCACCAGAAGATCCGCATCAACAAGAGCTGCAACAAGAGCAGATAAAGTATCATTGTCCCCAAATTTTATTTCTTCTACTGCCACTGTATCGTTCTCATTCACTATGGGAACAGCTCCTGCTTTCAACAAAGTTAAAATAGTATTTCGAGCATTAATGTAGGTAGAATGATGAGAAAAGTCACTGGCACTTAATAAAATCTGTCCCACCTGAAGAGAATAATCTTTGAAAAACTCACAGTAAAGATTCATAAGTTTTATCTGACCTACACTGGCAAGAGCCTGTCTTGAGGGAATACCCTTTCCAAATGCAATTTTTCCTCCAATGCTTGCTTTGCCAAGAGCAATAGCTCCTGACGATACCAGGGTAACTTTTCTTCCATCTTTTATAAGCTGAGCTACTGAATCCACAAGACTTTTTAAAAAAGAAATATCCGGCGTATCTTTTTTTAAAAGAAGACTTCCTCCTATTTTGATAACCAAGTTTTTAGCTTTTGAAATAACCTCACTCCTTTCTATTTTTTTCCTCCTTTAATATTTTTGCCAGAGAAAAGATAAGCTCCTTTATTCCCTCACCAGTTTTGCAGGATATACCCAGAACGGGATACCTCCCTCCAATTTTTTCCCTCAATTCTTCCAGTCTCTTCTTTGCACCAGGAAGGTCCAGTTTATTACCAACCACTATTTGGGGTTTTTTTAAAAGAGCAGGATTAAAATTTTCAAGCTCCTTTTCTATAATCTGAAATTTTTTAAAAGAGTCAGAGTTAAAACTTTCTCCAACATCTATAAGATGAAGCAAAATCTTACTTCTTTCAACATGTCTTAAGAATCTATGACCAAGTCCTTTTCCTCTGGAAGCCTCCTCAATTAACCCGGGAAGATCAGCAGCGACAAAAGAACTTTTTTCATCCACCCTGACTATTCCAAGATGTGGCCTGAGGGTTGTGAAGGGGTAAGGTGCTATTTTAGGATGAGCGCTGGAGATCTTTGAAAGAAGTGTAGATTTTCCTGCATTGGGAAGTCCTATAATACCCACATCTGCTATAAGTTTCAATTCTAAATTAATCCACCTCTCCTCACCCTTTTCTCCTTTCTCTGCTATTCTGGGGGTCTGGTTAGTAGAAGTTTTAAAATGGGTGTTTCCTCTTCCTCCCTTTCCTCCTCTTGCCACAATTACAAATTCTCCTGCTTTTTTTAAATCTTTTATAATATTACCCTCCTCATCCTTGACTAAAGTTCCAGGTGGTACCTCAAGAATAATATCTTCCCCCTTTTTTCCTTTTTTATTTTTTCCCTCGCCCTGACCACCATTTCCTGCCACAAAATGTTTTTTGTAGTGAAAGTAAATTAAAGTGGAAACTTCATCTGATGCTTTGATAATAACATCCCCCCCGTCTCCTCCATCTCCACCATCTGGCCCCCCTCGAGGAACACCTTTTTCTCTTCGAAAACTGACACACCCATCCCCCCCATCTCCTCCTTTAACATATATTTTTACTTCATCAAAGAATTTTTCTCTGTGCATTTTTTTGCAACCTCAAGAAAGACAGAATAAACTCTTTGCGTTCTTGGAGGTAAATATTTTCACTTCTTCCTCTGATAGCCCTCTGAGAGAAGCTATCTTTTGTACAGTGAATTTTACATAACGAGGCTCGTTTCTTTTACCTCGGACAGGCTGGGGAGCAAGATAGGGGGAATCGGTCTCTACAACCAACCTCTCAGCAGGAACAAGTTGTGCTATTTCTTGTAGATTTGAGGCTTTTGGGAAAGTTACAGGTCCTGCAAGGGAAATATAAAACCCCATATCAATTAATATCTCCATGTCTTTTTTTGTTCCTGAAAAACAATGCATTACTCCCTTTTCAATCTTTTCTTTACGGAGAATATCAATTGTATCTTTCATCGCATCTCTTGTATGAATTATTACCGGAAGATTCTTTTCTTTTGCAATGCGAAGTTGCTTCTTAAAAACCTTTTTTTGAACATCTCTTGGCGAATTTTCGTAGTGGTAATCAAGACCTATCTCTCCCAGAGCAACGATTTTTTTCTGATTTAATGCCTCATAAAGTCTTTCTTCCAATTTCCCGTAAAAAGACGCATCGTGGGGATGCACACCTACAGCTCCATAGATGAAACTATATTTTTCAAGCAACTCCTGAAAAATGCTAAGTTCTTTAAAATCAGAACAAATACAAACAATTCCCGAAACACCCTCTTTTGATGCATTCTCAATAACCTCTCTTCTATCGCTATCAAACCTTGAATCTGCAAGATGAGCATGTGTATCAAACATCTTTTTAATTTAAAAATACCTTTTTGTTCTGACAATTTAGCTAAAATTGGTGGTTTGTCAATTCTCTTGACACTATTTCTATAATTTCTATAATATCTATAGATTTAGTAAGAAAGGAGCTAATTAATGGATAAACAGGATAAATCTGAGCTAATAAAAAAAAATAACTCATCTCAAAAGAGAAAAGGAAGCTGTGATTCTTGCCCATAACTACCAAAGGCCTGAGATTCAGGAAATAGCAGATTTTGTGGGAGACTCCTTTAATTTTTGACAAAAATACATTAAGGATATATTAATTATATTAAAAAGAAAGGAAATAGTTTTGGATAAAAACACAATTTACTCCATACTAAGAGAAAAAATAGTATTGGGTGATTATAAACCGGGTCAGATACTGAAGGAAAAAGAATTGATGGAGGAATTTAACATAGGAAGAACCCCCTTAAGAGAGCTTTTAATTCGCCTTGATGCCGAAGGACTTGTTAAAATAGTTCCCTACAGTGGAGTTTACATAAGCTCTGTTGAATTCAAAGATCTTATTGATGTAATGGAGGTGCGAAGGCCACTTGTAAAAATAGCCGGAAAATTGGCAGCAGAAAGAGCGACGGAAGAAGAGATAGAGAGAATGAAAAACTTTATTAAGAAATTTAAAGAGGATCTGAATGAAAAGGAGATAATAAAACTGGACTCCCAATTCCATGACCTTATGAATATGGCAACTCACAATGAGGTACTTTATCAAATGTTGCAAGCCTTAAGAGATAGAGTCCTGAGATTATGGATTCTGCCAAAAGATAAATCCTTCGTATACACATTTAAAGAGGATTTCCAAAAACTTATCACTGCTATTGAAAAAAGGGACAAGGACCTTGCCTCTGATATTTTAGCTTCACACACAGAGTCCTTTATAGAAAAAATAAAATCCCAATTATAAACAAAAAAATATATAAAACAATTTCCTGGCTTATTTATAGCTTTGACTCTATCCTTTTTTGCTTGAAATTTCTATTTGACATATTTTTTATATTGCGTATATTAAAAATACAAAAGAGATATTTTTGATATATTCAAAAAATGAAAATAGCAACCCTAAAAACAATAAAATCCTCTGTCATGCTTTACAATAACAAAAGATGAAAAACTATCCAGGAGAATGCAATGAAACCAAAGGTTTTTGTAACAAGAAAAATACCCAGAGAAGGAATTGATATTCTGGAGAAAACCTGCGAGGTAAAAGTTAATCCCTATAATAGAGTTCTCACAAAAGATGAATTAATGAAAGAGATAAAAAAAATAGACGGCCTTTTGTGTCTGCTCACAGATACAATTGATAAAGAGGTATTGGATGAGGCCTCAGACCTTAAAATAATCAGCAACTACGCTGTGGGATATAACAATATTGATGTAGAAGAAGCGACTAAAAGAAAAATTATGGTGACAAATACCCCGGGTGTTTTAACCGATACCACAGCTGACCTTACCTGGGCTCTTTTAATGGGGATAGCAAGGAGAATTGTGGAAGCAGATAAATTTACAAGAGAGGGAAAATTTAAAGGATGGGATCCTATGCTTTTTTTGGGCTCTGATGTTCATCATGCAACACTTGGTATCATTGGCTTTGGAAGAATCGGGAAAACTGTGGCAAAAAGAGCAAAAGGATTTGAAATGAAGATTCTTTATAATGATGTTCAGAAAGCTCCAAAAGAGGTTGAAAAGGAATTAGGAGCAGAGTTTGTCTCCTTAGAAAAACTTCTTTCAACTTC
>Ga0190360_1001126_pt1 | contig 14062 bp, 13 predicted proteins | sample 48721834_MG_FD_161271 | JGI IMG/M metagenome (GOLD analysis project Ga0190360, IMG submission 161271) | Hydrothermal vent microbial mat bacterial communities from Southern Trench, Guaymas Basin, Mexico - 4872-18-3-4_MG | ecosystem: Environmental > Aquatic > Marine > Hydrothermal vents >... | reverse complement strand
ATTTTTTGTATGCTGTTGTATGGCTGGAAAAGGTTTATCACTTCAAGGGTGTTATCTGTTGATTCAGCTATGCTTATTACTATTGCTCTGCTGAAATCTGGGAAATAACGGTAGAGTCCTTCGTTTATCACGTTTAAAACATTCAGAACTGTTGCTTCAACATTTTTACATAGTACACCGACCATTATGTCAACAGGTCCTATTTTCTTGCTTTCTTTAACTATCTCTGGTTTAAGTTTAACGTTTTTATTCCAATCCTGATTCATCCCGCTTCTCACCATTTTTTAATATTTGTTATCCTCAATTACGATTTCTAAAAGATTTTCACGTATTTTTCTACGTGCTGAAAGTGTTCTCAGCCAATCTGGTATACGTGTTCCAACTGGTTTCCTGAGGTAGCTTGTACCTGCATTCATTATTTGTTGACTGAATTTTTCTACAATAGTTTCCTCACGGTGTCTATCATATCTTAAGTTATTGTAATGTGCATCTGCATGATATTTTCGGATGACATCTCTGGCGTATTTAACATATAAAACGCGTAGGGCTATTAGAGTTGATTTTGATATTTCTATGTTTCCCTCTTCTATTAGAACTCTCAGAAGGGTTTTTAGTATATCTCCAGACATTTTTGTGAGGCCCTTATCCCATGATGTTCCAACCGGTTGATGTTTATGATCATAGAAACCCAGATCTGTTTGACATATTGTTTTTCTTGCTACATTACGGTACATCTCAGCCATTATACCTATTTCAAGCCCCCAATCCCCTGGTAGATCGACATCTCTAGCTAGGTCACTTGTTAATGCGAACTCTCCAGAGATTGGGTATCTAAATGATCGTAGGAATCTTATGAATTCTGTTTCTTCATCCATGAGATCTATAAAGGCTCGGAGTAGAGGATGTAAGAATAATCTAAAAACACGGCCATATATTATTCCTTTCTTAAGGTTTACCCTGGCGTAGTATCCCTTGTTGAATTTAAAATCAAGCTCTGGTTCGACAATAGGATACAACAATTTTGTTGGTATCATCTCAGTGTAGTTTAGTATATCGGCATCATGTAGAGCAATTGCGTATGAATCTATACTGGCTATACCCATGGCTAGCCATACATCACGGCCTTTTCCACGGTATTTTAAAAGATTAAGTCCTTCGCTTTTTAATTCTTTTAATAGTCTTTCTATGCGGGGGCCGTTACACCACATAATCAGGTGTGGTATTTCTAGTTTTGAAAAAAAACGTTTTACCTCATGGAATTCTTTTTCATCATTGGCTGCAAGTGGTATTACTACTTGTTTCAGGTAATCGCACTTGTTTAACCCTTTTATGATATTTGATAATGCTTGGTTTTTGATTTCTTGGTAGATCATTGGTAAGATAACAGATGCTGGTCTTTCAGTTGTGATGTCACTGACTGATCGTAGTAGTTTGTTGGTATCGATGCATATATCATGAAGCGTTGCTATCTCTTCTTGTTTTATATCCATTTATATCACTCTCCAGAGATGTACTTTAAGACATCTCTTAAATCATTGGTAACAATATCTGCATGTTTCTGTACTTCGGGTGATGCTTTGAATGCTATACCAAGTCCTGCTTTTTTTATCATACCGATATCAACTATTCCATCACCAACAGCAACTGCCTTGTTCACAGTTATACCAAGATCGTTGCATAGTTTTTCAAGCACACAGCTTTTACATATTGAGTATATTCTTTCACTGCAAAAATCCTTTTTAAGATTAGTGTTATGAATCTCTAATTCACCCGTGATAATGCCATTTTTTATTATAAGATTATTGGCAAATGCATAGTCAAAACCAAGTCTTTCTTTTAAATCATCGGCTAGTATCTGATAGCTATCTGTTACAATACCTGTAATAATATTTTGTTTTTTTAATTCTTTTATGACTTCTTCGACATGATCCTGATAGGGTATTTCATGGAATATATCAAGGAATTCTTTTTTACTGTATCCTTTTGTTAATTTTGCTATTTCAATGCTTTTTTTATAGAAATCGTTTCTATCATATTTGAATAGTTTTATTAGTTGATCATAGAAACCTAGTTTTTCTGCGATTACAAATATCCCTCTGCCTTTTAAGAGGGTTCCATCCATGTCAAATACTGCTAGTTTGTATCTCCTCATCCTTTATTTTCCTCAAGAATTGAAATAGAAGTTTTTCTAATAATCTTTTTGACTAAAATTAGGATTTTTAGATCTTCTTTTTGGCGTTAGAGCAAAATTACAAAAAACAAACATCCCCATATTCTTGCAGGGAAAGTCCAATCAAAATCATGTGTTTGACTATACTCCCATAGACGTATGCTTAGTTTCCCTATTCCAAATCCATAATTATTCAGTTTTAATGACATCTCATTTTTGCTTCCTGATACTTATAGGTATTTTTTCCCCTCTTTGGAGTACAGGGTTTTACTTCTGTTTGTGTACGATATATCTATGTTTACAAAAGAAATTGTTTCATCGTTAGAATAAACTCTGAATGTTATCACACATCATGGTAATGGTATTGATCATGATCGAATTCAACTCTAACAGGGAGATCTAATATGGTGGATGGTGGACATTTTTTGTTTTTCTGATAGTATTTTCTTTGTTGATGTTGCATTAGAGAATGCAGAGATACTAAGAATACACGCTACCAGCACTGTTTTTTAAAGATGTCTTTTATATCTTTTCTTTGTGGTCTTTGTAGTAGAGAAGTATATTAGCTTTTTATATAATTAAACTGCTAAACTAAGTTAATTATAATTATATACCAAAAACATATTCCAATTCTTATATGCCTGTTGTTACATTTGACTATAACGATTTCATAAGCATTCTTGGATACAAAATACCAAAGAAAGAGCTAGTTGAAAAACTACCTATGATTGGCGGTGATTTGGATAAAGTGGAGGATAATGAAATCAGCATCGAGTTTTTCCCAGATCGCCCAGATCTAGCCTCTGTGGAGGGGATAGCCCGAGCTTCACGAGCATTTTTTGAATTTGAAACAGGTCTTAAAAAATATGATATCAAAAAATCAGATGTGGAAATAATTGTAGACCCATCTGTAAAAAAAGTAAGACCCTATGTAGTTACAGCCCTCATTAAAAATATAACAATGACTGATGAACTAATTGCATCTCTAATGGAACTCCAGGAAAAACTACATCTTGGTCTTGGACGAAACAGAAGAAAAGTAGCTATTGGTGTACATAACTATGAACCAGTTGAACCACCATTCACATATAAAGCAGTAGACCCCAACTCTGTACAGTTTGTACCATTAAACAAGGTAGAATCAATGACAATGGCAGAAATACTACAGAAACACGAAAAAGGAGTAGATTACGCTTTTATCCTAGAAGGTTTTGATAAACATCCTCTCATCGTTGACAAAAACAACAATGTGCTCTCATACCCTCCTATAATAAATGGTTCATTAACCGAGGTCACACCATTCACAACGGAAATATTTATCGATGTAACTGGAACAGATCAAAAAGCAGTAAATTACGCACTAAACATCATAGTAACTGCTCTTGCAGAAAGAGGTGGACAAATTTATACAACCAAGGTAAAAGATCAAAAACAGACATACATAACACCTAATCTAACACCAACTATAAGAAAATTGAGAATAAATTATGTAAACAAAATACTGGGAACCCAGCTAAACGAAAAACAGATCATAAAATGTCTTCATAGAATGGGATACAACGCTTCATCCTCTGAAAAAAATGATGTAATAACTGTTGAAATACCCGCATGGAGATCAGATATATTACATGAAATAGACCTAGTTGAAGATGTAGCAGTTGGATATGGTTTTGATAAATTTGAAATAGATTTCCCAAAAAATCTCACCTTCGGAAAAGCATTGCCACAGCAAAAAACTTATGACGCGCTTAGAAACATAATGGTAGGGCTTGGATTCAACGAAGTTACGACATTTACAATTTCAAATGAAAAAGATGAATTCACAAAAATAGGATTAAAAATAGGTGAAAGAGTACAAATAGAAAATCCGATCGGGGAAGAATATACCTGTTTAAGAGTGGAATTAATACCTTCTTTACTTAAAATCCTAAGTGAAAATCGGCATCATTCTCTTCCACAGCAGATATTTGAATTGGGAATAATAGTAGATAAATCCTTTAAAAACAGATATCACCTGGGTTTTGTAAAAATAGATTCAAAGGCAAACTTCACAGAGTGTAAATCATACGCTGAAGCGGTAATGAGAGACATAGGAAAAACAAAATATACTCTTAAGAAAAAAGAACACCCTGGGTTTATCAAAGGACGATGCGCAGCGATAAATATAAACAATAAAGAAATAGGATACTTTGGTGAACTCCACCCAGAAACTATAACAAATTTTGAGCTTGAACACCCAATTATTGCATTTGAACTTCAAGCAGATCAGCTTTAAAAACAATAAGTATTTTACCAGTTATTTATTCTATTTTTTTAGAAATGACAAAAACCTGCAGCAAATGTAAAAAACCAGCAGTAACATTTATCAGATACAACGGCACTCATCTATGCCACGATCATTTCATAGAATATTTTGAGAAAAGAGTAAAAAAAGATCTCAAAAAACAGGGAAAAATCAAACATCCAACAAGGATTGGAATTGGAATATCTGGTGGGAAAGATAGCATAGTAACATTACATATCTTACATGATATTTTTTCAAAAAGAAAAGATGTTACACTGATAGGTATAACTGTAGATGAAGGGATAAAAAACTACAGGGATAAAAGCATAAAATATGCAATAAAAAACTGCGAAGAGCTAGATGTTGAGTATCATATTGTTTCTTTTAAAGACATAGTGGATACAACAATGGATGACATTGCAAAAAGAAAAGATGAGTTAGGTGAATGCAGTTACTGTGGAGTATTTAGAAGATTATGTTTAAACACCAAAGCAAAAGAGTTAAAGATTAATAAACTAGCAACAGGTCATAACCTCGATGACATGGCTCAATCAATCCTGATGAATTTTGTAAACGGTGATCTTAAAAAACTAGCTAGACTTGGCCCTCATCAAAAAGTTCAACCTGGATTGATACCTAGAATTCTTCCCTTAAGAACCATCCCTGAGAAGGAAAATATGCTATATGCTATATTACGAGGAATAGAGTTCTATGATGGAGAATGCCCATATTCAACTCGTGCTTTAAGAGGTATATTCAGAGATATAATAGATAACTTGGAATACAAAAACCCTGGAACAAGGCATAGTATTCTAAACAGTTATGATAGCATTAAGGATATCCTGCTAGAAAAATTTCCACCGGCTGAACTAAATAAATGCAAAATATGCGGTGAGCCAACTTCTCAGAAGCTATGCAAAGCATGCATTCTTAAACAAAGAATTCAATAATACCTTTTTATAGTAGTTTTATATTTTAAGTTAACGGGTTTTAATTTTATGAGAAAAACAATAGTTGTAATATTGTTCATAGCAGTTCTATTGCCTTTTAATGCAACGATTATTAAATCAAAAAATATGAGCATTACTTCAGAATATGTAGGAGATTTTGATCCACTAGTTGACATCCAAGTAACTGTGAATATACAAGCAATCCGTTACTTAGAAGATGATCAAACAAACAATGCTAAATCTGCTCATTCTATGTTCAAAGATCTATTTTTCAAAGCAAAAAACACGGATAATAAACAACATGGTTTTTATGTGAAAATCTTCATCAATGATGAGGAATACACAAGTGAGATTTTCAGTGACTCCTTATACATGTATAATCTTAATTGGACTGCTACATTGAATGTCCCAGATGATAAAGAAACCGTGAATATCAAAATCCAACTGTGGGATACAGGAGATGGTAAAACAGGAGATGTTCTATGTGATATCAGCGGGGACTCAGGTGATTCAGAGGATAGCTACGACGCTGAGATGGAATATAACATCAAAACAGGTCATTGGTCAGGTGACGACAACTTGGGTAATGACCTCAGTGGATACGGGCGGTTATGTGGAACGGATGATGGAACAATATACAAAAAAGATAGAGACAGCGAGTTGTGGTTCAATATCTATCAAAATGATTATGATGGAGATGGTATTCCATACTGGGCAGAAGTAAATGAATACGGAACAGACCCTAAACAGAAAAACACAGGTGATCCAGATGAGGACAAAATCCCTGTGCAATGGGAATATAAATGGGGATATGACCCATTCAGCTGGGAAAACCATGAAAAACTTGATCCTGATGGAGACAGCATCAATAACTATGAAGAATACTTAACTCAGCAATGGTTTTCAGATCCAAACCGGAAGGATGTATTTGTTGAGCTGGACATAATGGATGAAGGACCAAATGGTGAAAAAACCTATTTTCCAGAGATAGCAGAGGAACTCATCCAAACAGCATTTGATCGGCAGAACATAGTATTCCACCTTGACTATGGGGACATGGGTGGAACAGATATAATCCCCTTTGATAGTTTATCAACTGGCAGTGAAATAAGAGCTATATATCAGAAATATTTCTTAAACGGAGCAGAATGGAGAAGAGGAGTGTTTCATTATGGAGTAGTAGTATACCAGGTTGATGGGCCAAATGGTTATACTTTTAACCCTAATGCTTTTCAGATTTCAAGCAATGGCCTTGAGAAGAAATCAAAAAATCCAGCGCTTCACAGAAACATAGTCTACGCCAGTTGTTATATGCATGAGCTAGGACACACTTTTAATTTTCATCCAATACCTGGTCATAATGACAACAGTAAGTACCCCTGGCAGATAGGCTGGTGGATTAATCAGCCGTACAAAAGCTGTATGAATTATGCATGGGTATTCCGCATTGTTGACTACTCTGATGGTTCAAGACCTCCACCTGATATAGATGACTGGAGCAGAATAGATTATTCTTTCTTCGAACGAGAATGGAGATAAAAAACATCTTTGTTTCTATTTCATAAAATTTTTATAAAAGAGAACACTGCATAACTATGGAAATGAAACGTTTAAAACTAGGATGTCCACCGTTAGATAACATGCTTGGGGGAGGAATTGAATACCAGGCGATAACTGAGATATACGGTGAAGCAGGAACTGGAAAAACAAATATTTGTCTACAGGCAGCAAGGGAATGCTCTTTACTTGGGAAAAAAACAGCATACATCGACAGTGAAGGTGTATCCATAGAAAGACTTCAGCAGATATGCGATGGTTATAATTTTAAAAAAATATTTTCAAAAATAATATTTCTAAACCCTGTATCTCTCAAAAACCAGGAAAAAATAGTCAAAAACACAGAAAAAATAAACAACCTGGGTTTAGTAATACTTGATACTTTTAACATGTTTCACAGGTTAGAAATGGAGGAAGATGAAAAAATAGCGAATCGTTCATTAAATCGTCAGATAACTAATTTACAGCTTTTGGCAAGAAAAAAAGACATCCCTGTTCTCATAGCCGGACAGGTTTACACATCAGAAACAGGTGAAATTAAACCCTTTGCAGGTCGAGGAATAGAACATATGGCTAAAACCGTTATCCGACTTGACAAAATAGGCATAGGGCGTAGACAGGCGATAATAATTAAACATCGTTCGATTCCTGAGGGAACAAAAACTATTTTTTCAATAACACAAAAAGGTTTAGAATAAAAATGAAAAAAATTGTTAAATGGTTAAAAGAAAGTATTTATACAAGACCTTTGTCACCAGGATGTAAACAATGTGCAACTGGCTCAAAGATGGTACTATTAATAACAGGTTTATGTCCATCAAACTGTTTTTACTGTCCACTCAGTAAAGAAAAACTTCAGAGGGATAGAATTTTTGCTGATGAATGGGAGTTAAAAGATGAAAATGATACAGAAAAACTAATTCTTGAAGCAAAATACATAGAGGCAGATGGAGCTGGAATAACCGGCGGTGATCCACTTGTTGTTTGGGAACGCACAAGACGATACATCAAGCTGCTAAAAGAAAGATTCGGAGATGATTTTCATATTCATCTTTACACATCTGGACTGCAGGATAGTGAGCACATAGAAGATCTTATAGCTGCAGGTCTTGATGAGATACGATTTCATCCCCTCCTTAGGTTTTGGGATGATATGGATAACAGTCCTATAAGATATTCAATAAAAAAAACGGTTGAAACCAATATTGACACGGCGATAGAAATACCCGCCATACCGGGAATGGAAAAACATATTTTTAAGCTGGTGGAATGGGCTGATCAAACTGGTATAAACTGGGTTAACTTAAACGAGCTTGAATTCTCTGAAACCAATGCTGATGAACTACTTAGAAGAGGTTTTGATGTTAAAGATGATATTTCTTCTGCTGTGAAAGGAAGCCAGGAAACTGCAGTTAAAATAGTTGAGTTTGCGAAGGATTTACGTATCGGTGTCCATTATTGTTCATCCTCTTTTAAAGATGGAATACAACTAAGGAATAGAATAATGAGACGAGCGAAAAACACAGCTAAAGAATATGAAATAATAACAGAGGAGGGTACTATCCTCAAAGGAATTATTGTTTCTTCTGTGTCTACGCTAAATGAGATTAAAAAAACTTTAGTAGAAAACTTTGGAATAGATGAAAAAAAAGTGTGTCTTGATTCAAATAAAAAACGAGTTGAAATTCCTCTTTTTATTTTAGAAAAAATTGCAAACAATTTAAATAAGCTAGGATATAAATGTTATATGGTTGAGGAGTATCCAACTGCTGATCGATTAGAGGTTGAAAAGATACCCTTACCATTCTAACTTCTTCATTATATCTTATCCTAAAAAAATATTTATATACCACCTACATTCCCAGTTTTACATTTCCACTGTGGGAATGTATCGATGAAAGCTTCAAAAGGAGGCTAAAAATCTATGGCAATGTATGTAAGATTCCAAACACCAAAAGATGTACAAGATTTAGCCTATGATCTTGTAGAAAAAGCTAGAGATAATGGAAAAATAAGTAAAGGAGCAAATGAAACAACGAAACAAGTTGAACGTGGACAAGCGAAACTTGTTGTCATGGCTGAGGATGTTACACCAGAAGAAATACTAGCGCATATGCCGCTACTATGTGAAGAGAAAAACATCCCGTATACCTATGTTTCAAGTAAGGAAGAGCTAGGAAAAGCAGCGGGGCTTACAGTGAGTACAGCAGCAGTAGCTATATTGAACCCTGGTAAAGATAAAGCAGGTATAGAGAACCTTGTGAAAAAAATTGAACCCCTTAAAAAACAGTGATAAAAAATGGTAGAAGCAGAAGGAACTCCGTGTGAGGTTGTAGAATTAATCGGACGTACAGGTATGGCTGGTGAAGCAACCCAGGTCAAAGTCAGAGTACTTGATGGTGTTGATAAAGGAAAGATCATTACAAGAAACGTTATGGGGCCTGTGCAACTCGGTGATATACTGATGCTCAATGAGACCCAGAGAGAAGCTAAACGTTTAGGTGGCCCACGATAGAAAAGAGGATAAGTCTATGGTTGAAAGAAGAAAATGCTCATTTTGTGGAAATGAGATAGAACCTGGTACAGGTAAGATGTATGTCAAAAAGGATGGTACAGTATTGTATTTCTGCAAGAATAAATGCCAGAAGAACATGCTCAACTTGAAACGTATACCTCGTAAAGTACGCTGGAGTAAATATTATACTAAAAAATAAAAAACCCTTCATCCACTCCATTTTCTTCTCCTCTCTAACTTTTTTAATAAGAATATTTATAACATAATAACACTTTTATTTCATAAAATAGGTTAAAAAGGAGGTAGGAATAAAGATATGGATGATTTAAGGATCATAATTGCTGATATCGAAAAACCCGATGATATAAATTTTATCCTAGGTCAGACTCATTTTATAAAATCAGTAGAGGACATCTACGAAGCTATGGTAAACTCTGTACCAAATGCTAGGTTTGGAATAGCATTCTGCGAAGCAAGTGGAGCATGTAAAATAAGAAGCGAGGGAAATGACCCTGAGCTTAAAAAACTCGCAGAAAAAAATGCTTTAAACATTGGCGCAGGGCATAGTTTCATTGTATTCATGAAAGACTGTTTCCCATTAAACGTGTTAAACACTATTCAAAGTTTACCAGAGGTTTGCAATATCTTTTGTGCTACTGCTAATCCCACAAAAGTAGTAATAGCTGAATCAAAACAAGGTGATAAAAAAGGCAGAGGTATCCTTGGAGTAATAGATGGCTTTACGCCAGCAGGTATAGAAAACAAGGATGACATTGCTTGGAGAAAGAAATTCCTACGGGACATAAAATACAAGCTTTAATGCCCATATTTGCCTAGTAGTGGCACGAATGTACAACCACCAAGGTTCTTTGTTTTTATTTTGTTATCTTTTTTTTCAATTAATTCTAAATTACAGATAGTGTAACCAATAGGTATCAACAATTTACCACCATCTTTTAGCTGATCTATCAATGGTGGTGGTACATCTGGAGCGGCACATGTGACGTATATGCGATCATATGGTGCATATTCCGGTAGTCCTTCTGATCCGTCTCCTTCTATGATTGTTACATTTTTTATACCTGTTTTTTTAATGTTTTCTCTTGCAAATTCAGCTAGCTCTTTTATTCTTTCAACTGAGTAAACACGTCCTTTTTCTCCGACTATTTTTGATACTATTGCTGCATGGTATCCTGAGCCTGCACCTATTTCCAGGATTTTCTGATTTTTTTGTATATCCAGTTCTTCGCACATTATTGCTACCATATGTGGTGCTGATATTGTTTGACCCTTGCCGATTTCAAGAGGCGTGTCAACATATGCATAGTTTTTTAGGTTATCTGGTACAAAAAACTCACGCGGTATTTCAAGGAATGCTTTTTCTACTTTTTTTGTTTTGATCCTTCCTTCTCTTTTTAGATGTTCAATGAGTTCTTTTCTTCTATCTTCAAAATTTATCATTATGAAGAAAGGTATTGATTTGTTGTTATAAAATTGTTTTATTTTTGAATGGTTTTTTTTATATAGTGGTTGTTGTTTTTCTGTTTTTGTTATGGGCAAGAGAGCAGTGATAGCACTTGGCGGTAATGCACTTATAAAGAAAGATCAGGAAGGTACTATCTATGAGCAGTTTGCAAATACCCGCAGGATTATGAAATCTATTGTTAAGATTATTAAAGAAGACTGGGATGTTGTTATAACGCATGGTAATGGTCCTCAGGTTGGTGCTATACTACTACAGAATGATCTAGCTAAAGATGTAACACCTGCTATGCCTCTAGGTATATGTGTTGCTGAGAGTGAGGGTTTAATTGGTTATATGATACAGCAGTGTTTATCTAATGCTTTGAAAAAGGCAAATATCAATAAACAAGTTGCAACATTGATAACGCAGGTTCTTGTTGATGAGAATGATCCCTCTTTTGAGAATCCTACCAAACCTATAGGTCCTTTTTATTCTGATGAGGATGTTGATGAGTTAATAGAGGAAGGATATAAAGTTAAAAAACAAAAGGATGGCTGGAGGATAGTTGTGCCATCACCTGATCCTAAATCTATTGTTGAAGGGGAGATTATAAAAAAAATGCTGGATGATGGAATAGTTGTTATAGCATCAGGTGGGGGTGGTATGCCTGTTATTGAGAAACCAGGTTGGGGTCTTGATGGGCTTGAAGCAGTTATCGATAAGGATTTTGCATCTGAGCGTGTTGCTGAGGCCATCAATGCCGATCTTCTTATGATTCTTACAAATGTTGAAAAGGTTTATCTGAACTATGGTTCCAAGGATCAAAAACCAATTGATAAAATAACCCTTGATGAGATTAAAAAATATTATGAAGAGGGACATTTTCCTGAGGGTAGTATGGGTCCTAAGATACTTGCGGCTATTCGTTTTCTAGAGTTCGGTAGTAAAAAAGTTATTATCTCTCATGTTGACAAGGGATGGGAGGCTTTTCAGGGTAAAACAGGTACACATATAACAAAATAGTGTAATAGTTGTTTTTATTAAACCCTCTGGTATTCCTGTTTTTCAGAGACATGGATACATCAGATATTGAAAAGCAGATAAAAGACATTGAAGATGAGATATTTAATACTCAGAAGAATAAAGCTACTGAGCATCATATTGGTAAGCTTAAAGCAAAACTTGCCCGGCTTCGTCAAGAAGTTGAAAAAAGAAAAAGTGCAGGTGCTAAAGGCAAGGGTTTTTCTGTTAAAAAATCCGGTGATGCAACAATTGGTCTTGTAGGATTTCCCAGTATTGGCAAGAGTACTCTCCTTAACAGGCTTACTGGTGCTAAAAGCAGGATTGGTGATTATGATTTCACCACATTAGATGTTATACCGGGTATGATGAATTATAGAGGAGCAGAGATACAGGTTTTTGATCTACCTGGTCTTATCACTGGCGCTGCTGATGGTAAAGGTCGTGGACGGGAGATTATATCTGCTATTAGGAATGTTGATCTTGTTTTGTTTATCGTTGATGCAGAGCATGAGGATCATATTGATTTAATGGTGAATGAACTTTACAAAGCTGGTCTTCGTTTAAACCAGAAAAAACCAGATGTTGTTGTTAAAAAAACTGGTAGAGGTGGTATTAATGTTACAGCTACGGTTAAACTTACCTATTTGGATGAACGGTTGATACGGGCTATAGCCTCAGAGTATGTTATAAACGCTGATATTGTTATTCGTGAGGATATAACTGAAGATCAACTCATTGATGTTTTTATGGGTAACCGTGTTTATGTTCCAGGCGTTGTTGTTATAAATAAGATTGATATGGTTTCTAGGGAGCAGTTGCAGAAAAAAATAGAAGAGATTAGAAACCGTGGTTGGGATGTTGTAACAATCTCTGCTTTGAAAGGATACGGTCTCGTTGAGCTTAAAGATAAAATATTCAAAGAGCTTCGTTTCATCCGTGTTTATATGAAACCTGTTGGAAAGAAACCAGATATGGATGAGCCACTTATTTTAAAAGAAGGAGCAACTGTTGAAGATGTATGCCGTAAACTTCATCGTGATTTCAAAGAGAAGTTTCGCTATGCAACTGTGTCAGGTCCTTCCGCGAAACATGATATGCAAAAGGTAGGTCTTGATCATGTTCTAGAAGATGGAGATATTCTTACAATAGTCACATCAAAATAAAAAAGTTATATTTTTATTCACATCCTTCTGATTAGTGAATAAAAACAGATTCGGTACATATCTTTATAATCTCTTGTATAAAGTTTTAAGTATTTAAAAACAAAATTTTAAAAAAGATCCGATTGTTATATTCTTGATTTTCATAGTTGGAATTTAGATGTTAACTAATTTGTTATTTCAATAGTTTCTTTGCTTTTTTAACCATGTGTTTACTGTTTAGCTCATATTTTTCTAGTAAATCTACTGGATCTCCACTTTCACAAAAAATATCTTTTATTCCCATGCGGAGGAATTTGGTAGAAATACTTTTTTCTATCAATGTTTCAGCGACAGCAGCTCCTAATCCTCCTATGATGGAGTGTTCCTCTGCAGTTATTATACCATTTGTTTTTTTTGCATATTTTAAAACAAGTTGTGTGTCAAGTGGTTTGATTGTATGCATATCAATAACACAGGCGTCTATTCCTTGTTTGATTAATGTTTTTTTTGCTTCAAGAGCTGGTTCTACCATTGTACCTGTTGCTATGAATGTGATATCCTCTCCATCTTCTACTACCATTCCTTTTCCGATTTCTATATCCTCAACGTCTTTTTCGTTGTAGATCAATGGTGCGTCTGCTCTACCGACTCGTGCATACATAGGTCCATAGGTTTCTGCCATTAGATGAACTATTTTTTTTGTTTGTGTGGCGTCACTTGGGGCTATTACGATCATGTTTGGTAGTGCTCTCATCAATGCTAGATCTTCTATCATTTGATGACTAGCACCATCTTTACCAACGCTTATTCCACCATGTGTTGCAAATATTTTGACATTAGCATTGGAATATGCTATATCCATACGAATCTGGTCGTATACTCGTCCTGTTGCAAAAACAGCGAATGTGCTGGCGAATGGTATTTTACCACAGCTTGCTAGTCCAGCTGCTGTAGAG
>Ga0190360_1001123_pt1 | contig 14080 bp, 10 predicted proteins | sample 48721834_MG_FD_161271 | JGI IMG/M metagenome (GOLD analysis project Ga0190360, IMG submission 161271) | Hydrothermal vent microbial mat bacterial communities from Southern Trench, Guaymas Basin, Mexico - 4872-18-3-4_MG | ecosystem: Environmental > Aquatic > Marine > Hydrothermal vents >... | reverse complement strand
CGCTTTTAAGATTTACAGAAGCAGAAAACATAACGACCTACACATTTGGAACACCAGGGACTCTTGATTATGATATAGGAAACCGCATTGCAAGTGCGGCAGGAACAAAACACTGGCGGTTTGATCTGACTGAAAACAGATACACAATTGAGGAGCTGCTTGATGTATCGAAGCGGATTCATCATCAAACGGTTCTATTCCATCATCCTCCGATTTGGAAGATTGATGAGTTGTTTCCAGATTTTGTAGTATGGTCGGGATTTGCAGGTGGGCCCGTGAGCGGTTCACATTTTCCTGCAAGGCCTTCAACCGATCCTGATGAGGCGAAATTGTCCTTTATAAAAAAGGAAACCTTTGTAAAATCGGTTTTGCTCTCAAACAGCAGTGAATCGGATTTTTCCAACATTATTGATTTTAAAGGTCTCGATCGAAATATCATGACCTATGAGGAGCAGATCGATTTTGAAAATCGTCAGTTGAAATACATAGCTCCTCATCTTTTGATGGATGGCTTTGAGTATAAGACACCATTTCTTTATCCCCCATTTTTTAACTTTATGCTTGGAATCCCGAACAGGTATCGACACGGCCGTTATCTATATAAAAAAATGTTGTTTAGGCTTAGTCCTGAACTCTTCAAAATTGAGACAAAGTCGTTGATGGGCCTGGTGGTAAATACAACAAGATGGAGAATCCAGATCAGAAGGATAAGATTTGGTATCAGGAGGAGGGTAAACAGAATAAAACCAATATTTTTCGATCCGAACATTAACTTCGTAGATTTTGATGATACCATAAGGGAAGAGCCGAGCCTGCGGAAGGTAATACATGATAATGTCATGGATTTAAAGAAGCGGAATATTATCGACTGGATAGACATTGAGTCGATATGGAAAAGTCACATTAATAAAAGAGCCAATCATGCAGATGCTCTTCTCGTATTGGCTTCGCTCGAAATTCATTTGAAGGCAGGAAAGAGGCTGTAAGAGAAAATGATTGTAGAATTACTAAAAAAAGAAGATGAAAAGTTGTGGGATGAGTTTGTCAAGCAGAATGATGATGCAACGTTTTTTCATCAAATAGGATGGAAACAGTTAGTGGAGAATGTCTACAGATACAGGCCATTCTATCTGATGGCAAGGGATAGTGGTTCTGGAACTATAAGTGGAATTCTTCCTCTTTTTCTCATCGACTCTTTTGTTGGAGGCAGGAGATTGATCTCTCTGCCTTTCTCTGTGCTCGGAGGCCTTTGCTGTGTTACAAAAGTGGCAGAGAGGATGTTGATTGAGAAGGCGGTAGAGCTTTCGAGGGAATTAAATGTAAGGTATCTTGAATTGAGACAGACTAAAAGATCGGAGGGGCCCTTCCAGACCTCAGAGAGATATGTAAATTTTGTTCTCCGGCTCGATAGCGATCCGGACGAGTATTTTAAAATGCTGAGGCCGGATATAAGGAGGTGCTTGAGGAGAGCAAAAGAGAACGATTTGGAGATAAGGATCGATTCAGGACAGATCGAGGATTTTTACAGGATCTATTCGATCGGGCAGAGAAATTTTGGCACTCCTGTCGAGAGCTTCAGATGGATAGAGGGACTTTTCGATACCTTTCCTGAAAACCATTTGATAGCGACAGTCTCTTATAGGAATAGAATAATACTTGCAAAGATCATAAGAAAGTACAGGGACGAGGTATCACCACTGCTCAGCTATGGACTGAAGGAGTTTAGAAATCTATATGCAGAACACCTGCTGCTCTGGCACCTGATCGAGCAGGCCTACAGGGAGGGATACAGACGGTTTGTATTTGGAAGAAGCATCCCGTCCAGCGGTACATTCTCATTTAAGATCGGCTGGAGGGCAGAACCTATGCAGCTGTATTATCAGTATTACCTTCACAGAGCAAGAGGTGTAATGGATATGAGTCAGGAGGGAAGAAAGAGAAGGATGTTTGCGCGGATATGGAGAAAGATGCCGCTTACTATTACAAACAGTGTTGGGCCGATAATCAGAAGGTGGTATCCATAGGAAATTAGATGACCGAATAGAATATGAGTATAACAAAAAAGAAGGGTGCTGACAGATGATTCCTCCATACAATCCAGTAAAACATATTTATAGAGAATTTTTACAGCTTATAAGGAGGCATGCATTCCCCAGCTCTCTGAGGAATCTCCTTCTCAGGATGTCCGGCGCAAAGGTAGGGAAGAATGTCTATATTGGACAGGAGTTTTTTGTGTTTGACTCTGGAAGAACGGAACTCCTGACAATAGAGGACGATGTTGGTATAGCCCCTTTTGTCATCATATTGATCCACTCTTCTCCAGGCCAACCAGTGCTTGAGGAGTTTTATCCAACATCTACAAAACCAGTAACAATAAAGAGGGGAGCTTGGATTGGTGCAAGATCGACTATACTGGGAGGTGTGACCATAGGAGAGCATGCGGTTGTTGCGGCTGGCTCGGTTGTAACAAAGGATGTGCCTCCATATACGGTTGTTGGAGGAGTTCCTGCTGTAACTATAAGAAGGCTGAAAAAGAATGGCTGAGAATAGAGTCTCGGTACTGATAACATGTGATATAGATCCAACTCCAGAGGCGTCACTCGGAGAGAAGAGGGGTGCGCTTCAAAGGACTCTTGAGCTGTTTGATAAGTACAATATCAAATCCACTTTTTTTTATGTTGCATCGGTTGCGAAAGATTACACAAGTCAAATTGAGGCGCAGCTTGCAGGTGGACACGAGATCGGATGCCATGGATTAAACCATGATGAATACGAGGAATATAATAGACTGGAGGGGAGTGTTCAAAGAGACCTTTTGACGAGGGCAACTGCAATACTGAGAGAGCTTTCAGGAAAGGAGATCAAATCGTTTCGCGGGCCAAGGGTAAAGACATCAAACATCACACATGGGATTTTGGAGAGTCTCGGATACAGTGCAGATTCTTCGGTCTGCTCGCAGAGGATCGATTTCGTTAGCTCCAACCTGATCAATCTTAAATGGATAACGGCACCGAGATTGCCGTATAATCCCAGTATTAGCAGTGCTTTTAAGAGGGGGAAGAGAAGAATCGTTGTCGTTCCTGTATCTGCGATAGTGGTTCCATTTCTTTCAGGCGCACTATATACATTTGGTCTTGGTTTTATGAAAACATTTTTCAGGCTGCTGTATATTGAATCAAAGAAAAGTGGAAAACCAGTGGTCTATATTCTTCATCCTGCCGAATTTGCAAGAAGAACAGAGAGACGGAAAGAGAGATATTCATTAAGGGTGGAGGGTTTCAGGTTCAGAAGATCTGAGTTTTTCTTTGAACAGGACGAAGAGAGAAGATATGAATTGAATGATCGTCTGATGGAATTTATCTCGTCATATCCTGATGTTGAGTTTATAACGGTAAATGATTTTGTATTAAAATTTAAGGGTGAATCATGAAGAATAGGTTAATAGAGAAGAGATATATATTTGGGAATGTTCCTTTTACAACCGTGATTCTTGGAATATTTATGGGAATTGTTGCCGGTATAATCTTATACTATACGGTCTCAAGGAGCATAACAATTTTTATGACAGGAATTGCCTGTTTTATTTTGATAGTTCCATTTTTAATAATCTATCACAAGATTGCAAAAAGATTTCTAATAGCAGTGCTGATTTTGACCCTGCCACTTGTCATCGACAAGACCATAAATGTTGATTCTCTGCACCAGGGAGGCGCAAAAGGATTTGTAATATCGCTTCACGACATTGCACTGGCATTTCTATTTATTATATGGATAAATGATATTGTAGTAAACAGGAAGTCAGGAATCAGATTCTTCAAAAGATTCACAATTGTTGTTCTTGGAATAATTTCCATGGCTGCTCTTTCAATGATAAAGGCTGCGGATAGAATGTTTGCTATTTATGAATTGATTGAAATATTCAAGATGTATCTGATAATGATATATATAGCAAACTATATTGCCGAGAGTGGAGACATAAAATATGTTGTCACTTTCCTGATAATTGGACTCCTCATCGAGGGGGTCTTAGTATTAATAGAGCTTGCATCTGGCTCGCCTCTGAACATGACAGTTCTTGGTACAAAGAGTGCAGTGGATACAATCGAGTTTTCTAAACATCGCGTAGGTGGAACGCTTGGTGGGGCAAATGGGCTTGCATGGTATCTTGATTATATTTTGCCGCTTGTATTTGCCGTGATTATTAATAGAATACGGAAAAGTTATAGAATAATACTGACATTTGTTTTTCTCCTTGGAGTTATTTCACTGATCTTCACATTCTCAAGAGGCGGTTGGATTGCATTTCTCATCGGATCCTCCATCGTGTTGCTGTTCTATTTGAGAAGGCTGCCTATGATAAAAAAGCTATATATAGCAGTTGTAATAATTTTAATACTTGGTGTTTCTTTGATGCTGATCCTGAGCGTTCCAAATCCGATAAAGGAAAGATTTACTGTCGACGACAGGGGTTCTGCCTATTCAAGAGTGAAACTGGCAGAGGTTGCTTTTGCCATGATTAAGAGTAATCCTGTAATTGGTGTCGGCCTGAACAACTATACACTCGTGCATCATGAGTATGACTATGGTGTCGACAAGATAACCAGTTATTATCCCGTTCCGGTTCACAATGTATTTTTGCAGCTTGCAGCAGAGATTGGAATTCCTGGAGTTGTATTTTTTATAGTATTTATTTTCTTGATATATATTAATTCATCCAGATATGTGCTCTCTTCTGATGGGTTTGGCGGCTGCATATTGACTGGAATAATGGGAGGTATTACCGCAGGTCTTGTACAGGCAATGGTGGAAAACAGCAGTCTGGGTAGCTACAATCTGCTGCCATTCTGGTTTTTATCCGGTGTGGCAATTGGAATATATGAACATAAAAGAGATAATGAGACAGGAGATTGATGAGCAACTTCTCCAAGATTATAAAAAATACGGGTTTTGTACTCATTGCAACCATTTTGAGGATGGTATCTTCCCTGGTGCTTGTCCTTCTTGTTGCGAGGTATCTTGGTTCGACTGGAATGGGTAAGTTCTCTGTTGTGCTTTCTCTTTTCTGGCTTTTCCAGAAAATGGCCACAATGGGTCTTGAGCCAATTACGATCAGAGAGGTCGCAAAGGATAAGTCTATTGGAACAAGATATCTCTCGAATGGAGTATTGATAGGTACTCTTTCCTCTTTTCTAATGATAATCGTGATGTATATTTTTGCAAATGTTGCTAACTATTCTCACGATGTTGTTTTAGGCACATATATAATGGGAGTTGCACTGATCCTTACCACTGTCAATTTGATTTTCAGGAGCATATATATAGCATTCGAGAGGGCAGAATATATTCTATTTAGTGATTTTTCCGAGACAATACTCAAACTAATCTTTGGAATAGTTGTATTATCTTTGGGTTATGGACTGATTTCTGTTATCATTGTTATTGCATTTTCACAACTGGTGAGACTTTCTATAAACATCTATGTTACATCAAGATATTTATTTAAGATACAGTTTAAGATAGACACTAAACTATGCAGATGGTTATTGAGAACAATGCCTGCATTTGCCGGAACCCAGATAATAAATGGATTCTCTGGCAACATTACCGTGATCATTTTGTCCTTATTGATGGGAATGGAACTGGTAGGTTATTACAGTGCTGCGATGAGGTTGATAGGCAGTTTCCGGCTGATTCTTCAGAGTTATAAATCTGCAATTCAGCCTGTAGCTGCAAGAATTTACAACACAAGCATAGTAAAGCTTCGAAGTTTTTGTATGGAATCTATACGATATATACTCATGCTGACGATTCCTGTGTGTGCTGGAACACTAATCCTGGCAGAGAGGATCGTTGTTCTTTTATTTACTGATGAATTTGTGACCTCTGGAAGAATTCTACAATTTCTGGTATGGATACTCATTCTTTATGGTGCATCGATGGTTTTTACTTCAATATTAATTGCCAGCAACAATCAGAGGGTAAATTTCAGAATAATAGGTATCAGCCTGATTGCCAGAATATTACTCGCACTTGTCCTTATTCCGGTCTTCAGTTACTACGGTGCTGCTGTTGCTGTTTTGATCTCGAATCTTGTTAATTTTTCTCAGAAGTATTATTTCATAAATAAAAAATATTTTAAGATCCCATTGTTTGAGATATCGTGGAAGATTTTAGTATCATGTTTACCGATGATCGTTTTTCTCATATCTTTTCCCGGTCTGAACATCTTTTTATTGATCTTTCTGTCTTCTATCATCTATTTGATATTCCTGCTTATCTTTGGCGAGATCGATTTAAGGGTCATCGGTCTTTCGAGTGTAAAGACTTTTATAAAAAGGTAGTGTGGATTTTATGATGAAGATTTCGATAGTAATAATAGGCAGAAATGAAGAGAAACATATAGATAAATCGGTGCGATCGGTCCTGTATGCAAGCTCCAGGTTTAGAGATAGGCAGATAGTCTATGTCGATTCTGCCTCGACAGATAGAACAGTATCAATAGTAGAAAGATATCCTGTGAAGATCATTCGTCTTCGTCCATCATGGAAACTTACATCTGCTGCTGGGCGTTATCTGGGATATCTCCATACAGATGGTGACTATGTTTTTTTTGTTGATGGCGATACTGTAATATATAAAAAGTGGCCTTTCAGAGCAATCGAGTTCATAAAAAGCAGAGGTGATGTAGGGGGCGTGGCAGGCATCGTTCATGAGATATTTCTCGATCAGGATGGAAAGAGGATAGGTTTTAGGAAAAATAGATATAGGCAGAGCGGATCGATCTGTGAAGTAAATGTATTTGGAGGAACCGCTGTCTACAGAAGAAGAGTGCTCGATGAGGTCGGAGCGTTTAATCCGCACATCATTGCAACTCCTGAGCTTGAACTGGCTTTGAGGATAAGGAATGCTGGATATCGACTCTTCAGGCTGCCTGAGCCGATGGCAATTACATATGCACCTCAGAGAGAATCGGTTGGTGAGATACTTAGAAGGGCAAGGTCAGGGCTATATTCTATGGGAAGTACTCTTAAGTACTGTCAAAAAAATAGACTATTTTTAAATTACATAAAAGAGAGAATGGGATTTATATTGACATACTTTGTTTGTTTGTTTTTCTTCTGTGCACTTCTTCTTGTCTCACTGTTTCTAAATAGTCTAGTTATCGCATCTAGTGTTGGAATAGCAATATTTACAGGAGTTGTGATATTCTCGATCAGGAAGAGAAGTATTTATGGCGTTTTTCTCAGTATTTTTAAAAGGAGTGTCATTGCATGGAAGACGATTCATTCTTACTTTACAACAAAGGTCCATGATGCAGAAGAGTATCCAGAGGATGTAGAGGTAATCAAGGAATAGAAGAGAAATAGAGATGAAGGTATTGATGGTTACAAATATGTATCCGACTCCAGAGAGGCCCCATGCCGGTTCGTTTGTAAAGAGTCAGATCGATTCGATAAACAGAGAAGGCGTGGAAACAGAGGTCATAAACGTCAATGAGAATAGATGGCCGTTTAAATATTTAATTGCATGGTTTCGAGTTTTTAGAAAATCGCTGGATCGATCTTTTGATCTGATTCATGCACACTATGGATACAGCGGAATCATCTCTATGCTGCAGTTCAGGCTTCCAATAGTCGTATCATTTTGTGGAGGCGATGTGCTTGGAAATCCAAACACCAGGGGAAGAATCGGATTCATATATCTTCTGGTTCTTCCTCTATCTTGGATTCTTTCGATGATTGTACCTGTAGTAATAGTAAAATCTGAAGAGATGAAATACAGGCTCCCAAAGAAGAAAAATCTATTTGTGATTCCCAATGGTGTTGATTTTGATTTATTTAAACCTATGTCCAGAATAGAGGCAAGGAAAAGGCTGGGAATGGATCGGAATGTTAAATACGTTTTATTTCCTGCAAATCCATCATGGATCAGGAAGAACTATCAGATGGCAGCGGAGGCAATAAGTATATTGAGAAATAGAGGGTGGAATGTAGAGCTTGTAGTGATCCATTCAATGCCGCAGGATGTTGTTCCTCTCTACATGAATGGATGCGATGCAATGGTGCTGACCTCATTCTGGGAAGGTTCACCAAATGTAGTAAAAGAGGCAATGGCATGCAATCTGCCTATTGTTTCTGTCGATGTTGGTGATGTTGCTGCAGTACTGGATGGTTGTGATGGGTGCTACATAGCCAAGAGGAATGTCAGGGATGTTGCCGATAAGCTGGAGATAGTTCTAAAGAGTTCGAGAAGAACCAATGGAAGAGAGTGTATAGAACATCTTGAGATTCAAAGGATTGCAAGAAAGATTATCGGACTTTATAAACTCACGGTATCAAGATCAAGGAGGGGTAAACAGAGGTGAATGAGCTTTCAGAGGCTGCATATAAATTGTATAACCATTTGAAAAGCAACCACTGGAATGGTGAGGCTCTCATAGGACCAGATCCTGGATTACGATTCAATATAAGGATATGGCGGTTTGTAAAAAGCTATCTGAGATTTTTCCCATGGCAGGATAACAAATATTTTCTTCAGTGTCAGGGGTACTGGATATGGGACAACTGGAAACTCTACCAGTTTGACACCGATGAGGATTTCCGCAGGATAGCGATTGCTGCAAGCGATACAATACTCAGGAATCAGAGAGGTGATGGATACTGGGAATATCCACTTCGTGAATGGAGGGGGCTGATTGCAACCGTTGACTCCAACTATGCAGCACTCGGACTATTGGAAACCTTCAGGAACACAGAAGATCAGCGTTATCTGGATGGGGCATTGAAGTGGTATGAATTTTTAATAACAAGTGGCGGATTTCAGAAATACAGAGATTCTCTGGCGGTTAGATATTTTGCAGGAAGGAATGGAAGATTGGTTCCAAATAATGTCACTCTTACGCTTCAACTCTTTGCTGAGATTTATAATTTCACATCAGATGATAAGTATCTACGAAACTGTGATGAGATGATAAAATTTCTCGAGTATTCTCAGAAAGAATCGGGTGAATTTCCATATGCATTTGCCACGCCTGAAATAGACGGAAGAGATCACTTTCTATGCTTTCAATACAACTGTTTTCAATTTCTCGATCTTGCACGATTCTGGGAAATAATAAAAGATGATAGGGTGCAGAAAATCCTGAACAGATTGATTGGATTTATCAGAAGAGGTCAGCATGAGGATGGGCATGCATGGTATGACTGCTTTAAATCGTATCCAGAAGTAACCTATTATACAGCTGTTCTTGGTGCTGCACTGCTTAAGGCCAAAACAATTGGGCTTGGCGACTTTACCAAACAACAGGAAAAAGCGTACAAGAGAGTGCTCGAACGCCAGTTTGCCGATGGAGGATTCATTCACTCCAGCAGGAATTATGGCGTATTGTCTGATAAGAGATCGTATCCGAGATACCTGTCTATGATTTTAAAGCATCTATTGATGAGGATTGAAAATGGGAAGTAGCTTATCAAGAAGAGAGTTTATTAAGAGGTTGGCAGCAGGAAGTGGGGCAGTAGTGTTTGGTTCAGGAATACTTTTTGATCCTCTGCGATCAATAAGAGGCAATAACTCATTGATTTATGTTTCAGAAAACGGAACGGTATATCAGAATGTAGATAAGGTTATCGAGCTGATGGGCGGAATAGAGAACTTCATAGGTAAAGATGATATCGTTATTATTAAACCTAACTGCCAGTGGTGGAACCAGGGTACTACAAATGTCTCTGCAATAAGAAGGTTTATCGAACTTGTCCTGAATATTAATGGATTCAGAGGAGAGATAATAGTCGCAGAAAACAATCAGAGATCAAATTATAATTCCAGGGGATGGACAGTTGAAAATGAGATCAATTACGATCCGGATGCAAGAAATCTTAATGAGTTGATAAGTCTGTTCAATGGACTCGGATATGAAAATGTTACAAAATATCATCTGCTGAGCAGTGATAAGGGTGGAAGAGTTGTGTCCGGCCCGGAAGAGGGTGATGGTTATGTTCACACAAACATCGAATATAGTTTCGAAGACAGGGCAACGATAATGACCTATCCGATTTTTACTTCATCCTACAGCGGTATTACAATAGATTTTAAAAACGGTGCATGGAAGGATGGTGACTATATTGACAAAAAGATTAAGTTTATAAATTTTTCGGTATTAAATCATCACTATCTTGGTGCAACCTGTGCAGTGAAGAACCATCTCGGGGTCGTTGATTTACCAGGAGACGATGAGGGAAGAAACGAATTTGGTCAGTTCCCGGACGGACACTACAATTTTCATTCGATTCTTACTCGTGGGATGGGAGGTGCGATCGGAAAGTTCTTTAATACTATCAGGTTTCCAGATCTTAATATTATTGCAGCAGAATGGGTTGGCTGGGGTTCGCGCGTCGATCCGGAGATGGCAATACGGGCAAAGCGTATTCTTGCAAGCACAGATCCTGTGGCTCTCGATTTCTGGGCAACAAAATACATCCTCTATCCGCTTACTCCAGAGGATTTTGAAGATAAGGAGTATCATCATCCTGAAAACGATTATGGGCATCTCTGGAAGTATCTATATATGTGCAACTCCCAGGGCATAGGGACTATGAAGGAGGAAGAGATGACTGTTTATAAATTTGATTTTGGATCAGGTATAAACAATAATTACACAGTAAGATCTGGATGCATTTCTGTGGCCCAGAATTATCCAAATCCATTCCAATCCTCAACAGTTGTCTCGTATGAGCTTACAAAGGGTAAGATTGTCTATATCTGTATATTTGATTCTGTGGGGAGAGTTGTGAGAAGACTCGTAAATGGTAGATATATGGCATCCGGTCCTCATGCCACTCTTTGGAATGGGACGGATGATAATGGCAACCATTTACCTGCTGGCATCTATATACTAAAAATAATTGCTGGAGGAGATTCATGTTCAATAAAGTTATTATTGTATTGATTACCATGACATTTTTCTGTGTTGTCAATGGTGCTGCGCCTGAAATATTTACGGTGACAACAACAAGCGATACTGGAGCCCACTCACTTAGATGGGCTATAGAGATGGCGAATCAGAATGCTGGTGCTGATACAATAGAATTTAACATCTCTTTAAGTGATCCGGGATTTGATGGAACTGTGTGGTGGATTAGACCAAATGATGCGTTTCCACCTTTTACAGATTCTGGTACATTTATCAATGGAGCATCACAGGATTCCTCACAGGGAGACCAGAATCAGGACGGTCCAGATATTGTACTCGATGGCAGAAACATAGAGCAGACCGGTGTCGGATTACTGATATACTCGTCCAGCAATACGATATATGGTCTCACAATATCTGGTTTTAAAGATTATGGAATACGTATAAGGGGAAAAGAGGCCAGATTTAATAGAATCATAGGCTGTTATATCGGAACAACGCCATCAGGTAGAGACACACTGGGAAATGGTAGCGGAATCTTTATTTCAAAAGGATCGTCAAACAATACAATAGGCGGTGAGAATATATATGAGAGGAACATAATTTCTGGCAATTATCATAATGGAATATACTTTGACAACAGTGACAGCAATCTGGTGATAGGGAATCTCATAGGAACAGATCCTGACGGAACTCTTAGTGTGCCAAATGGAAGAGATGGGAAGTACAGCGGAATACTAATAGCAGACAGTTCTGATTTTAACATAATAGGTGGATCGAATATCCATCAGAGAAATATAATATCAGGAAATGGCCGCGATGGAATCAAGATAACAGTTTCAGAACACAACATTATCATCGGCAACTTTATTGGAGTCGATATTACAGGGGTTAACAAACTCGGAAATGGTGTAAGTGGTTATGGAGATGGTATAGACTTAAGAAGTGGTTCCAAGTATAACAGGATCGGGGGAAGTAAGCCTGGTGAGCGGAATGTGATTTCAAACAGTACGAACATGGGAATAAGGATTTATAAGGAGGGAACAGAATACAATACTGTTTGCGGAAATTATGTTGGAACTGACAGCAGCGGAACAGTCGCCTTTGGCAATGGGGACTTTGGTATATACATCTACGGTGGAAGCAGTAAGAACATAATTGGAGGCTACTCCAGAGCAGAGATGAATTTGATCTCTGGCAATAGTTATGGAGTATATATTCAATATTCGGGTACAGACAGCAATCTTGTTTTAGGGAATTTTATTGGAACCGATTATTCTGGAAAGTCGCGGCTGAGTAATTTGAATGATGGTATTTATATCGCATCTGGTGCAAAGTACAACCAGATAGGACCTGGAAACATAATAAGCGGTAATAGTGGACATGGGATTCAGATCTATGGGGAACATACAGATTCCAATTCGGTAATTGGTAACTGGGTCGGTCTCGATGTTACTGGCCTCGATACACTGTCAAATTCGTATCATGGAATTGTAATACGTGGAGGAGCACGCTACAATACAATAGGAGGATGCAGTGCAGAGGATATAAACGTGGTTTCTGGAAACAGATGGAGTGGGATTGTTATTAGAGACGATTCTACAGGGTTTAATGTTATTCAAAACAATTATTGTGGAACAGATACAAGCGGAAATGCAGGAGCCCCAAATCTGATTCATGGTGGTTATTTTATGGGTCATAACAACGTCGTGGTTAATAATATTTTTTCTGGAAACAGATGCTGTGGAATAGCAATGGCACAATATTCAAATCAGAACGTGATTCGGGGCAACCTCATCGGTATTGGTGCAGACAGTGTTACTGCCCTTCCAAATTACGAATCGGGTATAAGATATATAGTCTCCACAATAGCATCCTCAGACTCGATTGGACCTGGAAACAGGATATGGTATAACAGAGGTTATGGAATAGAACTTAGTGATTCTACAATTTCAGGAATAACGATTACGTGTAATTCGATAACCATGAATGATAGTGGTGGTATAGTCCTGAAGAATGGAGCAAATGGGGGGATAGACCATCCAGTAATAGATGGAGATAATCCTGTTCATGGAGTGGCGGCGCCAAACTGCAGGATAGAGATATATTCAGATTCTACAGATCAGGGAATGATATTCGAAGGATCAGTGGAAAGTAATGGGGCTGGAGAGTGGATATTCAATGGTAGTGTTGCCGGACCAAGAGTTACTGCTATTGCAATAGACGATCGTGGTAACACATCCTCTTTTTCAGATCCGATCAATATTACTTCGATTGAAAATAAGGATATTACCGACGTGCCGGAAAGATTTCGACTTTATCAAAATTTTCCAAATCCATTCAACTCTGAGACCGTGATAAGATTTGAAGTAAAAAGAGAGTGCCATGTTCTGCTGAAGGTATACAATCTGCTTGGTCAGGAAATTTTAAAGCTTATAGATAAGAAATATTTTCCTGGTGAGTATGAAGTTTTGCTAAACAGTAAGGTTCTCTCTTCGGGCATATATATTTATAAAATACAAATGGATAATTTTAAGGCAGTTAGAAAGATGGTTCTTCTTGAGTAGTTAAATGGATCTCTGGCAAGGTTATTGCGAATTTAATGAAGATCGGTAGTTATGTTGTTGGAGACAGCGATATGGACAAAGTAAGATTAAAATATTCGATATTGACTTTTTTTATATTTTTTTTCATTACAAGATCGGTGTTCTCGGAAATTGGTCTCTACAAACGGATCGATCTGTCCTCCAGTCCTGTAAAGAACTGTAGAATGAGTATTGGCGATCTTAATGGTGATGGAAAGATCGATTTTGTATTTAATGACGGCCGCAGGGTGATAAAGGCTTTTGACAATGATGGAAATCTGCTGTGGGAAAAATTCAATCCTGATGATCCTGGAGTAGAAGAAAAATATCACAATTTCACAATATCGATCTATGATATAGATCTCGATGGCAGAGATGAGGTGATTTGTTTTCTTGAGATAGATCAAGAGAATTGTCTTGCAGTACTCGAGGGATGGAGTGGTAAATTAAAAACGCATGTTGTTCTTCCCTTCCCGGCACCTCGTGATCATCCATACTGGGGCAACAAAAATTATTATATGCAGGATCATGTAGCAATTGCAAACCTTCGCGGACTTGCCGTACCACAGGACATACTTGCAATGCA
>Ga0190360_1001118_pt1 | contig 14116 bp, 13 predicted proteins | sample 48721834_MG_FD_161271 | JGI IMG/M metagenome (GOLD analysis project Ga0190360, IMG submission 161271) | Hydrothermal vent microbial mat bacterial communities from Southern Trench, Guaymas Basin, Mexico - 4872-18-3-4_MG | ecosystem: Environmental > Aquatic > Marine > Hydrothermal vents >... | reverse complement strand
ATCCTTCCTATTGCTCTTACTCATTCATAAAAACTGGTGTGTTATAATGGTAAAAAGCGTTTATGATTACATAGGAGATCAATGGAAAAAACCTGATATGTCTTATCAATCTCCACAACAGCAGCGTTTGATCCAGTGGAGGAAAGAAGAAAACTTTCTCAGAGTTGATAAACCACTTCGTATAGACCGTGCAAGATCACTCGGGTACAAGGCAAAACCAGGCTATATTATTGTAAGAGCAAGAGTACGACGTGGCGGTCTTCGTAAACCGAAGATTAAAGGCGGTCGTAAACCAGCAGCAAGAGGTATCGTAAAAATAACAATGGCAAAGAGCACTCAACGTATTGCTGAAGAACGCGCTGCTAAACGTTATCCAAACATGGAAGTACTAAACTCATACTGGGTTGGAGAAGATGGTAAACATCACTATTATGAGGTTATCCTCGTAGATCCAGTTCATCCTGCTATAATGAATGATCCAAAGATAAACTGGATTACTGATACCTCTAACAAGAGGCGTGTACTCCGTGGTAAAACCAGCGCTGGCAAAAAAGGTCGTGGACTACGGCACAAAGGCCGTGGAGCAGAAAAAGTAAGACCTAGCATCCGTGCAAACAAAAACAAGGGTAAATAAACAACTATTTTTTAACGTACAACCATAACAGGTTTAGCAGCATACTGAACAACCTTGTTAGCAACACTACCAATCAAATACTGCCCGAGCTCACTGGTGCCCTTACTACCCAGAACTATAAGATCAACTTTAAACTTATTAGCAACATCAATAATCTTAGCAGCAGGATCCCCCTTCTCAACAATACCCGTGATTGTAAAACCCTGCTCGCCAAGATCTCTGATGGCCTTATTAATAAGATTCTCAGCTTTAACCATTAGATTATGATATATCTCTTCATCAACAAAAGCCTTATCAGACGGACTAGGCACAACAGCAAGTAGGATAAGCTCCCCCTCTTCATCGATGAGCGTTACAGCCCGATTCAGAGCCTGCTCAGCTCCCTCAGAACCATCAAAACCTACAAGGATTCTATTCATAACTCCTCTTAAAAAAATTAAACTATTTTTTTCCTCCACACCGGACCATCAGAAGTATCCTGAATCTCAAAGCCAAGTTTTTCAAGATCATTTCTAATACTATCCGCAGTGCTCCAATCTTTATTTTTCCTAGCTTTTTCTCTAACATCAAGGATTAGATTAAGTAAATCATCAACCTTTTTACTATCAACATCAGAAACATATTTCTTTGCCAACTGTCTGATGTCTTCTAAAACTCCTTCATCTATCCCATTTTTTGTTTCTTTCTTCTGGAACAATGTCAAAATACCGCCAAGCTCAACAAGTGTATCCAATGCGTATTTTATAAGAGGACTATTTGGTTTCTTATTTCTATCTAAAAACTTATTAGTTTTGTTAATGAAATCAAAAATAGCTGACACCGCCTGAGGTGTGTTAAAATCATCGTCCATAGCTGACTCGAAATCTTCTTTAAACTTTTCAACAACTTCAAGATATTCTTTCCCAGAGTCAGACAGATCTTTCTTATCAAAATTTTTATTTTCACCAGCTAATTTTTCGAGTTTTTCTTTAACTCTGTAAATTCTTATAAGACCTTTCTCGGCATTCCTCAAAGCCGTCTCACTGAAATCAGGTGGACTTCGATAATGCGCCTGTGCAAAAAAGAAACGTACAACCTCAGGATCCCACCTATCTAGGATATCTTTAACATTAATGATATTTCCAAGAGACTTAGACATCTTCTCACCATCAACAGTGAGAAGACCGACATGCATCCAATAACGTGCAAACTGTTTACCAGTACCCGCTTCAGCCTGCGCTATCTCATTTTCATGATGAGGAAAACGAAGATCCATCCCACCACCATGAATATCAAAAGGAAGACCAAGGTATTTACTACTCATAGTTGAACATTCAATATGCCAACCCGGACGTCCCTTACCCCATGGGCTGTCCCAATATGGCTCACCAGGTTTAGCTTTTTTCCACAGAGCAAAATCAAGACCACTACGTTTGTTTTCACCTGGCTGAATACGAGCTCCCTCTATAAGATCATCAAGACGTTGACCAGAAAGTTTACCATACTCTTTGAATTTTTCAACAGAGAAATACACATCACCGTCCGCTTCGTATGCATATCCATTTTCAATGATTTTCTGAATCAATTTGATCATATCTGGAATAGTCTCTGATGCTTTTGGGTATATATCCGCTCTACGGATGCCAAGTCTATCAAGGTCTCTAAGACATTTTTCGGTATACTTTCTGGAGTACTCAAGTGGGTCTACACCTGCCTGGTTTGCTGCGTTGATAATTTTATCATCAACATCAGTGATATTCTGAACATAAACCACCTTATATCCCTTGTATTCAAAATACCGTCTTACAACATCAAAAGCAAAATAAGTACGTGCATGACCAATATGTGCATCACTATAAACAGTCATACCGCAAACATACATTTTTACTTTTCCTTTTTCAACAGGAATAAACTCTTCCTTTTGCCTAGTAAGAGTATTGTAAATTTTTAATACCATTTTTATCCTCAGATGTTTATACTAAAATTGGGAGAGGATTATATATTTTACTGAAACCCCTTCCAAATTATTTATAAATAAAGTATGTATACCATGAAAACGTCAGGAGGCATAACGTTTATGAAAACCACGTTTAGTATAATTAAAGCAGATGTCGGAGGATGGCCTGGACATGCTAAGGTTCACCCTGATTTAGAAGACATTGCTAGGAAAAAACTTACAGATGCTAAAAGAGAAAAACTAATCATAGATTTTCATGTGACTCATTGCGGGGATGACCTTGAACTAATCATGACGCATGATAAAGGGGAAGACGCAAAAGAGATACATGGCCTTGCATGGGATACTTTCTGTGAGGCAACAGAACGAGCACGTGACCTTGGGTTGTATGGTGCTGGACAAGACTTACTCGTTGATGCTTTCTCTGGTAATGTTAAGGGTATGGGTCCTGGTGTTGCTGAGATGGAATTTACTGAGCGGAAAAGTGAACCAGTTATTACTTTTATGATGGATAAAACAGAGCCTGGCGCGTTTAACTATCCAATTTTCAAAATCTTCGCGGATCCTTTTAACACAGCTGGTCTCGTGATTGATCCATCTTGTCATGATGGTTTTGTTTTTGAAGTATGGGATATACAGGAACACAAGAATGTGATGCTTAAAACCCCTGAGGAGATGTATGATCTTTTAGCACTTATTGGTGCCAAATCCCGTTTTGTAATCAAAAGAGTCTTCCCAAAGGGTAGTTCTAAATTGCCATCTGATGAACCCGTGGGTGTTATTTCAACTGAGAAACTCTATCAAATAGCGGGGGAATATGTTGGAAAGGACGATCCTGTGGGTATTGTCCGAGCACAATCAGGTTTACCTGCTTTAGGAGAAGTTCTTGAAGCTTTTTCACTTGGGCATCTAGTTAGTGGCTGGATGCGTGGATCGCATAACGGTCCATTAATGCCAGTTGGTCTGAAAGACGCACAATGTACGCGTTTTGATGGTCCACCACGTGTATTGGCACTGGGTTTCCAGGTGAGAAATGGGATTCTTACGAAACCTGTTGATCTGTTTGATGATCCAGCATTTGATCTGACACGTAGAAAGGCTCAGGAGATCATGGATTACATGCGTCGTCATGGTCCGTTTGAGCCGCATCGTCTTCCTATGGCTGATATGGAGTATACAACACTTCCTAAGGTTATGAAAAAACTTGGATCTAGATTTAAGAAAATCAGCTAACTCTTTATTTTACTACTTTTTAATTCTTGTAATTATATATAGCAGTAAATTTATATATTATTAGATATATTAATATTCGTGTGTAAGATAATAAAATATATAAAACTTAGGAAGGGGAGAAAATCTTTTTTAAAAATAAATCTAGCAATTGTAATTATTTTATGTATCCCATTGATCATGGGTTCTTATTCTCATGCAGAACATGCAGAAATTTGTATCAGAGAAGAGTCACAATTAGGGATAAAAGAAGATAGGATATTTGACTCATTTGGAAACTATAAAATAACATATATCCAAACAGATTTTCCTAAAATTCCAAGCGGCGGTCCAGACCTTGCATTTAAAACATTGCAAGCTTGTTGGGGTTACAATGATTACTGTAATGTAGATGGACTTTATGTTAACTGGATGGTAATAAATATCGGAGACACTTACAAAAGTGATGAGCCCATCTGTATAAGCTTAGCATTTTATATAAATGATGAAGAGGAACCTTTTGAAATTTTTGAAGATTGTGTAGTTATTGATCCGTATACCTGGAAAACTGGAGAAAGTACTGGCTGGGATTACTTTTTTGTCGTAAAAAAGAAACTAGCTACATTGACTATTCACGCAGACTATCACAATATAATTCCAGAACAAAATGAAGATAATAACATAAAAACAGTTGAAGTAGTACGTGGTATTACAATATCTGGTAAAGTATGTGAAAAAATAAACGGTCAAGAATACCCAATTAAAGATTATGCTGTAATGGATGGCACAGATGCTTTGAGCCCAAGAAGTAGATACTTTAAAACAGATGAAAACGGTAACTACAAAATGACGATATATCCAAAAAAACCGTATGGTCAATCTTTTGTATATAACATTATAGCTCAGAACGACGATGCTACTAAAAGACAGTTGAGAATTACTAAAAAGCTAAGGGTTGGAGGAAATACTAATATAAACTTTCTTTTTGAGGGGATGTCTCCGGATAAACCAAGTATTCTAGAGCGAAGACATAGCGGGGCTACCAATGTAGAATACATTTTTAAATCTTTGTCTACTCATCCGGAAAATCTTGAATTATATTATTTGTTTGTGTGGCAGGAGATGGATTGGAATAATGGTTATCATGATTTGAAATATACTACTAGCGGATGGTTAGGTCCATTTGAATCAGGTACGATTTGTACGGCATCAAAAGCATGGGATAAATCAGGAATAAAACATATTTTTGTTGTGTGTAAGGACAAACATGGTACATTAAGTCCAAACTCAGACGATTTTATGATGCTGATATCTAAGTCAAGATCAAGAGATATATATTCTAAATCGGTTTTTGCCTTATTTGACAGAATACAGAAGTTTTTCCCATTTTTGTCTTTGTTTAAGACATGTATTTCATCTTCTCCAGTTGGTCAAGTATAGCAGTTGCTACATTTATTAACTCATCATACGTGGCTTCGTCATAAACTATTTTTTGAACAATAATTTTCAACTCATTTTTATCTAGAATTATATCTGCTCTATGATTGTTTATGATTTTTAGAACCAGATCTTGCACCTCGAAGGTTAAAATACTTCTAACAAAAAACTCATCAGAGCTTTTGATTATTACATTTTCATCAAAACTTTCTATCCCAATTTGAATGTCTTGCATTCCCAGTTTTTTTTCAATCTTTGAACCAAAACCTTCCTTGTACAAACGCATATATTGAACTACTGGAAGCGAAAGATAAACAACTACATATGTGTATGGTGGAGAATTTTTACTACCGGGGACTGAATAGACTTTAACTTGATTTGAATTATGATTAAATCTCAAGACAGGATAACCCAGCCCTCCGAAGGAGTTCTGTACTTCCCCACTTCTTTTAATCGCTTGGACCTCTAGTGCTCTTTTTAATTTTTTTATTCTTCTCACTGCAAAAATAATTCCTCCTATACCCAGAATAGCTATCAAAAATATTGGAAAATAATAGTAGACAAATAAATCAAAATCTGTCGAAGTTTGCAGTAACATTAAACCTGTTTTTAACATAAATATTCTATATATGAACCTCGCTTTGCGTTTAAAATTTGCTGTTTCTTCCTTTAATTTTATATATTATAACTTTATTCAGGACATACCTTATAGAGTATCTTGGAGAATAAGAAAACATGGCACGTATACATTCAAGAAGAAAAGGGAAATCTGGTTCAAAACGTCCCATTCGGAAAGAACATCCTAAATGGAGTTCACTAAACCCACGGGAAGTAGAATTACATGTTATCGAACTGGCAAAACAAGGAAAATCAACCAGTGAGATAGGTATGATACTACGTGATCAGTACGCTATTCCAGATGTAAAAATAGCCACAGGTAAATCCATTTCAAAGATACTTGAGAACAATAATCTAAAACCAGAACTCCCAGAAGATTTACGCAATCTTATAGGTAGAGCTCTTACAATTAAGAAACATCTGGATAACAACAAAAAAGATTTAAAAAACAAAAGAAACCTTCAGCTCACAGAATCAAAAATTAGAAGACTTGTTAAATACTACAAAAGGAAAAAAGTGTTACCAGAAACATGGAAATACAATTTGGAGCAAGCTAAAATAATGTTTGAATAATTTCAGCATCTTTTTTATATCAAACCTGTTCTTACTTTAATATAATTATGAACGCTGATTTACAAAAACTATGCGAAAAAGCAGCAAAAATTGTTTTATCAATCCCAAAAAGTAGCAGGATTAGAGTTATCTCTCACTATGATGCTGATGGAATCACTGCAGCAGCGATTGTTTGTAAAGCATTATACCGTGCAGGATACGATTTCCATGCCTCTTTAATGCGTAATCCTTTCGACAAAGGATTACAAAGAATATCTAAAGAAGAAAATGAGTTGATAATTTTCACGGACATGGGTAGTGGTCAGCTAGAATACATTGAAAACATTAATGCTAAATCAATAATCATTGATCATCATCAACTAATTAAAAAAGAAACAAAAAAACATGTTTTCCAGATTAATGCTAATCAATGTGGTATTAATGGTAACTATGAGGCATGTGGGGCTAGTCTTTCTTATCTTTTTGCAAAATCTATTGATAGTAGAAACATTGATTTATCACCATTAGCACTTGTTGGAATCACAGGTGATAAACAATACATTGGTGGGATAAGAGGTTTTAATAAAACAATACTCGATGAAGCATTAGAAAATAATTTTGTTGAAGAGAAAACAGGGATTAAACTATATGGTAGCACACTTTTTGATAGTTTGTATTATTCAGTAGATCCCTATTACAGTGGATTGTCAGGTGACAAGGAGGGGGTTTTAGCTCTTCTAAAAAAACTGGGTTTAGATCAGGAAACAAAAATTACGGATCTTGATGATAAGACGATAAAAAAGATCAACTCTTATCTACTGTACATTTTGATTAAAAAAAGATGCGAAAAAAACATTCTTGATACAGTTATAAGAAAACGTTACCAGGCGGTCTCTTTATTTAACTGTGAACTAGAACGATTTGCTGATCTCCTCGATGCATGTGGAAAAGGTGGTAACCGTGGTCTTGGTTTATCTGTTTGTTTCGGAGATAAAAAATCCTTTGATGATGCTATACTTTTTGAGGTTGATTATAAGAATAAGATACTTGGTGAGTTGATCTCTCTTGAGTCTGATGGTGTTAAAGAAAAAAAAAGCTTCCGTTATTTTTACAGCAAGGATTCCTCCCTTGGGGGGGTAGTATGTGGTATTGCTACTAATTTTATTTTTGATAACAAAAAACCTTTGATTTCTATCGTTAGACACAAGGATGAGATACATGTCTCATGCCGAGGGAATCAGTATCTTGTAAGCAGAGGACTTGATCTTGGTATGGCTATGAAAGATGCTGCATCCATGTTTGGTGGGCATGGCGGTGGTCATAAAATAGCTGCTGGTGCAACTCTAAACTCTGATAAAGAAGAGGAGTTTTTAAACGCTGTTGATAAAATTATTTCTAAACAGTTAAAGGTGTAAAAGATATGAAGGTGAAATGTAGTCTAACTATTGATTTTGATGATGTTAAAAAAGCTGAAACTGTTCTTAGATCTGTTCAGGTTGATGATCTTGATTTTGTAAAATCAAAAATAAATAAAAAACAGCTTGAAGCAATGATAGAAGCTAACTCTGTTTCATCTCTTCTTCATACATTGGATGATTATCTTTCATGTGTGTCCGTTGCTATGAAGATTTTGGATAAAGATTAATAAACATTTTTTGTTATGCTGTTTCTTATATGAAATTCAATCTGAAGGTTTGTTTTACTTTTAGTGCGGATATATCCTCTATAAAAAAAGACTTTGAAAATTTTTTATCAAATTATGCTAAAAATCTTTCCAAAAGGGATAAAACTCTTTCTTTTGATGATGTTAAAATTTTAGAAAACAATCTATGTTTTGAGATTATTTCTGATGGAGTTATTAGGCCACATAATATTCTTCTTAATCTTAAAAACAATGTTGCGAAAGAATTTGGAAAAAAGCATCATATTGGCGTTCGAAAGATAAAGATAAACAGTTACAATATTGAGTTTGATCTTGAAAAGAAACCCTTGAAAAAAATAAGCATTCCTTTTGCTGATGTAAAAATCAAGGGTAAACACGTAAACATGGCTCTGAAGGATGTTTCTGATGAGTTTTTACAGCGTAACTATATAGATCGTATGATTACTAGGATACGGGAAAAGGTTGATAACCAGTATTATGAAGGAAAGGGTGAGTTTTGGAAGCTTATCTGGAAATCCGATGAGAAGAAACCTGTTTGGAATAAGGATCCTACTGAGGAGATGGTTCGCCGTGGCTGGTTAAAACAGGGGCCGACTAAAGGTAAATGGTTTTATCGTCCTGAATCTGCAGCTATTTTAAAAACAATGGAAAAAATAGCTGTTGAAGAAGTGTTAAGACCACTTGATTTCAAAGAGATAATCGAGTCAAATATTGTCCCTTTTGACATCTGGCTTAAAACAGGACATCTTGAAGGCATGCCAGGTGAATTCTATTATGTCTGTGAACCTGCTACTCGTGATGTAGAAAAATGGGAGAGGTTTATTGATCTTACAAAGATTACAAAAGAAATACCATTTGATGAGTTGAAGAAAAACATTAGTATGCCAGTTGGTGGTATCTGTTATGCGCAATGCCCTAGTATTTATTGGTCTTTCAAAGGTAAAACAATAGCTGAGGAGTCTTTACCAGTATTGGTTTATGAGAACACTGTTGTTTCTTGTCGTTATGAGTCAGGAGGCCGTCATGGTATTGAAAGGGTTGATGAGTTCCATCGGATTGAACCAGTCTATATTGGTACGCGAGAGCAGCTTTTGAAACTACGTGAAAAACTACTAGATCGTTATAAACATGTTTTTAACAACATTTTTGATCTTGAATGGCGTATGGCATGGGTTACGCCGTGGTATATGCAGCAGGCTGGAAAACTAGGTGGTGAAGTGGAGCAGGATACTGGTACTATTGATTTTGAGGCATATATGCCTTACAGAGGTGATCGTAAAAAATCAGAATGGCTAGAGTTTCAGAATCTCAGCATTCTCGGTGATAAATATGTTAAAGCATTTAACATAAAAGCACAGAAAAGTGAGCTATGGAGCGGGTGTTCAGGTATAGGATTAGAGAGATGGACTACGGTTTTTCTTGCTCAGAAAGGGCTCAATCCGGATAAATGGCCAGAAGGTTTTAGAAAATACCTTGATAAAATACCTGAGGGTATTAATTTCGTCTGATGATTAAAAATGAGCAAGGAAAAACTATCTGAGTACAGGAAAAAATATGATTTCTACCGTCATCATGCATGGGCAGGTAGCATATTTCTATCTGTCATATTAGCGTTAAGGATTTTTTTAGAAATCATGGGTGTAAAAGAAGTACCTGACTATGTTTTTTTGCCATTGGGTCTGATAATTATCTGCTACATGTTTGTATCTGTGATTTTAACATATAAGTATCGAGAAGGTCTTAATGCTGAGGAAGCAAAACAAGTTGTTGAGATTAGAACTCTCTCTGATGAAGTTGAAAAAGAAAAAATAAAAGCCAAACTTGAAAAAAAACGTTTAAAACTTGAGAAGAAGAAAGCAAAAATAGAAGCTAAAAAAGCAAAGAAACAAGGTAAAAAAGAGATGGGAAAAACCTTTAAATAATAACTCTATCCCACTCCGATGGCTAAACGAAGAAAAGAAACAGACTCTGAAGCGGATAAACCATTTAAACTTCCAAAATTCAATGAAGAAGAATTTCTAAAAAGAGAAAGACGTAACATTAAAACAACGTTTTTATCCTTCGGATTTGGATTATTGATGAGTTTTATCTGTTTTGGATTCTGGACTTTGATGGGGCATCAGGATGTTCTTAGATGGCCACTTGTTCTACTTGTAGCAGTTGTAAATGCTGTTTTTTTGAAACCTATATTTCTACGTTCTAAAATAGATTTAAAAGATTTCACTGGAAAAAACTGGTTTTCATCGTACATGATTTATTTTTTCACATGGTTGATTTTTTTCATAGTAATAATTAACCCTCCATTCTACGATGATGAACCACCTATGATTCAAACTGTAGTCCTACCAGATATGCAGGAACCTGGTGGTAATGTACTTATTCTTGCAAAGATTACAGATAACTCAGGTGTTGAGAAACAGCAGATAAAACTTGAGATAACACTGCCTAATGGATCAGTAATACATCCTGATTTTACTTATGAATATAATATTTTAAGATACATATATCAAGGCCCAGATAATATCACAGATGATCAGACATATACGTATAAAATAACTGTAGCAGACACAAGTGGTCATAAAAAAGAAAAAACCGGTAGTTTTACTTATAGCTATAATACAATCAAGCTACCTGAACCTGAAAAAGCAAATCAACCACCAGGTGCTGATGTAACATATACTACTAATATCATATTTGATGTCAGTACAAATGTTAGCAGGGTCTACTATACTATCAATGGTGGAAAGGAGATCAATGCTACATATAACGAGGATACTGGTTATTATTACACAACACCGAAAAAAGAAGGATGGATCAAAGGAGCAAATGTTACAATGCAAGTTTATGCACAGATTATATATTATTTTGAAAATACGTATCAACAATTTAACAACACAATAGTTGATGCTAATCAGTATTATTTCCAGGTTAGCAATTCTGATGAAATAGGTACTGAGAAATCAGATGAAATAACACTACCCTCTCCAAGATTTGTTAGAGTACCAGGTTTTGAGATGGTAGTATTCATAGCATCACTCATAGCTGTAGTCTTAATACTCAAAAAATATCATAAAAAAGATAGAAAACAATAACTATGAAAAAACTAGCTGAATTCTCCAAGGATCTGAAAAAAGATTTTAAACCAAAAAATATCAACCCACGTGAACCTGTTAAATGTTGGTCTGAGAAAGATGTTTTACATGGCAAAATTGTTGATGCTTTTGTAATAATATTTAGAACAAGAGGTTGTTCTTGGGCGTTAAATTCTGGTTGTAGCATGTGCGGTTATTTCAATGATAGCAGCTGGTCTAAGATATCTGATGAGGATCTTTTAGCTCAGTTTGATACTGTGATGCAGAGATATGATGGTCAGCGTTTTGTGAAGATTTTTAACTCTGGTAGTTTCCTTGATGACGGGGAAGTATCACAAAAGGTTAGAAAAAAAATATTAGAACAACTTTACAAAAAGGCAGATAAGGTTTCTGTTGAATCGCGACCTGAATTTGTAACAAACCAGAAACTTACTGAAATTAAAAATATAATTGGTTCAAAAACCTTTGAGGTAGGGATTGGTCTGGAGACAGCTGATGATTTCATCCGTGAATATTGTATAAACAAAGGTTTTACTTTTAAGGATTATAAAAAAGCAGCTAACGTAGTTAAAAAACATGGTTTCAGTTTGAAAACCTATATTCTGATTAAACCTCCTTTTATTTCTGAGAAAAAAGCAATAGATGATGCAATTCAAACTGTTGATAAAATAAAGAACGTCACAGATGTTGTTTCGTTCAACCCATGTAACGTTCAAAGAAATACCGTTGTTGATTTTTTATGGAAACGTAGAGAATATCGCCCACCCTGGCTTTTTAGTATTGTTGAAATACTAAAAAAAAGTAAGGAAATAGCAAATAATCTGTTACTGAAATGTGATGTTGCTGGCGGAGGCAATATACGTGGTGCTCATAACTGTAAATCTTGTGATAAGATGTATCTGAAGGCCATATCTGATTTTTCTTTAAAACAAGATATTAAAATTTTTAATAACCTAGAATGTGAATGTAGGGAAAAATGGCTGGATCAGCTTGATATAGAAGATTTAGGTTTTGGTTCACTTGTCAACATGTATGGATAAGGGTTAGTTATGATAGATAAAGTAAAAAAAGATGAGACTGTAGTACTTGTTGATAAGGATTTCAGAAGATATTTTGTTAATACAGCTGGGAAAACAGATAAAATCAAGGGTGTAGGTGTTCTAAATCCTAGTGATCTCATTGGATTAGAATATGGTAAACAAATAATTATTGGAAGTAAAGAATTCTGGTTATTCAAACCATCTCTGATGGACAGACTTAAGGGATTGAAACGACGCGCGCAGATAATACTGCCAAAAGATTCAGCTCATATATTAATGAATTGTTCGATTGAATCTGGTCACAGGGTCCTTGAGGCAGGTATTGGTTCTGGTTCTCTAACGATTGCTCTAGCTAATGCTGTAGCACCAAAAGGAAAGGTTATCTCATATGAAATACGGAATGATTTTATAGAGCATGCATTTAAAAACCTAAAAATCATGGGTATGGATCGTTTTGTTTTGATAAAAAACAAGGATGTGACTCAAGGGATAGATGAAAAAAATTTAGATGCTGTTATCTTTGATATGCCGAATCCTTGGGATGCAGTGTCCCATGCTTGGAAAGCTTTGAAAGTTGGAGGATATCTCTGTACATATTCTCCTCTGATTTCACAGGTGGAAAAAACAGTTCATGAAATAAAAAAACATGGTTTTATTGAGGTTAAAACATTTGAAAATATTCAGAGGGAGATGATTGTATCAAAACATGGGACAAGACCTAGTTTTGATATGCTTGGTCACACTGGTTATCTCACGTTTGCTAGGAAGATATTGGAATAGATTTGCTGAAAAAACTAAGAAGATATTTTAGAGATGGTATTTTCTTGAATAGATTAGCTGGTATGATGTTTTTTTGCCTGGTTTTTTCTATGTTTATTATGAAAACTTTTTTCTCAGTTCTGTTTGCCTTGTCTGTTACTTTGAGTGTTACTTCATAGTTTCCTTTTTTATTGTATGTATGTGTCACATTTTGTCCAGTAGCAGATAGACCGTCTCCGAAATTCCATTCAAAGATATATGGTTTTGGTGCGTTACATGCATACCCGTAGAAGTTCACTAGGCCCCCTTCTTTTTTCTCTGTATTTGCTTCTACTAAAAGTTTTGGCCAGTATTGTTTATCTAGTAGATTCCAGGATATTCCATATGTTTCATTCCATATTTCATCTGGTAATGGTGGAGTTCTTTCAACGTTTTCTGTTATTTTTATAAGAGGTAATTCACCTGGGTAGTTGTCAATCATATGTGGACAGTTGAACATGAAATGCCCACTCATCAAAAATGCTGTTACTTCTGAGAGTACCCATTGTACGAATGTGCTGATAACAGCACTGAGAGGATCCTTGGTTGAGAGAAGTATGTACACCCATTGTCCAATCCAGAATAATGAGAGTTCGGAGTAGATTATTGGTGCTGCCCATTTAAACATCTCTTCAGCGGATATTATGCCATCATTGTTTTTATCAGGTGCGTGGAATAGATATTTTTGGTTGCATGCTATTGCTAAGCCGAATGTCATTGGAAAACCAAGTAAGAAGGATGCTCGTCCGATTGTATTCTCAAGTGTTGAGACTATTACTACACGGTTATCCTGATCAACATCATATTCTTCAGCTAGTCCACCACTTAGACATGATTCAAAAACAGCTAGTATACCTTTAGCATGGATTTGAGAGAAATATTTGTTTAACTCATCATCTGTTATATAGTTTTTAATCTCGTTATCTTCCTTTGTTATATCATATGGGCAGATGATTTCATCTGTGTGATCTTCTTCATCAAAGGGCGATTCATCAGGTACTTCGCTTCCATGTCCTTGCCATGAAAACAAAAATATGTCATCAGAATCAACTTTTTTAGACATTTCAACTAAGGCATCTATTATATTCTGTTTTTTTGCATCTTCATTTACTAACAATATTATGTTTTCTTCTTTCC
>Ga0190360_1001116_pt1 | contig 14130 bp, 13 predicted proteins | sample 48721834_MG_FD_161271 | JGI IMG/M metagenome (GOLD analysis project Ga0190360, IMG submission 161271) | Hydrothermal vent microbial mat bacterial communities from Southern Trench, Guaymas Basin, Mexico - 4872-18-3-4_MG | ecosystem: Environmental > Aquatic > Marine > Hydrothermal vents >... | reverse complement strand
TCAACACCAATTTGAGATTATACCAAGTTATATCAACTTATTAAAAAGGGTGATTAGTCTGGTAATATTAATAAATTTAATTCTATAAATGGGTTTATTAAGGACTTTAAATATTATTATCAAATACTCGTTAAATTATGTAAAAAAGAAAGATTAATTGAATTTAAACATGGATCTAATAATATACTGAATAAATTATTGGACTTAAATTCTGAATATTCTATCTTATTGCATGATGAATTAATAAGCAGATTTTCTCCTAATGGACTAACTGAAAAAATTCAAAATATTATAAGATTAAGCTTAGGGCATCTCTGTAAAAAGTGATGAGGGACTTTAGACGCCAATTAGAGGTGGAAAAAAAGAATTTAAGTATGTGAAATTTCTCATTTTAAGGAGCGCGGAGAATTTGTCCAACCAAGATAAAAAGTGTTTAGAGAAATTATTATGCTAATTTAGCTTCTTAGAAAGGTATAAGAGTTTATCACTGAGAATGTTAGATATATATCATATACTGGTGGAAAAGTTAAAGGAAGATATAATATTAGGAATCGAATTATGGTATGATGCTGAAGATTAATTAAAGGCAGCAGTTAAAACATTGAAAAGAAAATGTAAAAGAAATACTCAATTTCAGGCTAATAATTCCCGGAAAAAATAAAGAGATAATTCATTAAAAAATAAGGTCAAGTCCAGAATATTCAATGAGATAGATAAAAAAGGTGGCTATGAATAGATATGAACTGAGTTCAAAAAATTTGACGCAATTAAATCTGGAAAATCAATTAAAATGCCCGGTAATTGTAGCACAAACTTAAAAAAATTTAAATAACTTATTGACAAAAATTTATCAGTTTACTCCATTTTTTAAATATTATTTTAAATACTAAGTTTAAAAAGATTATTTAATGAAAATTTTAAAAATACCAAATTCGAGTTGAATCTCATGGTTGAAATGAAAGAAGCAAGAAGAAATAAGCTTGTTGATACCGTTATTGAAAAAATAACTAATGAAAATATTAAATTTGCCCGTCTCCAATTCATTGATATAAATGGAATTCTAAAAAGTTTTTCTGTTTCTACAAAGTTAATTGAAGATACCCTTATATACGGGCAATATTTTGATGGATCATCAGTTACAGGAATGGGAAATATTGAAGAATCAGATATGGTTGCGGTTCCTGATCCAGCTACATTTGCAGTCATTCCTTGGCGTCCAAAAGAAATTTCCACCTGTAGATTTATTTGTGACATCTATCTACCAAATGGAAAACCATTTGAGGGAGATCCTCGCTATATTCTAAAAAACGCTATAAAAGAAGCTCGAAATGAAGGATTCATTTATAAATGTGCCCCTGAATTAGAATTCTTTTTGTTAGAAAAGAATGAAACACACGTCCCAACTCCAATGGATTTTTCAGGATATTTTGATCTCCATCCAAGTGGACTTTCTGAGATTTTACGACGTAAAATGGCGGACACTGCGGATCTTTTTAATATTGATATTGAAGTGGCGCATCATGAAGTAGCAGTTGGACAAAATGAGATCGATTTTCGGTATGATGAAGCGCTTATTACTGCTGATCGGACTGTGACTATGAAGATGATCATAAAAAATATCGCACAACAAAATGGTTATCTCGCAACATTTATGCCGAAACCGTTTTATGGTGTAAATGGGTCGGGTATGCATGTGCATCAAAGCCTTTGGAACTTAAATGGTGAAAACGCATTTTATCGAGATAATAAAGATACTGGATATCTTTCAGAGATAGCACTTCACTTCATTGGGGGACAACTTTATTATGGGAGAGAAATGGCTGCAATTTTAGCATCTTGGCCCAATTCTTATAAACGTCTTGTCCCCGGTTATGAAGCACCTGTTTATATTGCCTATGCTTACAAGAATAGATCAGCTTTAATCAGGGTGCCAGATTTTGGCAAACGTCATAAAGCAGCACGTATAGAAATTCGTTGCCCCGATCCTGCTGGGAACCCCTATCTTCAGTTTGCAGTACTTTTACACGCAGGACTCCAAGGTATCCGCCAGAAAATTAACCCACCTTTTCCTACAGACTTAAATGTATACAAAATGAGCTATGAAGAACGGAAATCGAAAGGAATCATTTCCTTGCCAGAGTCCCTCTCAGAAGCTCTCAAGGAAATGGAAAAGAGTGAATTAATTCAACATGCTTTATTACCAATCGCTTATCGGAATTTTCTAGATGTTAAATGGAAAGAATGGAATGAATACCGGATGCAAGTAACACAATGGGAACTTGAAAGATATTTAAAACGATTATAAAATTTATTTCTTAGTATATTACTAAAGTCCTATTAGATTAGAAAAGATTTGGATAAAATATAGTCCTATGTTTTCATAGCAGTAATAAGTTAAGTTATAGCCAGCCGCGCATTTTCATTGCTTCGACAACACGTTCTACAGCTAGGGCATATGCTGCGATTCGATTATTAACATTATATTCTTTGGCTTTCTTGCGCATTGCATGATAAGCATCTTTCATAATTACTGAGAGACGATTATTTACCTTATCAATACTCCAGAAATCGAGATAATAACCTTGAATCATTTCAAAATAGGAAACAGTAACTCCTCCAGCATTTGCAAGAAAATCAGGAATGACTAGAATATTATTATTAAAAAGTATTTCATCAGCAGAGGGTGTTGTGGGGCCATTAGCCAATTCGCAGATGATTTTCGCTTTAATATTTGGGGCATTGGTTTCAGTAATCACATTTTCAAGGGCTGCTGGAATAAGAATATCACATTCTAATTCTAATAATTCTTCATTGGATATTTTGGAGGTTCCATCAGCACCTACAACGGTTGTAGTCTTCTTTTTATGTTCGAGCACTTTCTTAGGATCTAATCCATTTTTATTGAAGACCCCACCTTTTGAGTCAGAAACTGCGATGATTTTACAATCATGCCATTCTTTTAATAAGATTGCAGCAAATGATCCAGCATTTCCATACCCTTGAATTGCTACTGTTGCATCTTTTAGCTCGAGATCCAACTCTTTAGCAGCTTCTTCGATTGTAAAGATGCCACCAGTAGCTGTAGCAGTATTACGCCCTTCACTACCTCCGATTATGAGAGGTTTTCCTGTAATCATAGAAGGCGCTTTTTGTCGTAAAATTGATTCATATTCATCCATAATCCAAGACATTATTTGTCCATCTGTATATACATCTGGCGCAGGAATGTCAATACGAGGACCCAAAAAATCAGCGAGTTTTCTTGTCCAAGCCCTAGCTAATCTTTCTTTTTCTGTTAGTGAAAGACTCTTTGGATTGCAAACGATTCCGCCCTTCGCACCACCTAAAGGAATATTTACAATTGCAGTTTTCCATGTCATCCAAGCAGAAAGAGCTTTAACTAGATCTGCCGACTCATCAGGGTGCCACCGAATACCCCCCTTTACTGGGCCTCTTGCAGAATTATATTGACTCCTGAATCCTTTAAAGCTTCGAATAGAACCATCATCCATTTTGATCGTGAGATTCACTTCTATAAAACGTTCTGGTTCTGCCAATGCTTCATAAATACTTTGATCATAACCTAATAAGTCACATGCCGACTTTAATTGTTGTTGTGCAATTTTAAAAGGATTCAATTCTTCAGACATTTTTACATCTCATTAGATTTTCTTTATTAAAAATTAAAGATAATAATTTATGAAAGGATTATAAAAAGATTTCGAATTTTTACAAAAGACTTTGCTTGACAAAAATACTTAAATGATTGTATTCAGCTTTTTTCCAACAAAATCTGAAAAAATTTTTGTATATCTAGCTATTTTTTCTTGTTTAACCATAATATTAAATGATTTTAAAAATGTATTATGAATCAAAATATCATTATAATCTATAATATGAGGTAAATGATGTTGTAGCATCTATTGATATTCCTGTTTTGTGCCCAAACTTTCCTTATGAATGTAATTCATATAAAATTATGCAAGATGGACAGGATATTTATGTATGTGGCAATCCTCGAAAATATATCTATAAAAATTGCCGTAGAACTTTTTATGCATATACCAGTGCTTTTTTCAAAAATTTAATTCCATTAATTGGTAATACTCTTAATAAATTCTTAAAAAACGATACTATTAATTTAAAAAATTTCAGTAAATTTTTTAATTGCTCTAATTCGTATGTATCTGTTATTGCAAAAGAAATAATGATAACTATTAATAATTCAACTGAAGTAAATATTGCATAAAATTCTCTCATTTCAAGTTTATATGGTTTTAGTCGATAAAATTTTCACTAAAATTAATAGAAGTATTTGATATCTTGTAGTAGCTTTTGAATTTAAAGGTAAAAGTATTATAATAAATATTATCGAAGAAGAATTTAGTACACTAAAATTGAATATAAAATTTAAGGGAAAAAAGAAATATAACTCGCTGGAAATCATTTTTAAACTTTTATTTCACGGTGAGAGAATATCCAGAGCTTGTAAAGGATATAATAGAAAAGCTAAGGTTAGGGAAGGAAATGGTAGGAAGGTCAATGGGGCTTGTGTTAAATTTAATAGAAATGATGTGAGAAAAAAATTCGAAAAAGTTAAAAGAACAGTATCTGTAATAATAAAAACATAGGAATTTATAAAAACTCTATTTAATTTATTTTTGAATAATAAAATTAAATGATATTATGAAGAAAAATCCAATTAAAGAAATAAATTTAGACTGTCCAGAGTGTGGTGGAAAAATAGAGATAGTTAATATAGGGACTGATATAATAAAAGATATGGTTGTAATAAATATAAGATGTATTGATTGTGGTTTTAAGTATCCACCGTTATTATTCCCAAAATTTACCGAAGTATCGCATTTATTGTGGAAATCATTATATAAAATTATAAAAGACTTTAAAATTAATGAATTACAATTATAAACCATAAGAATTTTAGAAAAAAAATTGGTATTATTGCTCTTTGGAGACCAAAGTAGCTTTTATTCGCATTCTTTGTGCCCCTAGTGCTTTACATTCTAGTTCTTCAATTTCTAAAGTATAAGGAATCTCTTTCATTTCTAGCATAAAATTTCCGACAGATTCAATCATACCAAGTAAAAGACATGCATAACCAGTATTTCCAAATATGGAAGTCATTTCTTCTTTGGGTAAATCTAAATTATCAGAATAATATCCTTGGCAAATGGGACAATTATCAATGTAAAGGTCTAAATAATCAGATTCCTCAAGGTTTTCTTTATTTATTACTTCATATTTCATATTAGTCCCAAAAACGGTATACCAGAGCATTTTAATATATTTTAATATTTCATTTCCAGATCCAGGACTGACAAATTTAAAAATTGTTGGATGTCTTTTAGCGCTATCTAGAGATGCATCACCACCAATTTTTCGCATTATATCGGGAGTTTTTTCTTTACCGGCATATTTAACTAATTGTCTAGCCATTTCTCTATAAAGAAAATGAAAGAATAAAGAATTAATATCGATTCCAAACTGACGAGCAATTCTTGAAATTATCCAATCTAAGCTCATTTATAATCCTCCATTATATTTTTTTATACACATTTTGACAATAAGGTTTTTCTTGGAAAATTCTACTTGTAGTTACCTTTCCTGCTAAATGTGGCACATGTTTTTCCTCATTAGTTTCAGGATCGATATATGTTTTTGAAGACATCAAATTAAAGAATTCAGAAACAAATCCAATAATTATTTCGCAACCTGCAACGTCCACATTACGGGGATATTTGCAGAATGGGCAGCTTCGGTTAACTACAATTATGTAATTATCTTTTTCCCGAACTTTAGCAGAAGTTTTAAAGACTACTCTATGAATTTCGCGCATAAGTTTTAATGGATCAGTATTTTCAGGTTTCCAAATATTGTAGAAAGATATTGCAATATTTTTACCCATTTCATGTAATATTTCTTTTGTTTCTTCTGTACTTTTACCTAATTCATTACGAAAATAAGATATAAATCCATATAATCCATTTCTAATTTGGTTTACTTTCGCTTTTTTAATAAAAAGTCCATTTCTACCTGTTTGCGACATAGTTATCCTAATCCTTTAAATATTTTGTTCCTATTTTTTAGATTATTTTCTTTTAATCTTTTAAATTGTCCTAATTATAAATTATTTTTATAAAATGATTTGGTCAATATGAATTAAATATAATCTTTTACTTTTTAAGTTAAGTGATAAATGAAAAATAAAATTAAAAATGTTAATATACGGTTGTAAAATATTTTTAAAAAGACACACATTAAATTAAAAAACAGAATTTGATTTGTAATTCGAAATTTAAATCAGTTAAAGGGTTTTTAATATGATTTAAAAAGTTGGATCATGATGAAAATTTAATATAAATTAGGAAAGATCATTATTAGTGTCAGTTGTTTTACCTTTATTTTTAAATTTATCAAAAACTTCGGAAATAAAATCTGAAACTTTTGATAGTCCTTCTTGGTCATCAAATACCGAGAAATCTACTGTGTCAAGAGTTGAAGATATTGTTTCTCTGGTAACCTGGAGTGTATCGGTGATAAGTGGAAGAGACCTTTTTATTATAACTTTCATTGGGATTGAAAGTGCAGCAAGAGTTACCTTTACTACGACCATAACAATTTCCCATAAGGTACTAAAACCTTTATTTTCTGTGACATTTAATTTTTCCATAACATATTCTTTGAAATTTGAATTTTCTAACCCTAAATCTTGAAGTCCAATATGTACACCTTCTAAAATATCTTCAATAAATTCCATACCTGAAAATTCATTAAGATTCTCCACTACTTTATCAGGAAGCAATTCTTTAAATGATGAGATAAGTGCTTTTAAAATTAGTGAGAAAACTTCTCCAGGATACAATGTTAAAATATTTACTTTTATTAAATCATAACTGAATGTAATTATTGCAGATGTAGTTTCATTTTTTAATAAATTTTCAAAGATATTACCAGCCCTACTATTGATAATATGAAGTAAAAGATAACCTAATGATTGAATCAAATCATGTTCAAATCCTTCAAATAGACTCAAAGATTCTTTAACATTTTCAGTGGACATATCTTGTTTTTCTAATAATTGAGAAATTTCATTACGAATAAAACTATAGGGGTTTCTTAAAAATTCCTTAAAATCATTAACAGTTATCTGTTTAATATAATCAGAAAATGAAAATTTTTCTTTTTCCTCCAGAGAAACAACTTTTTTTCTTTCTTTTATTTCTTTTGTTAAATCTGCTTCAATATCTATTTCAATATTTTCAATATCAGGTAGTACCTTAGTTAGTTCCGTAATATGTCGAAATATTTGAAGTGGCTCTTCCTCTTGAAGTTCTTTTATAGATACAAGCCCAGTAGAAACAGCATATGTTTTGCAACCCAAATATTTTCCAGCTTTTATGTCTAAAGGTAAATCTCCAATATAGATTGCTTGAGAAGGTAACACATTGAACTCAATTAAAATTTTTTCAATCCCTTCGGGGTCAGGCTTTGTTTTTTCTACATCATCAGCAGAAATTATTTTAGAAAAATATTGTTCCAGCCCAAATTTCTGTATTAAATTATTTGTATCAACTCTAGATCCACTTGTCATAATCCCTAACTTATATTTTTTAGATAATTTTTCTACTAGTTCAATTACACCATCAAAAATTGTAGATTCTTTTGAATAATCCTTATATAATGTGTAAGCAGAAAAAACAATTTCTAATCTCTTTAAAAAGTCAAATTGTTCTAAAAATTTTACATCTTCCAACATTTTATAAGAATTTAAAATTAGCCTAGTAAAGGCATGCGAACGCAAATTTTCAATAAGTCTGGTGGCTTCAGCAAGTGCTTCATCAGGGTCATAAGTAATTCCATAATTTTTTAAAGTATCAGCAGTTGCAGCTTTCATTGCAGCGATATTATTGAATAAACAACCGTCCCAATCAAAAATTATTGCCTTAATTTCCTCTTGTATTGTCATTTTTTTACACCAATTTAACTTGAAAATTCTTATAATTATTTTTATTTTTAAATTTCGTTTTTTTATTTGAATTTTTACTTCAATTAATTTGGGGATAAATTAGATTATTAAAAACTCTTTATAATAATTACGATGTTTTATAAATTTAAAATAAAATTTCTTATTAATAATTCATTTTTAATTATTAGAGAAATAATTATAGATAAAGATTAGCTTTTTTAAGATTAAAAAATAATGCTTATTCAAAAGTAAATTATAATGAAATTTGATATTATTTACACAATAAATATTCTACATTATAAATTAAAAGCCAAAATTAATATTTATTAGTGATTTTAGTTAGTGGTATCAAAAAACAATTCTAATTTGACTTGTAATATAAAAGGACAAATATTAATTAAGTGATAAAAGTGAATGATATTAATTATTATGAAGTCGTAAGGCAAAAATTAACATCGGGTGATATACACGCCCCAAAACATGAAAAAGTATATGAATTGATGAAAATCTTCTGGGATGAAGATGTTATTAAAATTCTTTCATATTTTCCGAACGCTGGGAATAGCGTTTCATTAACAGAATTATCTAAAAAATCAGGAATTCCGAAAAGGGAAATTTCAAGGACCTTAAGAAAAGCTGTTAAAAAGAAAACCTTAATTAAAAAAGGTAATAAATATGAGTTAGCACCATTGGTTCCTGGAGTTTTTGAAGCTTATTTTATTGCAAGGCAAGATACCGAAGATAATTTGAAAAAAGTTGCCAAAATTTATAGATATCTTTTTAAAAACGCGGATGAACTTAAAATTCATAACAATAAATTCACTCTTTTTAGTCCAATATTACCAATCAAATTAAATGAAAAATTAATTGAAATTGATGAATCAGTAGAACACAAATCTCAGGTACTTCCTTTTGAAGTAGTTGCAGATTTAATAAATAAGAACGAATCTTTTGCAGTTATTCCATGTCAATGCCGATTAATTGGTGAATTAAACAACGAACCTTGTAATTATGCATCATCAGATATGGGTTGCTTTCTTGTAGGTAAGCCAGCTATAGCAGTGGTAAATATGGGCTATGGAAGAGCACTCTCTAAAGAAGAGGCAATTGAATATCTAAAAAAGACTGAGAAAGCAGGACTAGTGCACAATGCTTCTAACGAATCTTCGAGCCATTGGTTCATTTGTAATTGTTGTCCAGACCATTGTGGAGCACTTATGCCTATGAAGAAATATGGAATTAAAAATATTCGACCAAGTAATTTCATTCCAAAAATAAATCCAGAAATTTGCGTGAAATGTAAAACATGTGTAAAGAAATGTCCAATGGAAACAATTGAATATATTGAGGATAAAGATGAAATTGTTATTAATTACAACAAATGTATTGGATGTGGAATTTGTGCAAGTAATTGTCCACAGAATGCTATTTTTATGAAAAAAATTAGAAACGTCATTCCACAAAAAAGAAATGTAATGGGAAATAAAACATTTGATGAAATTCTTGGAGAACTTCTTATCTAAAATAATAAATATTTTGACTTCATTTTAAAAATATTTTATTATAGGAAAAATATTTATTAACTGAAGAAAAATGGGACAGTTCATTAAAATAAATAATGTAAAATTATATTATGAAGAATATGGTAATCCAAATAACGAAACAATAATAATGCTACATGGGTGGAACGAAAATAGAAATATTTTTAAGTATCAAATAGAAGAGTTTTCGAAATATTATAGGGTTATTACAATTGATATGAGGGGACATGGAAAATCCTCTAAGCCTAGAACTGGTTATTCCTATACTTTTATGGCAAAAGACTTATATCATTTTTTGAAAAAACTTGAAATTAATAATCCAATCATTATCGGACATTCAATGGGCGGCCAAATTGCATTAAAATACTATCTGCGGTTCGATAATTGTAAAAAATTAGTATTAATATCGTCACCTTCTACCATGCCAATTCAATTATTTGGAGCTATCAAATTAGGACAAGAATATTTAACTAAAAAATTGCGGGCAGGATTAAGATATGCATCTGAAACATTTCTTAAAAATTTCTTATCCTCGCAAGGAACTGACAATCAACAAATATCTCAAAAAGATATTAAACTTGATTTTAAAGATTTTCAAGTACCATTATATGTAACAATTGGAATAACATTTAATGCATTATCATTTAATGTCCAAGAAAAACTAGACCAAATTAAAATTCCTGTTTTAATACTTGCTGGTGTAAAAGATGACCTAATCCCAATATCAGAATTTGAATTTATGGCGGAAAAAATTCCAAATTGTAAATTAATAAAATTTCCCGATTGTGGTCATTTTTCTTTTATTGAAAAACCTGCAAAAACAAATCAAATAATATTGGATTTTCTAAAAAATTAATCAGGATAAATCATTTTTATTTTATCCCATGCTAATTTTTCAGCGTAATTAAATCCTATCCTCATAATTTTAATTACATCTTTTCGAAGCCAACTAGGTATTTGTAATAATTTTTTGGTATTAATTATTTTTTCCATAGTTTCTTTAGTAACTCTTAGACTTTCTGTAAAATTTCTTGTCAATTCTTCTTTAGTAAAAGTTTTTCTTGATAAATCAACATAATCATTTGCTTGTACTTGAAGACACTTATAAAATTCCACGACACTATCATGATAGCCCTGCCAAAACATTTCTAGTATTTCAGGATATGCGGGATGTGATTTATTACACCTTTTAAGCCATGGGTCATTATTACAATATTCAGTGGTCCATTTTTCCCAAAATTCTTGATTGTCTTCATTTCCTTCTAGCAGCTCAGCTGCATCTAGCATTATATCAATTTGTGTTATCATGTCTTTTTTAATATCAGGACCAATAAACCAGTCATATAGGACGCCAATTATTGGATTCAAAAAAAACCCTTTAATACCATTATAAAGTCGGTTTATTTTCTTTTTTAAGTTCTTATTCCCCAATTCCAATTCATAGATTAATTGTTTCCTTAAAATTTGCTTTGATTCTGGATATATTATTTTTGACTTTTTTAATTGGTCTTCCATAAAAAATCACGAATACTTGATATAAACTTTTTAAAAGAAAACTAATACAAATAAAAATCTTTTCTCCAAAATAAAAATAAATAAAAATAAAAAATTGTAGATTACCTAAAATTCGATATCTTCTTCTTCAGTTTCTCCAATTAATTCCATTAAATCGCGCCATTCATCACCTAATCCAGCGACTTCAAGTATATCTTCGACCCTATCTTTAGCTTCTGGAAAGCCGAGGTCTTCAGTAATATTTTCAATTCTTTCTTTTGTAATTCCTAGTTTCTCAAGCGCTTCAATAAGTTTTTCTCTTTTGTCTGGAATATCGAGTTTCTGAATTAAGTCTCTTATTCTATCAAATTGTTCTGTTATCCCTAATATTTTATTAATATTTTTAATTTTTTCTATTCTTTTATTAAATTCGACTTCTTGCATAACTTGTTTGATTTTGTCGTCAATGTCTTTTAGCCCTAAAGCCTCTTTCAAGCCCTCTAGCCTTTCAGTTAAACTTTTTTTCTCGCCTTCTTCTCCTTCACCACCGGTAAGGATACTACTGATTGATTTTAAAGGTTTTAATAAAAAGCCTAATAAGCCTTCATCTTCATCTTTTTCTACGTCATCTGGCAAATTCAGATCACCCATATTTATGCCTCATTATTATTTTTTATCAATTTGATTAATACATTTATTTAATTTGATTTTTTAATAATTTTTTTATTTACAATTTAAAGATCAAATGATCAGTAAATTAATAATTATTATTAAAATTTTATATATTTAACTTATTATGATATTTAAAATATAATTGTTTTTAACTGGAAGATAATCTTAAAATATAAATTAAACACACTTTTAATAATAATAAGAAATATAAAAGATCAATAATAAAATTAATACAATATTTTTTAAGAGATAATTTAATTTTAACTTGGTTTTTATTAATTTCATCGAAAAATTTTGTTTTATCAAACTATATTTTTATAAATAATTTTTATATGGAATTTCTAATTGTTTTTGTTGATAATTATAACTTTTTTTCCCTTAATTCTTTATGAAATCATTTGCTAATAAGATTTCATTGGTAATATTTTCAAAATAATACAACAAATTATATTAAAAAGTGTGTTATAAAATTTAAAAAAGAGAAAAATGTTTTAAGAAATTAGGGAAGCATTATGTTTTATTACTTCTTCTGCTTCTTTCATTATTCGTTCTATAACTTCTTTACATGTTGGAAGATCATGGATTAATGCAACTGTTTGACCAACAAGTACAGCTCCATTTTCTGTATCACCTTTATAGATAAGGTCATATGCCTTCATATCTTCAATAAATTTATCACTTCCTTGGTCAATTGATCCGCCCATAGATTTTTCATACTGAATTCTTTCTTCACGGCTCATTCTTAATGGATGTGATAATGCATATTTATTTTTAAATAACCTTATTGGGCCGAAAGCTCCGTCACACATCATAGTACTTCTGTCGTCCATACCTAATATTTTATCTTTATAAGTCTGTGCAAAATCACCATCAGAAGTAGCTATAAATCGGCTTCCCATCTGAATTCCATCAGCACCAAGTGCAAGAGCTGCTGCAAGAGAACGACCAGTGACCATCCCACCCCCTGCTATAATCAAACTATCAGGATATTTCTCGCGGACTTCAGGGACTAATATGCTTGTAACTACTTGCTCGTAGCTTTGGTGTCCGCCACCTTCATAACCAACAGCAACAACTCCATCACAACCAGACTTAAATGTGTGGTCTACTAATGATAATGCAGGAGAAACATGTAGATGTACCAAGTCTGGAGCTTTTCTTTTAATAAGTTTATCTGGTGGTCTTGGGTCGCCAGCTGAAGTAACTATTAATTTAATTAGCTCTTTTAATCGTGGGTCTTTTTCTCGCTCTTTTATTACTGCCCTAATTAGAGATGGCCAGTCCACTTGGATACGAGCTACTCGGATATTACAACCTAATACAGCGCCATCTACTGCATGTTCGGCAATATAATGTAAGTCATGAATTATTTTTTCTTTAGAAGATAGAACTCTTGCATTTGGTTTGTCAGAAATTAGGTGTGTTTCTGGGTCGACTGGTGAAAGAATGCCCCAATGGCTTGTTAAGCCAATTCCACCAGCATTAGCGACTTGTACCGCTGTTTTATAAGTGGAAAATGGCCCCATACCTGCTAACATTATAGGGTATTTACAACCGAAAATTTCAGTCATTCGAGTCTTTATTACCAATTTTTTTTTCACCTATCAATAGATTTTTTTCATATGATTTACTATAAGAGGTCATTATTTCTTGAATTTATTTATTATTCTTAATAAATTGAAATAATCATAAGTTTCCTCTTATGTAATTTAACATTCTAAAGATAATCAAAAAATATATAAAAATTTTACCATTAACAACGGCATAAATCATTAAAAATAGAACAGAAACACTAATCTTATTTAAAATTTGACATAATAAAGAGTAAATCGTTTTTAAAATTGTATAAATAAATGAAAATCTAAATCGAACAATAAATTGGATTGATATCATTTAATCTATTGATTTTAAATATTTCAGAAGTATCCAAGCAAATCAATTTGAATTATCATTAATTTAAAAGAATTTATCCATTAAAATTGATTATTAATTTTTTAAGATATTATATATGAATAAAATTTGGGAAAATAACACAGAATCAATTAAATTTAATGAAATTTAATTATATTTCTTAAAATTTTGCTGTTTCCAATTAAATTTTGAATTTATTCTATTATAAAAATATTAAATTTCCATAAATAATTTGGCATTATTTGAAATAAAAGGTCTATGATATTGAGATAACTCAGTATAATTGAAACATAATTATTTTTTTTAAAAATTAATTTGAATTCATTTGATCATTATTTTATTGGAATTATTCTTAATTTAGAAATGAATATTGCAAAAAAACAGACGGAAATTTCGATAAAAATTAAAAATATATAAATAGTATGTTGATATTAATTTATTTGAGAAAAAAATTAATGGATGTTTTAAAAAATGTCGACAATTTCAGATAGGATATTAGTTCATGAATTAAAGTCCTATTGTAAA
>Ga0190360_1001115_pt1 | contig 14132 bp, 10 predicted proteins | sample 48721834_MG_FD_161271 | JGI IMG/M metagenome (GOLD analysis project Ga0190360, IMG submission 161271) | Hydrothermal vent microbial mat bacterial communities from Southern Trench, Guaymas Basin, Mexico - 4872-18-3-4_MG | ecosystem: Environmental > Aquatic > Marine > Hydrothermal vents >... | reverse complement strand
TAAAAAAACTCTTCACTCCTGACAACTGGAATGACTTGTGGTCACAGTTTTTGGATCTGAATCGACCGATTATTTTGACAAATATTAAATCCGATTATCTATGGATCACGTAACTTTGCAACAACGCCAAAAGTTAAATATAACAAATCTTACTTTTACACAGCTTCTTGTTCAGATAATAATAATATTAAGATCTGCGGGATTTCCATTCCCTGCTGATTTAATTTCAGTTATTAACAAAACCAAAAGGAGGCAGTCATGAGCAGGAGGATTTTACAATGTCTGATGGTTTTCGGTACTGTTTTTCTTATTGCTGGAGAAGAATGTTTATGATGGAGTTGTTGTACTCGATGCAAATGGTGAAGCAGTTGTTGAGCTTCCAGAATGGTTTGAGGCATTGAACAGAGATTTCAGGTATCAGCTTACCTGTATAGGTGGTTTTGCTCAGGTTTACATTGCAGAAGAAATCTCAGGCAACAGATTCAAGATAGCAGGCGGCACACCAGGCATGAAGGTTTCCTGGATGGTAACAGGTATACGCAAGGATGCCTATGCCGAAGCACACCGTATTGAGGTGGAGGTAGAGAAGAGCGGAAAAGAGAGGGGTAAATATCTGCATCCTGAGGAACTTGGCATGCCAGAGAGTGCAGGCATAGATTATGAAGAAGTGCAGAAGATGATAGAAGAACAAAGGAGAATGGAGGATGAACAGAAGAGGCTAGAAGAAGAACAAAAGAGAATGGAGGCAGAGCGAATGAGAATTGAAGAAGAGCAGAAGAGGCTGGAGGAAGAACAAAAGAGAATTGAGGCAGAACATAAAAGGATAGAGGAGGGGGATAAGTAATAACCATATATATAATTTCAGCAGGGGAGAGTTCCCCTGCTGAAATTAATTTAATCTCTGTGTTTGAGTTACAGCGAAAACCACTTGTTTATTTTTATAAGAAACACATCGTGCGGGTAGATGCGGAATAGATCTGTTACGTCATTTGTGAATGAAAACTCACCAGTGCCTGCATATCCTGTTCTTCCTTGGGACCATACAAAATATATTGTCGATCCAGGTATATATTCCCATCTTATAACGAGATTTGAATTGAATTCCCGGAAATTGAAATCAGGATTGGAGATGTAATAATCGACTGTGCCGTCTCTATTCTCATCGATTTCATAGTATCCACCGCCTGAATTATAGGATATTTCATCATCTGTATATGTATGGAATCTGTCGCTGTATTTTTTAGCCTTTGGATTTGTTATATATTTCATTGTAGAGTAGTCAACACCAGAGACGAATGGCTGGCCGTAGTATTGAATTGTAAGGTTCGGTGTTATACTGAGATTGAGTCTTAAAACAACTCCAAGAGTGTTTTGTTTGATGCTTGCAAAGATATATCTTTTATCATCATCATAGCTTAATGTTTCTACATATTGAAGATTCATTTTATTTATTGAGTAAAACGGATTAAACGACATTAAGATTCTGTTGCTCGGCCGCCATGTGATTCCAGGACGAATGGAATAGGATTTTGAATAGTCATCCATAAGAATGTTTTCAGATCCATTAATGGTAAATTGCAGCAATTTTTTCGGATCGGATCTTAAATTTACCCATGCATTCCAGCTCGAAGGTAGAAGAAGTGCCGGGCCTCCGCGAAGAGCAGTTGTTGATAATGTCTGAGAGTTTATCCCAACACCCATACCAAAAAACCAGTAGTTTTTAAACTGAAGATTAAAATTAATATTTCCGCCATCCCCTGTATGGGTCAATCCAAAATCCCATACACTCCATTGGTTGATGTTGGCGTTGAAGCTTCTGAATATAGCAAAGGGCTCCCACCATCTATAGCTCAGGGATTGAAACTGAATTATCATGTCAGATTCCCTTAAATATCCCATGTCGTTCAGCTCAAGACCGGGTGATCGCCAAGTTCCTCCAAAGACGTAATTGAAATGACCCTTACCTGTCTTGCCTATAAAAATACTGCCTCCATGGCCAGACAACGATGTAAGGCTCGAGTCGACAGAGACATGATTTGCATCTGGCCGCTGATAGTAGCGTCGTGACGAGAGCTGCTGGAGAAGGATTGCATCTTTGCTACCCTGTATATAGCTGAATACCGTCTTAATAGAAAAAAAGAAGCTTCTATTATTCCACTCATGGTTAAAATCGAATCCTCCGGTTACTGCATTTCTGTTTAGAAAATTCAGATTATCGTCTTTAATATCCCTGTATGTGTTTGTTACTATAAATCCAACCGTGGTTGCACCCCTTCTGAAATCCTTTTGGAGTCTGCCAAGGAAGTAATTTGTCATTGGTTCCACTGTTACATATCGTCTCTTGCCATCATTGTCGATTATTGCCTGTTCTCTTGCTGTAACTGCATCCATTATTCCAATGGAAAATCCTGACTTTGTCTTTCCAGTCAGTTTCAATGCCGTTAGAATTGAGGAGTTTTCAGGCATCTTTACATATTCGTCTGGTCCTGTGCTGGGATAATAACTTGCAGGTTTACCTATACGACGGGAATAAAAAAGATTATCATTTGCTATATCTCCATCTCCCATCATTATTCTATAGTCCAGTATATTTTTTCCTTCTATGAAGAATGGTCGTTTTTCTTTATAGAAGGTCTCAAATGCTGTTAAATTTACAACAGATGGATCTGCCTCAACCTGTCCGAAGTCAGGATTAACAGTAAAGTCCAGGGTTAGGTTGCTTGTGACACCGATCTTTCCATCTAATCCAAGGCTTCCGTTCCATACTCTTCCAGGAACAAAAGGATTGCCAGGCTGTTTTTTCATACTTTCTGTCTTTCCTACAGAATATGGAAGCAGTTCTATATGCCTTGGCGGTTTTATCCCTTCGATTCCATGGAGTTCACCAAATAGATGCACAAAACCTGGGGCATCCTGAGCAATAGGCTGCCAGAATGAGATTTCTTCTTTGCGATAAAGCAGCCTTGCCACTTCCAGACCCCATACGTGGGTTTCCTTTTTCCCAAAACGAAGCTGGCTTAGCGGTATGCGCATCTCTGCAGTCCATCCTTTTTCGTCGCACGAGGTCTTTACATACCAGACTGGGTCGAGGGTCCAGTCCTCATATTCTCCATCATTTATATATATTCCATCAATCTTGACTCCTGCCGCATTAACGAGAAATGTGAATGCTGTTCTGTGATCATAGTATGTATCGAGCTGTATACCAACAAGATCTCCATCTATCTGGTCTCTACGGGCCATTCGTTTTGCTATCTTGTCTGGTTCTGTATCATATGCCCGTATACCTACATATATATTCTTGTTATCATATAGAATTTTAAAAGCCGTCTTTTGAGTTGCAGGTTTTCCGTCAAAGGGCTGCCTTTGAATAAAATCACCTGCCCACGGAACACTTTCCCATACAGGATCGGTTAGCTTTCCATCTATTACCGGTGGGTGAGGGTTTGCACGTTTTGTTTTGTATATCTTTTTCTCATCGGCATAAACTAGTGCTGAGGTCATAAATAGTAAAAGTAATAAAAATCGCATACGTGTTATTTTCATACCGCTATCCTTTCATTAAATATAAATATATTGATTCATAACCCATTATCTTTTAAGCAGTTTACGCAATTCGTACTAGATAGTTTCAAGGTTCGTATTATTAGACATTCCAAAAGGCAATAAGGTTACAAGATAAATAAAAATGCCTTTCTGATAAATCAGAAAGGCATTCATTTCGATTCTTCAGGGTCGTGGTAAGCTGTTACTTGGTTTTAGCCTTCTTTTTTTTCTTTGGCAACTCATCAATCCATTTAAATATCTTGTCATAATTGTATTTGCTGACCTTATAAACAAGTCTGTCGTATTGAACAAATAGATAATAACCCTTATCTTTTTCATACTGCTTTCCAAATATGATGTTCTTTTGCCTCTTATCGGGTTCTTTTAAAACAATGTAGTGGGTTGGTCGATCGAATCCATATCTTTTTTCCTTGCCTATGTCAGAAAGACTCTGGCCTATTCTGTCGACTACTTCCTGTGCATAGATGTTTGTCACATCCTGCAGGAATTTTTCTACTTCTTTTTGGTCGAGTTGAATCTCTCTGTTCTTTCCCTTTAAGAGTACCCACTCCTTCACCTTTTTGGTTTCTGTAGAATCTTTTTTTGTTGAGTCGCTGCTTGCAACCTTTATCTGTTTTTCAATCTTTTTCAGAATGAGTTTTTTACTTCCTGCTATTAGTGCAATGTTTTCTAATTTATCTTTATCCTCATCTACTGCATTCAGGTCTGCAAAGCTTTTTTGTTTGAATACCGTGAGTGTATCTATATCTCCATAGATTTTAAGACTTGAGAGTAGATTTTTATCTGTGAAATAGACCTTGTCCTTATCTGCAAAGCGAACAAAGCCCGAGTTGTACTCTTCGGCTCTCTTGCCGATTATTAGGTTGACAAGAGTCTTGTCTGCTTCGTCTTTGAGTAATAGATGGATGCCGTCTACATCGGATATTTTGTACTGATCAAAATGTTTTGGATCTGATGAACGAACCTTTCCTGTCATTTCGAGCACATCATCTATCAGATCCTCCATTGTGCTGTTTCTTGCTTTGCAGTTGTAGTAACTTCTTATATGCCACTGGTCGTTATCCTTAACAAATACCATTCGTGCCGGGTTTTCTTCTGATGTTTGTTTATAGACCTCTATCTTCTTTATGTCTTCTTTACTAACACCAATGACAATGTTTTGCACCAGTTCATCAATGTTTACACTCTTGTTTCGGGGTTTTGTAACAATACAGATTACTAGAAGACAGATGAAAATGACTCCAAATATTTTTAAATATTTTTCTTCCATAAGTAACACCTCATCTGATTAATGTTATGCTACTTTTTTCTTCTTCTGATTGTGATGTAGAATCCTGCAATAACGAAAACAACAGGAGAAAACCACACTACGAAAATCTTTGTCAGTGCCTTTCCAATGCTGCTTGTGGTTCTTATTCTTCTGGTCATGATGTTTTTTGATCTTATTTTGATCAGATCGTCACCAAGGGTGAGAGCATCCACACAATTTCTCAAGAAATTTTTATGATCCTCCACAGATTGGAGTATGTTGGATTTAAACATGTTGCTGCATCCTATTGCAATGATCTTATTTTCTTCTGCCTCACCAGTGATTTCTGATTGTTCCTCTTCCTCTTCTTTTGTGCTGTCAGCAGGAGCGGTTTCCCACTTTGGAACGGTTTTGCCCTTGTATTTGGATTTAAATTTTCCCTCTAGGAGTATTCCAAGCGGTTGATGTCGCAGTATATCTTCAGGCCCTGGAGGTGATGTGTCTAAAATACCATACATTCTTCCTGTCATGGTCCAGCTTTGATTGCTCGATGTAAAGAGAACAGTATGTTTAAGGTTCTGTTCTTTAAGGATGTCGTCGTGGACTATTAATCTTCCCCCATACATGTAGAATAGTGTGGAAATCTTGTTCGATATGGATATGTTGCTGTTTATATTCTCTGGATTCACTCTAATTATTACTGGCTTAGTTACTGGTTCAAGTCTCTGCTGCTGTATTCGGAAAGCACCAAAACTTCTGATTTGATTTACAGGAACCTGGATATATGCAGAATTTCTATCCATAAAAACTTCTGTGCCGAATTCGAAACCCCACTCCCTTGTCAGTGAATTTATATTCAATCCAGTGGGCATGCATCTCAGATCAAACTCACCAGGTCTTGTTCTCGACTGCGTGATTGAGTAGTTGAATTGCTGTCCGCACATGATTAGGCGTACACCTTTATGGACCAGTTTATCTATTTCGTACATCTGTCTCTCGTTAAGAGGCTGGTCGAGCATTAGAATCATTGTCTCGATATCGTCTGGTATCGGATCATCCTTTGTGATGTTTGAGCGTTTCACATTGTAGCCGGACTGTTCGAGAAGTTGTACAGTATATTCATACATGTCTGGTGGAGATTGTCTGTAATACTGCATCATCTGCGGTGGTATTTCTGGAACTCCTGGGTAGAACCCTATTCTGGGCTTATGATTTGAGACGAGCTTATAGATCCGAGACATGATTTCATATTCTAAGCTTCCAAAAGTCTCGGGTCTTACCTCCTCTATGACTTCCTCTTTTCTATCCAAGTAGGAGAGCACGATAGATGAATATACACGTTTAACGGCAAATTCATCTCTCGAAGTACTCTGGACTCCGAATGGTATGACTCCCTTTTCTGCAAGCCGTTCCGCAATCTTTTTTCTGGTTATTTTCTTCCGTTTTTTCTCAATAATATCCTTGTTTTGTTCTTGCTGCCTCTTCTGTTCGAGATAGGCCTCCTTCTCCTCCTCTTTTGATGGGTCGAACACCTTATAATCGAACATTCCCCTGGAAAACCGTTTTATATCCTTGAGCTTGTCTATTACATCTCGTTGGAGATTCTTCCACTTTGTCGGCATCTTCTCTGAGGAGGAGACATAATATGTCGCCTCAATTGGTGCCTCGAGCTTGGATAAGATTTTCTCCACTGCCGGCGAGAGAGTGTATACATTGTTTGCAGTAAGGTCTATTCGTCCTATGTTTATGTTGTCAAATATAATGTTTAGCATAGTGACTATGCCGGCAAGCAGTAATGCACCAATAATAAAGTTTCTGATAAAGATTTTATTTTGATCTTTCATGGTTAATACTTTCTCCTTTCTAATACTTTGGCATTTAGATAGAGGAATAACATGGTAAAAGAAAGAAAGTAGATTATGCTCTGTATGTTTATGACGCCCCTTTCTATATCGTTGAAATGACGGGTCACGCCGATATATTTATATAGAAATTCACCCAGTCCGGGGATCCATCCATCTATAACCATTGGCACATACTGCCAGCCTATCAGTACAAGAAAACCGCATACAAGACTCGTGATTATTAGAGATATGATCTGATCGGAAAAGAAGCTGGATATGAATATTCCTATTGAAAGAAAGAAGCCTCCTAAAAGAGCGGCGCCGAAATATCCACCTATTATCGGGCCAAAATCTGGTTTGCCCAAGATTAAAAGGGCTACTGGAATCGTCAGAGTGCCGGCAAGGGCTATCAGATAAAAGGCAAAGCTGGCCAGGAATTTTCCGAGAACAATATATTCTGTCCTGACCGGCATTGTAAGTAGCAACTCGATTGTTCCCAGCTTTTTCTCCTCTGACCACAGTCTCATCGATATTGCGGGAATAAAGATTAGTCCGAGTACCAGGGGTAGAGAGGAGAAAAATGATCGCATATCGCAGTTTCCTATGAAGAAAAAATGAAACATATAGAGGCTTGTGTTCAATACAATGAATATGATGCTGAATACATATGCAATTGGTGAGTAGAAGTAGGTCCTAAATTCTCTTTTAAATACTATGGATATGTCTTTCATTAATGTCCTCCTGGTGTCTATTTCATCAACGATTATTTGATGAACCGTTTTTTAAATCGCTGCTTTGAGTAAGTCTTATAAAAGACTCCTCAAGAGAGAGTCTTTCTCTACGAAAATCGAGGATGTCCCACTTTCTTTCTCTTATGATTTTATTTAGCTCTGCAACCATATCTATTTTTGCAGGATTGTAGTAGATGTGACACCCTACAATATTTCTTGGAACCGTCCCGTCAAAGCTTAATTCATCTATTTCTGTAATAGATTTCATAGCAGCCTGAAAATCCTTCTTTCCTGTTTTGACCGCTATGTATATTGAGCCTCGTTTTGTTACCTTGGAGATTAGATCATCGAAGCTGCCGTCTGCAACCACTCTTCCTCTGCTTATGACCAGAATTCGATCCGATACTGTAGATACCTCTGGCAGTATATGAGTGCTTAGTATTATTGTCTTATCCTTTGCAAGCTGTTTGATCAATTCTCTTATGCCGATGATTTGAATGGGGTCAAGGCCTGAGGTTGGTTCATCGAGAATGAGTACATCGGGATCGTGGATCATAGCCTGTGCAAGGCATGTTCTTTGACGATATCCCTTTGACAGAACACCTATCTTTCTTTTTAATACAGATTCCAGTCCACACGCCTCAACTACCCAATCGAGTCGTTTTTTAAGAGTACCATTTAGATGCCTTATCTGGCCCATGAATTCTAAATATTCGGATACGAGCATGTCGTCATATAGAGGGACTGTTTCAGGAAGATAACCTATTAATCTTCGCACCTCCAGAGGATTTTCGATAACATCATATCCGCCCACACTTGCTTTTCCTCTGGTCGGGGCTGTATAGGTTGTAATGATCTTCATCGCAGTCGTCTTGCCGGCTCCATTTGGGCCAACTAAACCGATTATTTCGCCCTTCTTTATAGAGAACGAAACATCATCAAGGGCACAGACTGTACCGTAGTACTTACTGACATTTTGTAGTTCAATCATATCAAACCCTCATTAATTATTAAATGGACTCTTTTTTTGGCTGTTTTTAATCATAGAAATAAGAATAACAAATTAAGATAATAAAATAAACCAATTCTGTCAATAATCTGATCGTTGTGCTATTGGATAATAAATTATTTTGATTAAACGCTCAAGCACTTGTTGGGGTTTCATTTTTAATAATAATTTTTTAAATTATTACAGTCCAATTTCCTGTTGTTTTTTTATTATGGTTTGTTATATTAATATCTAATCTATTTATGGCCTTATACTACAAAACCGAAGGAAATAGCATGAGTTCATATCCGTTTAAAGAGATTGAAGAGAAGTGGCAGAGAGTGTGGGAAGAGAAGGGCATCAATAGAATTGATTTAAATGATAACAACAACAAGCTTTACTGTCTGGTCATGTTCATCTATCCTTCAGGAGATCATCTTCATCTCGGGCACTGGTACAATTATGGCCCAACAGATACATGGGCTAGATTCAAGAGGATGCAGGGTTATCGAGTGTTCGAGCCGATGGGTTACGATGCGTTTGGTCTACCTGCAGAAAATTATGCAATAAAAAAGGGGATTCATCCTGCAATCTCAACGGCAGAGAATATAAAGACAATAAGAGAACAGTTAAAGTCTATTGGTGCAATGTATGACTGGTCAAAAGAGATAAATACGAGTGAACCGAAATACTATAAATGGACTCAATATTTTTTCCTTCTTTTTTATAAAAATGGATTGGCATACAGAAAAAAAGCCCCTGTAAACTGGTGTCCATCCTGTCAGACTGTACTGGCCAATGAACAGGTGGTTGAGGGGTGTTGCGAGAGGTGTAGTACAGAGGTTATTCAGAAGGATCTGGAGCAGTGGTTTTTCAGGATAACAGAGTATGCAGACCGTCTTTTAGAGGGGCTGGACAGAATTGACTGGCCAGAGAAGACAGTAACCATGCAGAGAAACTGGATTGGAAGGAGTGAAGGGGCATGGATTAAGTTTCCTGTTGCAGGTTATGAAGAAACAGTAGAAGTTTTTACAACCCGCCCAGATACACTTTGGGGCGTTACATATATGGTTCTTGCTCCAGAACATCCACTCGTTGAAAAAATAACAACAAATGAGAATAGAGATTCTGTCAGTAGATATATAGAAGCGACGCGAAAACAGAGCGAGATTGCAAGGACTTCGGCCGAAAAAGAGAAGACAGGTGTTTTTACAGGAGCCTATTGTATTAATCCCGTAAACGGTGAAAAAGTGCCGATATGGATTGCCGATTACGTACTCATGAGTTACGGAACGGGTGCGGTTATGGCCGTTCCCGGACACGATGAAAGAGATTTTGAATTTGCAAAAAAGTATGATCTTCCGATCCGTGAGGTAATAAGCCCCGACGGAAACGAACATGAAGATCTCAAAGAGGCTTATATTGATCCAGGAGTAATGGTACGATCCGGTCCATTTACTGGAGTAGAGTCGAGAAGTGGCATTAAGAAGGTTATCGCTTATCTCAAGGAAAATGGATGGGGTGGAGAGAAGGTGCAGTACAAATTGAGGGATTGGCTCATTTCAAGGCAGAGGTACTGGGGTGCTCCAATTCCTGTGGTCTATTGCCCATCGTGCGGTATAGTTCCGGTTCCAGAAGATCAACTGCCTGTTCTTCTTCCAGAGAAGGTCGATTTTAAGTCGAGGGGTGAGTCTCCTCTGGCCACGAATCGGGAATGGTTGAATACGAACTGTCCGGAATGCGCCCGCAACGCAAGACGTGAGGTGGACACAATGGACACCTTTGTCTGTTCTTCATGGTACTACCTCCGATTTCCAAATCCTGATATTGATAGTGCTCCTTTCGATTCTGAGCTTGTAAAGAAATGGCTTCCTGTGGATCAATATGTGGGCGGTGCAGAGCATGCTGTGATGCACCTGATGTATGCAAGGTTTTTTACTAAGGTTCTCTATGATTTGAAGATGATCGATTTTGACGAGCCCTTTTTGCGTCTGATACATCAGGGAGTAATAACAAATAAAGGGGCAAAGATGTCTAAATCGAGGGGGAATGTCATAAATCCCGATTCCTACATCGATGAATACGGCTCAGATTGTTTTAGAATGTATATGATGTTTATGGGTTCATATTCGGAGGGTGGGGACTGGTCTGATGAAGGTATTGAAGGAATAAATAGATTCATAAATCGTGTATGGCGTCTAATTGAGAGGATAAAAAGTTCACCACCCCAAGGAGACGAGACCGAGAAAGCAGAGGAGCTGGACAGACAGTGTAATTATGCAATCAAGATGGCAACAAGGGACCTTGAGCGTTTTCAATTCAACACATCAATAAGCAGGATCATGGAACTGGTGAACAGCATGTATCTCTATGTGCAGCAGATAGAGCCCTCAAAACAAAACAGAGAGATTTTAAACAGAACTGTTTCTTCACTAATAAAACTCATGGCACCATTTGCACCCCATATGGGAGAGGAGATGTGGGAGATGATTGGAGGAGGGGGGAGCGTCTTTGATTCTGAATGGCCTTCATGGGATGAGGAAAAATTAAAGAGTGATAGAGTGAATGTGGTTGTACAGGTCAATGGAAAGATCAGAGGAGAGATCAGTGTCAAGGTCGATTCTGATGATGAGAAGGTAAAACAGTTGGCACTGGCGCATCATAATGTTAAGAAACACACAGAGGGGAAAAAGATAGTCAAGACTGTTGTAGTAAAGAATAGGCTTATCAGTATTGTTGTCAGATAGTATTAATTTAAGGAGAAGAGATCATGAAGTTTTCAAAAGTTTTAATTGTAGCAATTCTGTGGCTATTTATTGGTACAGTCTACGGTCAAGGGATGAGGGTTCTGGAGATAGATTGTGGATATTTTAATCCCAAGGGAGCTGCTAATGGGATGATTTTTAGTGGGAGCTATGGAGTTGCATTTGATGAGCGTGTGGACATCAGTCTGGGAATTTCCTATTTTTACAGAAACTACAGGAAAGATACAAAGGTTGCATCTGAGAACTATGAGAGTGGTGTCAATGAAGAGACCATTACAACAAAGCTCGAATACAACACTACTCTGGTTCCCATTACTGCGAGTATAAACATAAAACTTCCATTTCAGCCACCACTTCACTGGAGGATAGGTGGAGGTCTATCATACCAGTTCCTTTTTAATAATGAGAACAATTATGAAGAAGGAATCAAGGCAAAGAGGTGTTACAGTGGTTTTGGATGGATAGCCAGGGCAGGTATAGAGTATGATATTGGGAGTCGTTCATCCATAATTATCGAGGCATTTTATAACAACTGCAAGGTAAAGGGAAACAAATCGAAAAAAGAGGGATTACCTGTCTGGGATCAGGTCGACATGTCGGGTTTGGGATTCAGGGCTGGAATAAGGCTCGCTTTTTTTTAGATTAGAAGAGATTTAAATGTACTCATACAACAGATACAGATGGGGAATTGGTGGTGGAATGACAGAGGCGGTCAAGAAACTCTTGATCGCCAATGGGGTGATATTTTTACTTCAATTTATCACAGGCCCACGTATGGCATGGTATCTCGGTCTCGTACCAAGGAATGTATGGACCAAGTTTTACATCTGGCAGTTTGTTACATATATGTTTCTTCATGCCAATCTCTTCCCACATTTATTATTCAACATGTATGTTTTGTGGTTCTTTGGAAAGGAAGTGGAGAGCATGTGGGGACCCAGGGCATTCTACAAATATTACTTTATTACTGGAATCGGAGCCGGTATAATATATGCCTTAGTAAAGCCCTTCTCTACAATTCCCACTATTGGTGCATCTGGGGCTGTTTATGGTGTTTTAACGGCCTTTGCACTGATGTTTCCAGACAGAGAGTTGAATCTTTTGATTTTTTTCATATTTCCACTCCGCATTAGAGCCAAGACTCTTGCCATAGCCTTTGCAGTAATGGAATTTTTTGGGGGTGTTTTTGCCAGTAGAGACGGTATAGCTCATGCCGCACATCTTGGAGGGATGTTTATAGGTTATCTCTATATAAAAGGCAGCTGGATGATGTTTAGAATACCTGTGAAGCGATTCAAACAGTGGAGAGCCCAGAGAAGGATGAGGGTTGAAAGAAATGAGCGGGAGGAGCTTGAGAAGCTGAGAAGAATAGTTGACCAGATACTTGACAAGGCTAATGAGGTTGGTATGGAAAATTTGACACGAGACGAGAAGATTTTGTTGAAAAAGGCAAGCAAGATATTCAAGAAGAAGGATATATCTTTTCGATGATGTTAAAGACCAGGGAATCGGTATTTATTTTTGGATTGATTTTTTGTTCTGCTATATCGCTCATCCATGCCCAGACAAGAGGAAGAATGAGAGTAGTATTTGACGATGGCAGAGAAAATGCTTACATCTCTGTAATAAGAGAGAATGGAGTGCTGTATGCGTCTATTGGCGACATCGGAGAAGTTTTAAGGCTCAGGTCTGTATTTGTACCAGAGAAAAAGAAGATAGTGCTCAGAGTGGGCTCGAGATCAATAAAAGTGACTGCATATAATCCCTTTGTTCTGGTGGATGATAAACCCTATCAGATGGTTCTTCCGTCGCTCTTTGCATATGGGGAGATTTACATCCCGCTTGCAATCTTTGTTGAGACGGTTGGTGAGTTTTTTCCCTTTGTCTTTGATTTCAAAAACAGCTCTTCTGTGCTTAAGATATTGAATCTGCGATATAATATTACGGCAATAGGAATAGAAGAGAAGATTAATGGATACGTCATACGCATGACGACCACTAAATATTTTAAAGAAGATGAAATAGCAGTATCATACAACAGAAGATGGCTTAAGGTAAATGTACTGGGTGGTGTTATAGATTCGGCCCGAATCGCTTCTGAGAGGAGGATCGGTATTGTAGAGAAAATAGTACCCTTCCAGTTTGAAAATTCGATACAGGTATCTTTTCTTTTGAATCAGGATATTGCTGAACACAATCTATACAGCGATAAAAATGAGATCGTAATTTCGTTGAGGAGTTCAAAGGAACTCGATGAGGCACTTCTTGAATCGATCAATAATGAGCGAAAGCGGTGGCTCATAGACAGAATCATCATAGATCCGGGCCATGGTGGAAAGCATCCTGGAGCTATCGGCCCGAGGGGCACAAAGGAGAAGGATGTGACGCTCGATATTGCACGTAGACTTAAGAGATTGTTAGAGAAAAGGCTCGGTGTCGAGGTCTTGATGACCAGAGAGGACGATTCGTTTGTAGGCTTGAAGGAGAGAACACAATTTGCCAATGAGCATGAGGGCAAGCTGTTCATAAGCATTCATACAAACGGAAACAAGAACAGAATGGTAAGGGGATTTTCTACATGGTTTTTAGGAAGGGGTAAGACAGAGGAAGCCCTCCAGGTTGCCGAGAAGGAGAACTCTGTCATAAAGTTTGAGGATTCATCGGAAATATATGATCAATACAAGGATGCATCTCATATTTTAAATGCCATTGCACAGAATTCATATTTAAAAGAGAGCGAGGATCTTGCCCAGATGGTGAACGAATCGATGAAGAAGATTACCACTCTTTCGCCATGGGGTAAGGGTGTATATCAGGCACATTTTTATGTTCTAATCGGTGCTGCAATGCCGAGTATTCTTGTGGAGACCGCCTTTATTTCAAATAGATACGAGGAGAGACTTCTCAGGACAAGGAGTTTTCGTCAAAAGATTGCAGAGGCCCTGTATGAGGCAGTTGAGAGATTCAAAAAGAAATATGAAAAGGGAA